>JACCDX011025576.1_pt1 | contig 21186 bp, 23 predicted proteins | sample 7449681 | NCBI WGS metagenome assembly JACCDX01 (sample SAMN15323450, study PRJNA562643) | freshwater metagenome | isolation source: river surface water | place: USA:Blue River Watershed | collected 2017-08-18
GGCATCAGGCCGGTCTTGCGGCACTTGATGTCGATGAATTTTTCCGCGCCGAGGTCGGCGCCGAAGCCGGCTTCGGTGACCACATAGTCGCCGAGCTTCAGCGCGCTCTGCGTGGCGATCACGGAATTGCAGCCGTGCGCGATGTTGGCGAACGGGCCGCCGTGCACGAAGGCGGGATTGTTCTCCAGCGTCTGCACCAGGTTCGGCTTCAGCGCATCCTTCAGCAGCACCGTCATTGCGCCGTGCGCGTTCAGGTCGCGCGCATGCACCGGCTTCTGCTCACGGGTGTAGCCGATCACGATGTCGCCGAGGCGCTTCTTCAGGTCCTGTACCGAGGTGGCGAGGCAGAAGATTGCCATCACTTCGGACGCGACGACGATGTCGAAGCCGTCCTGGCGCACGAAGCCGTTGGCGGTGCCGCCGGCGCCGATGACGATGTCGCGCAGTGCGCGGTCATTCATGTCGACGACGCGCTTCCAGGTGATGCGGCGCGGATCGATGTCGAGTGCGTTGCCGTGGTTGATGTGGTTGTCGATCATCGCGGCCAGCAGATTGTTGGCCAGTGGGATCGCGGAGAAGTAGCCGGTGAAGTGCAGGTTGATGTCTTCCATCGGCACGATCTGCGCGTGGCCGCCGCCGGCCGCGCCGCCCTTGACGCCGAACACCGGGCCGAGCGAGGGTTCGCGCAGGCAGATGACGGTCTTCTTGCCGATCCGGTTCAGCGCATCGCCGAGGCCGACCGTGGTGGTGGTCTTGCCTTCGCCGGCCGGCGTCGGGCTGATCGCGGTGACCAGCACCAGCTTGCCGTCGGGCTTGTCCTTCAGCGTGTCGAGGTAGTCGAGCGAAATCTTCGCCTTGTAATGGCCGTACGGGTCGATCGCATCTTCGTTAATGCCAAGCGTCGCAGCGACATCGACGACCTTCTTCATCTTTGCCTTTTGTGCAATTTCGATATCGCTTTCCATCTGTGCTCCGGATAACTGTTTGAACTAAAGAGGACGCGATTCTATAGCCCTTCGCCGCCGCTTGCGAACTTGTCATTCCTGCCATAGGTTGCGCCGTGCATAGAGGGCAAAGACTTAACCTGCTAAACTCGCACTCTAAATTTTTCGTACACGCACTCCGGCAAATCGGCTTGCCGGTACATATTTACCCAGACAGGATTTCTATGCCCGGCTTGCTTCCCAACGTTGATCCCGACGGTCTGCTCGAATTCTCGGTCGTCTACACGGACCGCTCCCTGAATCACATGTCGAAGGCCTTCATGGGGGTGATCAATGACATCTCCAGCATCCTGAAGGAGGTCTACAACGCGAAGTCGGCGGTGGTCGTGCCGGGCAGCGGCACCTACGGCATGGAAGCGGTGGCGCGCCAGTTCGCGACCGACCGCAAGTGCCTGGTGATCCGCAATGGCTGGTTCAGCTACCGCTGGACCCAGATCTTCGAGATGGGCCGCATCTCCGATCAGTTGCACGTGATGACGGGCCAGCCGCTGGTCGAGGGCTTCGAGCAGCAGTATGCGCCGCCGCCGGTGGAAGAAGTCGTCGCTTGGATCCGCGAGCACAGGCCGGCGGTCGTTTTTGCGCCGCACGTGGAAACCTCGGCCGGCATGATCCTGCCGCCGGACTACCTGCGCGCGGTCGGCGAGGCGGTCGAAGCCGTTGATGGCCTGTTCGTGCTGGACTGCATCGCGTCCGGCGCGATGTGGGTCGACATGGTCGAGTCGAAGGTTGACGTTCTGGTCAGCGCGCCGCAGAAGGGCTGGAGCAGCTCGCCGTGCTGCGCCCTGATCGGCATGTCGTCGCGCGCCCGCGAGCGCATCGACGCCACCACCAGCACCAGCTACTCGTGCGACCTGAAGAAGTGGCTGCAGATCGTCGAGACCTACGAGAAGGGCTCGCACATCTACCACACCACGATGCCGACCGACGGCCTGCGCATCCTGCGCGACACGATGAACGAAACCCGCGCCGACGGTTTCGCGAACCTGCAGGCCAAGCAGGTCGAGCTGGGCGACAAGGTGCGCCGCATGCTCGAAGCGAAGGGCTTCAAGAGCGTCGCCGCGCCGGGCTTCCAGGCGCCGTGCGTGGTGGTCAGCTACACCAGCGACCCGGACATCCAGAACGGCAAGAAATTCATGTCGCTCGGGCTGCAGACCGCCGCCGGCGTGCCGCTGCAGGTCGGCGAGCGCGCCGACTTCCGCACCTTCCGCATCGGCCTGTTCGGACTCGAAAAGCTGAACCACGTCGATCGCACCGTCGAGTACCTGGCGACGGCGCTGGACCAGCTGCAGTAAGCGGCGCGAGCCATCGCGCCACACGAAGGCCGGCATTCGCCGGCCTTTTTTATTGTTATTACTTGAGTAATGGATTGGGTCATCGCCGGCCACGTTTCGGGTACACTCGGGCAATGGCCTCGCGCAGGCCAACAGGTGCCCCGGTTCAGGGGGGGCGAGAAAAAATGTATCCCGAGGAGACACGGGCATGCAGCAGATGGACCGCAGGGAATTCCTGCAAGTGGGGACCGCACTGTCGCTGGCGTTTGCGGCGGGCGTGCTGAAGCCTTCCGACGTGTTCGGCGCCGACTGGGACAACAAGCTGTTCGACGCGAAGACCGTTTCCGAGGCTGTCTGGGCCATGGGCGGCGAGGTCGCGGTGAACAGCAACGACGTGGTGCTGTCCGGCCCCGAGCTGGTCGGCAGCGGCTTCGTCGTGCCGATGTCGATGGAAAGCCGGATTCCGAACACCGACTTCATGCTGGTGGTGGTGCACAAGAATCCTTTGCCCGTCACCGCCGCGTTCCGCATCCCTCCCGACACCGAGCCGAAGATCAGCACGCGCATCAAGATGGGCGAGACCTCGACCATCTACGGCATTGCGCGCGCCGACGGCAAGTACTACGTCGGCAATACGATGATCAAGGTACGCGCCGGCGGCGGCGGCTGCGGCTGAGTGCCTCAACCAGAACGGCGCTGGCGTCGTTGCCGCCCTTGCCGTACCGGTCGTACTGTCTGCGGCGGCGCGCCTAGCCAGCGCCGTTCTGGCTGAGGCACTTATGTGCCGTCGCGAGGAGATGATTGAATGAGCGAGCCAATGAAAATCCGCGCCTTCCTGGTGCAGGACGTGGTCGAGATGAAGCTGATGGTGAAGCACCCGATGGAATCGGGGCTGCGCAAGGACGAGGAAGGCAAGCGCATTCCCGCCCATTACATCGAGACGCTGGTCGTGAAGTGCAACGACCGCGTGGTGCTCGATGCGCCGCTCGGCATGGCGGTGTCGGAGAACCCGTACATCGCCTTCAATTTCCGCGGCGCGAAGAAGGGCGACCCGATCAGCGTGACCTGGCATGACAACCGCGGCGACAGCCGCACCGACCAGGGCGTTGTCGACGGATGATGCACGCGCTGGCCGTCGCGCTGGCGATGTCTGCGGCCTTGCCGCTGGCGGCGCAGACGCTGCGGTTCGACTGTGCCGGTACGGTGAAAGTCGAGGATGTGTTCGACGGCGGCGGTGCCACCGGCGCCGAGCGCCAGTGGCAGATCCTCGCGAATTTCGAAGGCGGCTATGTGCGCCGCGCGCCCGAGCTGGCCTCGGGCTGCCTCGAGCCGACCGTCGAGGTCTGTGGCTGCGAACTGGCGTCGGCGGCGATCCGCTGCCGGAGCCTCGGCATGTCGGCGCAGGGCGTCGAGGTCGGCATGGACTTCAGCATCGACCGCAGCAATGGGCGCATGACGGTGTCGGGGCGGCGCTTCGACCCGAAGTCGGGCACGGTGATCGAGACCAGCGGGCTGCTGTCCTGCACAGAATCGGAGGTCAGGCAATGAATGCTTTCCTGCGGCGCATGCTCGCGCTGCTCTTCTTCCTGTCGCTGTCGGCAGCGGCAGGCGCCGAGCCGCCGCATGTGACGCTGCCGGTCGTCGACAACCTGCAGCAGCAGGCGGCGGAAGCGCAGGCGGCGGGCAAGCCGCTGGTACTGATGTTCTCGCTGCCGGAATGCCCGTACTGCAAGGTGGTGCGCCGCAACTACCTCGCCCCGCTGCTGCGCGAGGCCAATCCGCCGGTGATCCGCGAACTGACGATGACGAGCCGCCAGTCCATCCATGATTACGACGGCAGCTGGACCACGCCGGTGGCGATCGCCAAGCGCTACGGCGTGGTGGTTGCGCCGACGCTGGTTTTTGTCGACGGTTCCGGAGAGATGCTCGCCGATCCGCTGGTCGGCGGCGACCACCAGTTCTATGACGCCTACCTCGATCGCGCGTTTGACGAATCCCACCGTAAACTCGCCGCGCGCAGGCCGCGCAAGCACTGACAGGCCGCTAACGGCGAAAGCGGCAGCGGCCCTTTTCCGAAAACAGCTGCGGACGGTAGTAGGAAAAGCGCTTCCTGTCCGCCATCTTCAGCTCTTCCTCCGTCAGGTAGCGCCCGCTGTTGGTCACGTATTCGTTGGCCATCAGGAAGTTGCCGCTGTCGAATTCGATCTTGTAGAAGAACTGCTCGACATAGCGCGAGTCGATGCGTGGCTGGTCCTCGTGCGCGATGAGTACCTTGTCATCCCATTTGTCGACGACCACCGGCACGCGCGGATTGCGTTCGTCGACATTGCGCGTGAGCTTGCGGCCGGTTTCGTCGATGCGGAACACGAACGAGCAGACCGACGGATCTTCGGTGCAGATCCACTTGTTGCCGCGCATCGCTTTCGTCACGCACAGGTAGCTTGCGGCCTGGGCCGGCAGCGCAGCGGCAAGGGCAAGCAGCAGTGCGGCGAGGGAAGCAGGCGTCTTGTTCGGCATCGCGGGCGTGTCGGTGTCATCAACGGAGTGGGACGAGTATAAACTACGTGCCATTCAGGACTGTGCGAGGAAGCCGGCTTCGGCGTCGCCTGCTTGTCCCTCAACCTCGTTTGCAAAGAAGCCCGCATGAACCCGATCAAGATTGACTTCGTTTCCGATATCGCCTGCCCGTGGTGCGCGGTCGGCCTCGCCTCGCTCGAGCAGGCGATCGAGCGGGTGAAGGATGAGGTGGCGGTCGAGCTGCATTTCCAGCCCTTCCAGCTGAACCCGAACATGCCGCCCGAAGGCGAAGACATCGTCGAGCACCTGTCCCGCAAATACAATCTCACGCCCGCGCAAGTGGAGCAGAACCAGCAGCAGATCGCCGAGCGCGGCGCAGCGGTCGGTTTCGAGTTCAACATGGCGGGCCGCAAGCGCACCTACAACACCTTCGATGCGCATCGGCTGCTGCACTGGGCCGGCGAGCAGGGCGCCGGCGCGCAGCACCGGCTCAAGCGGGCCTTGCTGGGCGCCTATTTCACCGACGGCCTCGATCCGTCGGCCGCATCGGTATTGCTGCAGGCGGTGGAAAAGGCCGGGCTCGACGGCAAGCGTGCGGCGGAGATCCTGAGCGGCGACGACTATGCCGCCTTGGTACGCGAGCGGCAGCAGCTTTATCTGTCGCAGGGCATACATTCGGTGCCGTCGCTGATCCTGAACGACCGCTACCTGGTGCAGGGCGGCCAGCCGGTGGAGGCGTTCGAGCGGGCGCTGCGGCAAGTCACGGCAGAGGCCTGAGATGCTGGCGCGGGTGATCGCCGGCCTCTGCACGGCGCTGGCGCTGCAGGCGGCCGTGGCCGCGCCCTTGCCGGTGACCGAAGTCGCGCCGGGCGTGTTCATGCACACCGGCGTGCATGAGGAATTCGGCGAGGATTATCACGGCGACATCGCCAACATCGGCTTCGTCATCGGCGACGACGCGATCGCCGTGATCGACACCGGCGGCAGCTTTCGCATCGGGCAGTCGCTGCGCGAGGCGATCCGCGCGCGCTCGGCGCTGCCGATCCGCTACGTGATCAATACCCATGTGCATTCCGACCATATCTTCGGCAATGCCGCCTTCGAGCAGGACCAGCCCGAATTCATCGGCCATGCGCGGCTGGCCGGCGCGATGCGCATCCGCGCCGAAGGCTACGAGTCCAACCTGAAAAAAATGCTCGGCGCGGACGCCGACGGCAGCCGCATCGTGCTGCCGACGCGCGAGGTCGGCAATGAACTCACCCTCGACCTCGGCGGCCGCCGCCTGCTGCTGCGTGCATGGCCGATCGCGCATACCGACCATGACCTGACCGTGCTGGACGAACGCAGCGGCACGCTGTGGATGGGCGACCTGCTGTTCGTCGAGCGCGCGCCGTCGATCGATGGCGATGCCAAGGGCTGGCTCGGCGTGATCGAATCGCTGAGGGCCTTGCCGGCGGCGCGCGCCATTCCCGGCCACGGCCCGCTGGTCGAGGACAAGGCGGCCCACCTCGACCGGCTGCGCGGCTACCTCGATGTGCTGATGGCCGACCTGCGCCGCGGCATTGCCGCCGGCCGGCCGATGCGTGACGTGGTGCGCGATGCCGCCGCCTCGGAGCGCCCGCGCTGGCAGCTGTTCGACAGCGTGAACCTGCGCAACGCCGAGCAGCTGTACCTGCAGCTCGAGTGGGAGTGAGCACGCCGACCGCGCAGCTGCGCGTTCCCGGACCGGATCGACCGATGCGTACCCTGCGCTCCGCCGACATTTTTTGCGAGGTGATCGACAACTACGGCGACGCCGGCGTCTGCTGGCGGCTTGCGCGCGTGCTGGCGCAGGCCGGAATGGCAGTGACGCTGTGGATCGACGACATCGCGCGGCTGCAGCGGCTGCGCCCGGCGATCGACGCGAACCTGTCATCGCAGCCGCTGGACGGCTTCACGCTGAACCGCTGGAGCGGCGAGCCCGTGCCTGCCGGCGACCTGGTGATTTCCGCCTTCGGCTGCCGGCTGCCCGAGCGCACGCTGGCGGCGATGGCGGCCGCGCAGCCGGCACCCGTCTGGATCAACCTCGAATACCTGTCGGCCGAGGCCTGGGTCGAGGACAGCCATCGGCTGCCTTCGCCGCATCCGCGCCTGCCGCTGGTGCAGCATTTCTTTTTCCCCGGCTTTACGTCGCGTACCGGTGGACTGCTACGGGAGGCCGGGCTGGATGCCGCGCGTGCGGCCTTCGGGCCGGCCGAGCGCGCCGCCTTCCTTGCCCGGCTCGGCGTGCCGGCAGCGCAGCCGGCGACGCTGGTATCGCTGTTCTGCTATCCGTCGGCGCCGATCGAGCGGCTGCTGGCGGCGATGCGTGCCGGCCCGCCGGTGGTCTGCCTGGTGCCCGAGGGCGTGACAGCGCTTGCGCCGCCGGCCGGGCAGATGCGACAGGAAGGCGCGCTGACGCTGGTCGGCGTGCCCTTCCTCGAGCCGGATGCGTATGACCGGCTGCTGTGGAGCTGCGACCTGAACTTCGTGCGCGGCGAGGACAGCGCGGTACGCGCGCAATGGGCCGCGCAGCCCTTTGTATGGCAGCTGTATGTGCAGGAGGCGGGCGCGCATTTCGACAAGCTCGACGCTTTCCTGGCGCGGTACGCCGAATCGTGCGGCGCGCCTGCGTCGGTGTTGGCATCGTTCTGGCACGCCTGGAACGGCGACCCGGCGGCTGCGCTCGACTGGCCGGCGCTGCTGGCGGCGCTGCCTGCGCTGCGCGCGCATGCCCTTCAGTGGGAGCGGCAGCTGGCCGCGCTGCCGGGACTGGCGGACAGCCTGATCGAGTTCGCCAGCGAAATCGGGTAAAATTCCGCGGCTTTGCAATCCCCGTGCGCTGATTACAACGGCAACCGTAGCTCAATGGCAGTCCCGACCGGCGCGCATCACTCTCCGAACTATTTGGCAATCTCATTATGAAAACCGCACAAGAACTCCGCGTCGGCAACGTGTTCATGCTCAACGGCCAGCCTCAGGTCGTCGTCAAGGCAGAATTCTCCAAGTCGGGCCGCAACGCGTCCGTCGTCAAGATGAAGATGAAGAACCTGCTGACCGAATCGGCGCAGGAAGCTGTCTATCGTTCCGACGAAAAATTCGACGTGGTCACGCTCGACCGCAAGGAAGTGACTTACTCGTACTTCGCCGACCCGCTGTACGTGTTCATGGACGCCGACTACAACCAGTACGAAGTCGAGTCCGAGAACATGGGCGATGCGATCAACTACCTCGAAGACGGCATGGCCTGCGAGGCCGTGTTCTACGACGGCAAGGCAATCTCGGTCGAGCTGCCGACCACCATCGTGCGCGAAGTCACCTACACCGAGCCGGCCGTCAAGGGCGACACCTCGGGCAAGGTGCTGAAGCCGGCGAAGATCGCCACCGGTTTCGATGTCTCCGTGCCGCTGTTCGTGGCGCAGGGCGACAAGATCGAGATCGACACCCGTACCGGCGAATACAAGCGCCGCGTCTGACCGCGCGACCGCGCCACGACAAAACCGCAGCTTCGTCTGCGGTTTTGTTTTTTGCGCAAGGATTTTTTTGCGCATCTTCTGGCTGGGAACTTTTGGCTGGCTGCAACTGCCCAAGCCGACAGTGTGCAGCGCAGTGCTGCTGCGCGCTCACTTTCATCCAGGAGATCGTTCATGCTGAAGTCAGAAAAACTGTTCGGGAAGCGCGACAGCGCGACCGATGCCAAACCGGTCCCGGCCGCCGTGACCGTCGCCGCGTCCGAGCGGCCGTCGTCACCCGGCCTCGCGATGGCGCCGTCGGCGCCGGTCTCCCGCGTGGTGCCGTCTTCGATCGCCAGCGCCACGGGTTATGCGGGCGGGCAGGAGATCCGCAGCAAATTGACCGTGGGTCCGAACATCAAGCTGCGCGGCGTCGAGATCACCGACTGCGACACGCTGGTGGTCGAAGGCCGTGTCGAGGCGACCATCGATTCGCGCGTGATCCAGATTTCCGAGCAGGGGGCATTCATCGGGAATGCCGAGTTCGACGTTGCCGAGATCCGTGGCCAGTTCGACGGCGAACTGACCGTGCGGCAGAAACTGGTGGTGTACTCCAGCGGCCGAGTGACCGGCAAGGTCCGTTACGGCAAGCTGGTGATAGAAGAAGGCGGTCAGCTGACAGGCGATGTGCAACTGTCGGCGCCGGCTGCCAAGGGGTTGACGGTCGCGGCTGGCTGATACCGCCGCATCGGGAGGCTGTCATTCGGGGCGCTGCAGGCATCACCTGCAGCGCCCTTTTTTCATCCGCGCGGCACCGGGCCGGCCTGCGTGAGGAAATTCTTCGAACGGAAGTTGCAGACAAACGCGAGCCGGCGCTCGCCGGCCGAACCCGGTATCACCGACTGGAACCGCAACGCCGACACCGGCTGCTCGGGTTCCGCGTGAACCGGATTGCCTACCGGGTCCTCCGAAGGGAAATACGCATTCGCCGTATACGCAATCTTGCGCGCGTCACAGTCGAAATAGTTCAGGTAGGTCGATGACTGATAGGCGGTGCTGTCCGGCCCGTACTGCGGCACCGACCACGAGGTGCGCAGCAAGGCGCGCAGGTAATCGTCGTCTTGCACGATGCTCTTCGTGTCGACATACCAGCTGATGACTTTTTCGGGGTCTTCGGTTTCGGATATCAGCTGCCAGTCGGGCGCGTCGGCGCGTGCCGCCGCCGGCAGCAGCGCCGGGGCCAGCGCCAGGACCAGCGCAATTCGGGCAGGGAGGTGGGTCATCGTCGTCTCCGGCAACGGTAGGCTCTGTTTTTTTGTTCGTGACGATGGTAGCGGAATCCGCGCAACACTGCTCCGACGGCAGGGACTGCGGTTATCATGTGGACACTTCCAGACGGGCACCAGCCCGCACACAGGGGATTCCGCATGCAGGATGCAGCAGTGGCCGACGCGCACGCCGCGCTCGACGGACCGGCGCCGGGTCCGTGGGGGCGCGCCCTCCACAGCCTCTCCCGCGCATTCGCCGTCGCCGGCGGCGCGGGCTTCATTGCGCTGGTGCTGATGTCGCTGGTGTCCATCGTCGGCCGCAAGCTCGCGTCGACCCCGGTGCCGGGCGACATCGAGATCATGCAGATGGGCGGCGCGGTCGCTGCCGCCGCGATGCTGCCGTTCTGCGAAATGGAACGCCAGCACCTGCGCGTGGATTTCTTCACCGCGCGCCTGTCCGCGCGCGCGCGGCACCGGCTTGACGCGCTCTCCCACCTGCTGCTCGCGGCCGTCGCCGCGGTCGTCGCCTGGCGCACCGCCGCCGGCGCACTGTCGCTGCGCGAGGCCGGCGAGAGCTCGATGATGCTGCTGTGGCCGGTGTGGACCGTGGTCGCCGCACTGGTGCCGAGCTTCGTGCTGCTGGCGGTCGCCGGCCTGTATAACGCTTTCTGCTACGCGTACTCCGCTGTCGGAGCCGCGCCGGACGGGCAATGAGCGGCATGTCGACCGGCCTGCTGATGTTCGCGGTGCTGCTGGCGCTGCTGGCGCTGCGCGTGCACATCGGCGTGGCGATGTTCATCATCGGCGCGGCCGGTTTCGTCGCGATGAACGACTACAGCTGGCTGCCGCTGCTGAGCGCGCTGAAGAACGTCGCCTATGCGCGCTTCTCCAATTACGACCTGGCGGTGATACCGCTGTTCCTGCTGATGGGGCAGTTCGCGACCCACGGCGGGCTGTCCGGCGCGCTGTTCAATTGCGTGAACAATTTCGTCGGCCATTGGCGCGGCGGCGTCGCAATGGCGGCCGTGGCCGCCTGCGCTGCATTCGGCGCGATCTGCGGCTCGTCGCTGGCGACTGCCGCGACGATGGGGCAGGTGGCGCTGCCCGAGTTGCGCCGCTACCGTTATTCGGGCGCGCTGGCGACCGGCGCGCTGGCGGCCGGCGGCACGCTGGGCATCATGATCCCGCCGTCGGTGCCGCTGGTGATCTATGCGGTGCTGACGCAGGAATCGATCGGCAAGCTGTTCATGGCGGCCGTGATCCCGGGCCTGATCGCGCTGCTCGGCTACCTGATCGTGATCCGCATCGTCGTCACGCTGCGGCCCGGGGCGGGCCCGGCCGGCGCGCGCGTGCCCTTGCCGGTGGCGCTGCGCTCGCTGCTCGGCGTGCTGCCCGTGCTGCTGGTGTTCCTGGTGGTGATCGTCGGCATCTACGGTGGCTGGGCCAACCCGACCGAGGCGGCCTCGATCGGCGCGGCCGCCTGCGGCCTGCTGGCGGTGGCCGGCGGCATGCGCACGGACGGCGTGCTGAAGAGCGTGCTGGGGACTGCGCAGGGCACCGCAATGATCTTCCTCGTGCTGCTGGGCGCGGACATGCTCAACGCCGGCCTCGCGGTCACGCAGATGCCGGTCGAGCTGGCGGCCTGGGTGCAGGGCAGCGGCCTGCCGCCGCTGTCGGTCGTCTTCGCGATCCTGCTGATCTACATCGTCCTCGGCTGCGTGATGGATTCGCTGGCGATGATTCTTCTGACGATACCGATCTTCTACCCGGTGGTGATGGGGCTGGAGCTGTGGGGCATGCCGGTGGCGGACAAGTCGGTCTGGTTCGGCATCCTCGCGCTGATGGTCGTCGAGATCGGCCTCGTGCATCCGCCGGTCGGCATGAACATCTACATCATCAACCGGCTTGCGAAGGACGTGCCGGTGACGGAGACTTTCCGCGGCGTGCTGCCTTTCCTCGCCTCCGACCTCGTGCGCATCCTGCTGCTGGTGTTTTTCCCGGCGCTGTCGCTGGTCCTGGTGCACGCCTTCGGTGGCTGAACGTTTTTTTTCCTGCAGAGGAGACTCCATGGCATTCCGATTGATTCGCCCGCTGGCGCTGCTGGCCGTGCTGGCCGCCGGCCCGGCCGCAGCGCAGACCGTGACGCTGAAGGTGCACCATTTCCTGCCGCCGGGCTCGACCGCGCATGCGAAGCTGATCGTGCCCTGGTGCGACAAGGTCGCGCGGGAATCGGCGGGCCGGCTGAAGTGCCAGATCTATCCGTCGATGCAGCTCGGCGGCACGCCGCCGCAGCTGTTCGACCAGGCCAAGGAAGGCGTGGCCGACATCGTCTGGACCGTGCCGAGCTACCAGGCCGGCCGCTTCCCGGTGTCCGAGGCGTTCGAGCTGCCTTTCATGGTGGTCGATTCGGAGCGCGCCAGCCGCGGGCTGTGGCAGTACGCGACCCGTAACGCGATGGCCGAGTACAAGGGCGTGCATCCCATCTTTTTCCACCTGCACGACGGCTCGCTGCTGCACACGTCGCGCCGGCAGGTCAGGACGCTGGAAGATTTCCGCGGCCTGAAGGTGCGTGCGCCGACGCGGCAGGGCACGAAGATGGTGACGGCGCTCGGCGCCACGCCGGTGCCGATGCCGCTGCCGCAGACGGCCGAAGGGCTGTCGAAGGGCGTGATCGACGGCGCGCTGATCCCGTGGGAAGTGATGCCGACGCTGAAGTTCGAGGAAGTCACGAAATTCCACACCGAGACACCGGTCGGCGCGCCGCAGATGCTGAATTCGGTGCTGGTGTTCGGGATGAACGCCGCGCGCTATGACGGCCTGCCGCCGGAGCTGCGCAAGGTCATCGATGCCAACAGCGGCGCCGCCGTGTCCGCCTGGGCCGGCAAGGTTTTCGCGGATGACCGCGAACTGGGACGCAAGGCGGCCGAAGCGCGCAAGAATACCTTTTACACCTTGCCGGAAGCCGAGTTCAGGCGCTGGCAGGCAACGACTGCGCGCATCGTCGAAGAGTGGGAAAAGGACATGAGCGCCAAGGGCTATGACGGCAAGCGGCTGTTCGCGGAAGCGAAGGCGGCATGCAGGTAATACGCCGGTAATCGCGTGCGAAGCCGCCCCCGGCCATTTTGCGGGCGAAAATTCTCCGAATGGCTTGCAATCGATGCTCAATTTGAAAATCAATTGCAAACCCATGTTTCAAAACGATTATTTCAAAATCCCCAAGAGCGAAGTTCTCTTTTTGATAATTAAAAGGCGGCAAATTTCCGTGCAATTCTGACTAATCGCTGACAAGACGCTTGAAAATGTTGCTGCGATGACATATAACTTAACATTAGAGAAATTGCATTGTGGAAATGGTTATCTAAATTAGACCATTTGTCGACAACGGAACATTGCTGGGGAGAGAGAACATATGGACAAACATCCTCTGGTATCGCAAGAGGGCTACGATCCCAACCGATTGCTGGATGCGCTGATCCAGCAGCTCGGCCTGAAAAATGATGCGGCGCTGTCGCGTGCGCTGGAAGTGCGGCCGCCGGTCATCAGCAAGATCCGCCATCGCACCTTGCCGGTCGGGGCGTCGCTGCTGATCCGCATGCATGAGGTGACGGACCTGAGCATTCGCGAACTGCGCGAACTGATGGGCGACCGCCGTCGTCGCATGCGCCTGAGCGATGTCGATGGCAAGCCGCGCAATACGGAAGAAGACGCGGAGTGAGCCGTTCGGTGCGCTGAATTGTCGAACCGGGACGAACGCTGCCGGCGTCAGCCGCGCAGGTTTGCTCCCGCGACCGTCAGCAGCAGCGACAGCACGACCACCAGCGTCAGTTTCTTGCGCAGCGTGATCAACCAGTCCGGCATGCCGTATTGCGGGTAGAGCTGTTTGTCCACCTGCAGCGCGGCGATGAAGCCGGCCATCAGCACGGCAAACCCGAAACCGCCGGACAGTGTCGCGCTCCACGCGATCAGCGAAGGCGTCACGCCCCAGCTCAGCGCCCTGCGCGTGTCGGCCGCCGACAGCGTACTGCTCAGCATGGCCGCGCCCCAGTGTATCCCGCCGAGGAAGGACAGGATCACGATCGCATAAGCGAGCTGGCCCTTGATGAAGTCGTCGGCCCAGGCGGGCTCGGCGAACCAGGCGCCCGTCATCATCAGCAGGAAGGGGAGAAGCCCGGCGTAACCGAGCTGGTGCGACAGGCGCTTGTTCAGGAAGTGCGGGTTCATGCGTCGGCAGGAAATCGTCGGTGCGCCATTGTACGAGAACTGCGTCGGCCGGCGGCGCGTCAGCGGTGGCGTGCGATGAATTCCTCGACGACGGCCATCAGCGCTTGCGGCTGGTCGCGATGCGGCGAGTGGCCGCAGGCGGGTAGGGCCACCACGCCGGTGGCGGGCAGGATGTCGCGAATGCCGTTTACCTGTCGCAGCGTGCCGTACTCGTCGTCTTCGCCCTGCACCGCGAGCAGCGGACAGCGTATCGACGCCAGCTCGCGCTCGATGTTCCAGTCGCGGAAGGCAGGCGACAGCCAGATGTCGTTCCAGCCATAGAAGGCCGAGTCGACATCGTCGTGATAACGCGCAAGGCGCTCGCGCAGTCCCTGTTCCCGATAGGCGGTGCGTGCGGCGGCAATGCTGGCGATGCTGATGTCCTCGACGAAGATATGCGGCGCGACCACGATCGCGCCGGCCAGCGCCTGCGTAAAGGCGGCGGCATGCAGCAGCGCGATCGAGCCGCCGTCGCTGTGCCCGAACAGCCAGGGGCGCACGATGCCGAGTTTGTCGAGCAATGCCGGCAGCACCTCGCGCGCCTGCCGGTGCATGAAGTCCGGCGCCCAGCGCTCGTCGTGCGGGCGCGGTGTCGAGCGGCCGTAGCCGGGACGCGAATACACAAGGCCGCGCAGGCCGAGGCGACTGCAAAGCTGGTCCGGAAAATCCTTCCACAGCGCGACCGAGCCGAGCCCCTCGTGCAGGAACACCATCACCGGCGCATCCGCTTCGACCGAGCCGGTCCAGCGGTATTCGATGCTTGTCCGCCGTCCGGCCACATCGAGTTCGATCAACTGCGCGTCGTTCGTCGCCATTCAGTGATCCTGGCCTTCGCGCAGCTTGAAGCGCTGTATCTTGCCGGTCGCGGTTTTCGGCAGTTCTTCGGTGAAGCGTATCTCGCGCGGATACTTGTGCGGCGCCAGCCGGGTCTTCACGAAGGCCTTCAGCTCGGTCTCCATTGCCGCGCCGGCGGCGCGCGCGTCATGCAGCACGACGTAGGCGATGGTCTTGGTCAGCCCCTGTTCGTCGGACTTGCCGACCACTGCGCATTCGAGCACCGCCTCGTGCCCGATCAGCGCCGACTCGACTTCGATCGGCGACACATACTGGCCGCTGACCTTCAGCATGTCGTCGCTGCGTCCCGCGTAGGTGAAGTAGCCGTCCCAGTCGATCACGTATTTGTCGCCGCTCTTGACCCACTCGCCCTGGAAGGTCGCGCAGCTCTTTTCGCGGTTGGTCCAGTACAGGTGCGCCGCGCTCGGTCCCTTGATGTACAGGTCGCCGACTTCGCCTTCCGGCACCGGGCGTCCGAGTTCGTCGCGCAGCTCGACCTCATAGCCGGGCACCGGGGTGCCGGTGGTGCCGTAGCGAACCTGGCCGCTGCGGTTGGACAGGAAGATGTGCAGCATCTCGGTCGAGCCGAGGCCGTCGAGGATGTCGCAGCCGAAGTGCGCGCTGAATTTTTCGCCGACCTCGCGCGGCAGCGCCTCGCCGGCCGAGGTGCAGGTGCGCAGCCTGACCTGATCGCGCGACGGCAGCGCATCGGACGCGAGCATCGCGACATACAGCGTCGGCACACCGTAGAACACGGTCGGCTGCTGCCGCACCAGCCGGTCGAACACGGCCGCCGGCGTCGGCCGCTCGGCCATCAGGATCACGGTCGCGCCGACCGACAGCGGGAAGGTCAGCGCATTGCCGAGGCCGTAGGCGAAGAACAGCTTCGCCGCCGAAAACACCACGTCGTCTTCCTGCAGTCCCAGCACGGGCTTGCCGTACAGCTCGGCGGTCCAGTACAAGTTCGCATGCGAATGCACCGCGCCCTTGGGGCGGCCGGTCGAGCCGCTCGAGTACAGCCAGAAAGCGAACTGGTCCGCATGCGTGTCGGCCGCGTCGGCCAGCGGCGCGTGCTCGAGCAGCTTCGCGAACGGCATCCCGGCCGCGTCGTCGGGCTGACCCGAGATTGCCAGCGGCACAGTGCGGCCCGCCTGTGCGAGCGCCGTCTGCACGGTCGGCAGCAGCTGGTCGGAGACGACGATCAGCTTCGCGTCGCAGTGCGCGATCATGTACGCATAGTTATCGGACGGCAGCAGCGTGTTGACCGGCACCGGCACCACGCCGGCGTACAGCGCGCCGAGGAAGGCGACCGGCAGGTCGATGGTGTCGAGCATGACCAGCAGCACGCGCTGTTCCGGCTGCAGGCCCTGCGCCAGCAGGCCGGCGGCGAAGCGGCGCACGCGCTCGTCGAGCTCGCCGTAGCAGAGCTCGGTGCGGTCGTCGCGATAGGCGGGCTTGGCGGCGCGCGCGCGGTTGAGCGCAAGGATATGGCGAGCGAAATTGAAGCGCTCGGGCGGCGCCTTGCCTGGGTGTTGCATGGTTGTCTCCTGCTGCGGCGGCCTGTAGTGGTTGTTTGTCTGGCCGCCGGTTGATGGTCTGGCTGCGGCTCAGTAGCCGTAGCCGGTGCTTCCCTGTTTCATCAGTTCGAGCGCTGCGGCCGGCCCCTGCACGGCGCTGCGGCGGTGGTAGAAGCCCAGCGCGCGCAGGCCGCCGAGTTCCTCGCCGCCGCCGGCACGGCCCGGGCCGCCGTGGATCGATGCCGGCATCACGTTGCCGTGGCCGGTCTGGGTCTTGCCGACTTCGGGGCTGACCAGGTGCACGCGACCGTGCGAGCCGGCCAGTTCGTGTGCGAGGCGCGCCATCAGCGCATTGTCGGCGCTGTACACCGACGCCACCAGCGAGCCGAGGCCGCGGTGCGCGATATCGACTGCATGCGCGCTGTCGCGGTAGCCGATCAGGCAGGACACGGGGCCGAAGACTTCGTGTTCGTGGACCGTGTGCGCCGCGTCGGCGTCGCGCACCGCCAGCAGCGTCGGGCCGACGCAGGCCGAGCTTGGCTCGGCGTCCAGCAGCGGCTGGGCCTGGCCGTCGAACAGCACGCTGGTTTCGCCCTGCAGGCGGGCGAGGCCTTCCTGCACGCTGTCGTACTGCGCACGGCTGACCAGCGACCCCATTGCGGTGTCCGGATGGCGCGGATTGCCGACGCGGATCGCGGCGAGCTTGCCTGCGACCGCCTCGCCGACGGCGTGCAGGTAGCCGCGCGGCACCAGAGCGCGGCGCGGCGCGGTGCAGCGCTGGCCGCTCTTGATCGTGATGTCGCGCGCGAGGTTGTCGACGTAGAGGTCGAAGGCGGGCGTGCCCGGCGCGGCGTCTTCGCCGAGGAGGGACACGTTCAGGCTGTCGGCCTCGATGTTCACGCGGACCGAATCGCGCGCAATGGCGCGATGCGCGCGGATCGCCGCGGCAGTGTCGGCCGAACCGGTGAAGGACAGCACGTCGAACGGCGTCAGCGCATCAAGCAGGCCGGTCGAGCTGCCGCAGACGATGGACAGCGCGCCCGGCGGCAGGATGCCGGCGTCGACCACGTCCTTCACCATCCGGTGCGTGAGCCAGGCCGTGGCCGTGGCGGGCTTGATCACCACCGGCACGCCGGACAGCAGCGCGGGACCGGCCTTCTCCCACAGGCCCCAGCTGGGGAAATTGAACGCATTGATGAACAGCGCCAGTCCTTTCACCGGCACCATCAGGTGCTGCGACTGGAACAGCTGGTCCTTCGACATCACCGCAGCCGCGCCGTCGGTGAGCGACTTTGCGTCGCCGAGCGCGGCGCCGAGCTTGGCGTAGAAGCCGAGCGTGAACAGGCCGCCGTCGACGTCGATGCCGGAGTCGGCCTTGGTGGTGCCGGAGTTCGCCAGCGAGATGGCGTAATAGTCGTCGCGCTTCGACTGCATCAGCTTGACCGCTTCTGCCAGCATCGCCGCGCGCTGGCCATAGCTCATCGCCTGCAGCGCTTTCGCGCCTTCATTGCGCGCGAAGGCGAAGCCCTCGGCCAGGCCGTCGGCCGCGCCGCCGGTCACGGCCAGTTCGTCGCCGGTGACGGGGTCGGTCAGCGTGTGCACTGCGCGCGCGGCGGGCTGCCACTGGCCGCCGAGGTAGTTGTTCAGGAAAGTGGTCATGGAGATCCGGTTCGGTTGAGTGTGGGGCGGCGCGCCGGCGGCGGCGCGTTCAGGCCCGGGTGAATTCGATCGCGCCCTGCGGCAGAAGATACAGCACCAGCGCGCGGCCGGACGACACGGTCGGCTTGTGCGCGCTGCCGGGGCCGTACACGCACCAGCCGGCCGGATGGCCGTCGAACTGCGCGCCTTCGGTCAGCGGCATGATCAGGTCGATCTCGCCGTTCGGATGCACGTGGTGCGGGCCGACGACGTTCTCCATGTCGACCACGTCGACCGAGAAGCCGTGGATTTCCGGCGTCGGCTTGATCACGCGGCCGTAGCGTATGCCGCCGCCTTCGTGCTTGCACATCCAGCCGGCCGCGATGGCAGCCTGGCAGGCATCGAAGATCTCGCGGTAGCTGTCGCTGCCGGGCCCGTGCCGGGTGTTCAGGTGGTCGGCCAGCGCGGCGTCCAGCGGGCGGCCGGCAATATCGGCGGTCAGGCCCGCGATCAGGGCCTGGAAGGTCTGTACTTCCAAATCGGTCTCCCCCGGTGCGCACTGGCGGCGCTTTGGTATTTTTAGTGTGTGAATCTATAATGCATGTGCCGTCGAGTGTAAATGCAATATCTTGCCTGCGTCAAGGCAGGCGACCTGAGTGATCCCATGTCCACCCCAGATCAGGCAATACCGGAGAAAGACCCCTTCCTGACCGCGCTAGGCGAACGTGTCCGGCTGCTGCGCGCGCGTCGCGGGCTCACGCGCAAGGCGCTGGCGATGCTGGCCGACGTATCGGAGCGGCACGTGGCCAACGTCGAGACCGGCGTCGGCAATGCGTCGATACAGTTCCTGCGGCAGTTGTGCACGGTGCTGAACTGCTCGCTGGCCGAGATGACGGGCGACGAGACCGCGTCGTCGCCGGACTGGCTGATGATCCGCGAGATCCTGCGCGGGCGCAGCGACGAGGAACTGGCGCGCGCACGCGCCGCGCTGGGCGAGCTGTTCGACAAGCCCGCCAGCGAGGCGACGCGTCGGCAGCGCATCGCGCTGATCGGGCTGCGCGGCGCCGGCAAATCCAGCCTGGGGCGCAAGCTGGCGCAGACGCTGGGCGTGCCTTTCATCGAGCTGTCGGCGCAGATCGAGATGCTGGCCGGCTGCAGCATCGACGAGATCCATTCGCTGTACGGGCAGACGGCCTACCGGCGCTATGAACAGCGCGCGCTGGAGGAAGTGATCCGTGCGCATGCGCGCGTGGTGATCGCCACGCCCGGCGGCATCGTGTCCGAGCCGGGCACCTTCAACCTGCTGCTGACGCATTGCTATACCGTGTGGCTGAAGGCCTCGCCCGAAGAGCACATGAGCCGCGTGCTGGCGCAGGGGGATCGCCGCCCGATGTCGGGCAACCGCGAGGCGATGGATGACCTCAAGCGCATCCTCGAGAGCCGCGCGCAGTTCTATTCGAAGGCCGACAAGACCTTCGACACCAGCGACATGCCGGCCGAGCGGGCGTTTTCCCGCCTGCTGGAGCAGGTACCGGCCTGAGCGGCCGTTTCAGGCCGGCAAATATTTCAGTGCATTGACGCAATCGGAAACATGCAATATAGTGCGTCAACACTAAACGCTTGCAGCATATTGCATCAGGAGACCCATGAGCGCCCCTATCGTTGTCGATTACCAGACCTCCCCTGACAAATACCGGCACTGGACGCTGGCAACCGACGGCCCGGTTGCCACGCTGACCATGACCGTCGATGAGGATGGCGGCCTGCGCGATGGCTACAAGCTGAAGCTGAATTCGTATGACCTCGGCGTCGATATCGAGCTGCACGACGCGGTGCAGCGCATCCGCTTCGAGCATCCGGAAGTGCACACGGTGATCGTCACCAGCGGGCGCGACCGCATCTTCTGCTCGGGCGCGAACATCTTCATGCTCGGCAAGTCCTCGCATGCGTGGAAGGTCAACTTCTGCAAATTCACCAACGAGACGCGCAACGGCCTCGAGGATTCCAGCCAGCACTCCGGCCTGAAGTTCCTCGCGGCGGTGAACGGCGCCTGCGCCGGCGGTGGCTACGAGCTGGCTGCCGCTTGTGACGAGATCCTGCTGATCGACGACCGTTCGTCGTCGGTCAGCCTGCCGGAAGTGCCGCTGCTGGGCGTGCTGCCCGGCACCGGCGGCCTGACGCGCCTGACGGACAAGCGCAAGGTACGGCATGACCATGCGGACATTTTCTGCACCACCTCCGAGGGTGTGCGCGGCCAGCGCGCGAAGGACTGGAAGCTGGTTGACGAGATCGCCAAGCCCGCACAGTTCGCACAGGCAGTGCGCGAGCGCGCGCTGCAACTGGCCGCGCAGAGCGACCGGCCGGCCGCGGCGCAGGGCGTGCAGCTGACGCCGCTGCAGCGCGAGTTCACCGACGCCGGCGTGAGCTACGGCTTCGTGACGGTCGCGATCGACCGCAGTGCGCGCAATGCGACGATCACGGTCAGCGCGCCGGCGGCGGCGCAGCCGACGGACATCGCCGGCATCGAGGCGGCCGGCGTGAACTGGTGGCCGCTGCAGATGGCGCGCGAACTGGACGACGCGATCCTGCACCTGCGCACCAATGAAACCGAGATCGGCACCTGGCTGCTGAAGACGGCCGGCGACGCACAGGCCGTGCTCGCCAGCGACGCGGTGCTGGCGGCGCATGCATCGCACTGGCTGGTGCGCGAAACCATCGGCCTGATCCGCCGCACCTTTGCGCGCATCGACGTGTCCTCGCGCAGCCTGTTCGCACTGATCGACGAAGGCTCGTGCTTCGCCGGCACGCTGGCCGAGCTGGCCTTCGCGGCCGACCGCAGCTACATGCTGGCGCTGCCGGACGCGCCCGACGCCGCGCCGACGCTGACGCTGTCGGCAATGAATTTCGGCCAGCTGCCGATGGTCACCGGCCAGTCGCGGCTGGCGCGCCGCTTCTATGACGACGAAGCGCAACTGGCTGCGCTGACGGCGAAGGCCGGCGAGCGGCTCGACGCGGATGCGGCGATGGCGCTCGGCCTGATCACCGCGAACCCGGACGACATCGACTGGGCCGACGAGATTCGCCTTGCGCTGGAAGAGCGCGCAAGCATGTCGCCGGACGCGCTGACCGGCATGGAAGCCAACCTGCGCTTCAACGGCAAGGAGAACATGGCCACGCGCGTCTTCGGTCGCCTGTCGGCATGGCAGAACTGGATCTTCAACCGTCCGAACGCCGTCGGCGAACTCGGCGCGCTGAAGGTCTATGGCAGCGGCAACAAGGCGAAATTCGATTTCGACAGAGTTTAAAAAAACAATCCCCCCACAACATCGGCCAGCCTCGAGAGGAGACACCGTGAGCTCAATCAACTACAGCGAAAAAATCCCGAACAACGTGAACCTGTCGGAAGA
>JACCDX011125824.1_pt1 | contig 21177 bp, 17 predicted proteins | sample 7449681 | NCBI WGS metagenome assembly JACCDX01 (sample SAMN15323450, study PRJNA562643) | freshwater metagenome | isolation source: river surface water | place: USA:Blue River Watershed | collected 2017-08-18
ATCTTGTTCATATTTTTTTACCCTTTGTTTATATTTAAATCCATAATCCTTTATTCCTCTATATACTCCTAATGTTGAAAATAATCCCCAGGTTGTAAATAATATTTTTCCCATTTTTATTATTTAATGTAATTATATTTAAGTCGGTTTAATATATTATTTACATATTTTTTACTTGTAAGTACATTTTTAACAAAATGTAGATCAAATATTTTATTACATTAATATATATTACATCTACACTTACTATGCTAAATCTTTTAAGCTGGACAAATACTATACAATCGTTTATAATATTTTTCATAATTAATTTCTTTTTCATTATCATAACATTGTAAATTAATTACTAATCTATATATTTCATTATATAACATGAATGGACCCGAAATAGGATTAGCATAAAATAAAAATCCCATAATACCCATTAAAAATGCACGATCTGGATGATATACTGGTATTATTAAATAATACATTATGTAACTTTCACCACAAAAATCGTATCCTCTTCTTAGTAATTTTGGATGCGTTTCATAATTATACCAATATACACCTTTTGAAATTTCTTTATAATCAACTCCTTCCCTTTTTTCAAAACTTTTTATACTTTGGTTAAGCTTAAAATTATAACATTTTCTTCCTCTATAAACTCCTAATGCTGAAAATAATATCCAGGTAGATGCACCAAATAATATTTTTTTCATTTAATTAATTATTACTATAAAAACCTATTTATATTCTTTTAATATATTGTAATTTTATTTTTAACATCTGAATGCATATCCTAATATACCTGCACCGATTATACCTAATACTATTCCCATGTGATAATTATATTGCATTTCTGTATACATTTTTAACCATAATTTTATTTCTTCGGGCGAATGTAAATGATCTAACATCCAATCCGATTTTGGACTTAATATATAATAAAAATAATTTGTTAAAAATGTAACTACTATTGTTATATATACTTTTGATTGTGTATTCATTTTTATTTGATATATTAATTATTAATGAAAAAAAAACGATAAATTATAAAAATAAAATTATACTTGGCATTATTTATTGTCATTAAAAAAATGAATATTGAATTTTATATTGATAAAATTGATGTAATAAATAAACAAAATAGCAAAGATAAATCAAACTAATTATTTACTAATTGTTCTATTAATTAGGTCTATTTCATTTTCGGATAAATTATATAGTTTATATACAATATCATCGCTTGTAATATTTTCTAAATCTAAATTTTTCATATTTTGGATTACTATATCTCTTCCATGAATATTATCCGTCATTGTAATTAAATTTATATATTTGATTAATTTTGAATTTACTAATTTAACAAATCCTTCATATTTTTCTTTTGTATCACATAACATATAAATCATATTATCAGATAAATTATATAAACCAAACTCATCGTATGAAGGCATAAGATATCCTCCCGTACACATTATAATTTTTGATTTGCCGTGATCGTTCATCAGGATTTTATTATAATAAACGTCGCCTGGAAATGGGTTTGATTTATTAATTTTATCAATAATAGGATATTTATAACAATCAACCATTTTGCGTGAAATATCACCATTAGCTATATGAGTTAACCTAATTCTTTGTAGTGTTTGTTTATTGTTTATATTATAAGTAGCTTTCTTAATATCAAATGTTGTATGTATTTTTGATAAAATATTAGAACATTTATTTAATATGTTAAAATCAACATTTGACAAACATAAAGGTAGTTCTTGCTTTTCATATACAACAATTTCATCTGTTTCTATTTGTTTATTTCTTAAAAATTCTACTTTTGTTTTACACGAACTAACTATATTATTTTTTATTAAGAAGTAGGCAAAATATGTGCTTATTCCTTTAAAATGTTTATTTGCTGTATTTAATGATAAATATACTATTTCATAAAAATTATCTATATATTTTCTATTTTTATCTTTATTAGTAATATAATTTTTAATATTAGTTGGAGTAACAAATAATAGATAATCATTTTTTCTTAAAACACTTAATGAATATTTTATAAATTCCAAATATAATTTGTTGTCTCCTGTGGCATTCGCATCTTGATATGGTGGATTTCCGATAACAGCATTAAACCCCACGATATTCCACTTATCTTCAATTTTTAATTTAAGAGTATCTCCTGTATAATTATTAAATTCAAAATCCAACTCATCTAACCCACAATAGCTTTGAACATGACATTTCATTATTTCTGTTGTGATGAAAACATTTAATGCAGTTAGATCCGCATAATATATACATTCAGTCATAATAATACGACATCTTTCAATTTCATCAGGATACATTTCTTCAAGACCTGTATAAAATTTATCAAATATACCTAATACAAAATTTCCTTTACCACAGCAAGGTTCAAATACTTTTTGGGGTTTTTTCCAAAACTCACCCGGTATCGTATTTAACATTTCATCAACTAATTTAACTGGTGTTGGAACTTCCGCGTTTTGTTTTTTTTCATCATTTGTAGGTATAAAATGTTTTTCAATAAGTTCACGCAACTTATTAGCAGGTGCTATGCTATAAATCTCACGAATGTTATTAACAATTTCAGCATTATTATCTATAATATTGTTCATTATATTTACTATAATAATATAATTATCTTTATTTAATTCAATTTTTTTGTATTTTAAAAATGAAATTACTAATCCTTTAGTTTTTTCGGATATTAGTATTTCCTTAAAATCAAATATTTTATATGATTTTGAAATTATAGCAAAATACGGAAACAAATATTTACATAATTCAAGTGTTTTATTTATTAACTTAACCTCATTTTCGGTAATATTTTCTTCAACAATTTCTTCATCTGTTTTATTTTCAATATTGGGTGGTTCAATTTGAACCTTTGTTTTATCTCCTTTAGGACAATCTTGTTGTTCACCTTCTAATTCTTTATTTATTTGTTTTTGTTGTTTTTTTATTTCAACCAACATATTAGTTAATATGTCACGCATATCATCATTACAACTTAAATTTTCTAAGAAAGGCGTGTCATCAATTTCTTTCATAATATTTTCTGCTTCTTTTTGATAGTAAGACATTATCTCAATTGTTGTCAATTTTCCGTTATTAATTTGTTGTGGATCAAATAAGAATATATTGTGTTCAAATAAATAGTATAGTATTTCCGCATTTGTTTTAGTTGTTTTTGTATTTCTTCTATGTTTTTGAATTATATCAACTAAATACAAATAAGTTCTTTGAATATTCATATCTACATTTATTCCTATTGTTTTACCATCTGCTTCTGTTAAAGCTCTTGAAAATCTTTGTTTTTGATTGTCTAAATTGTGTCCGTCATCTAATGATATTGTAACATCACAATCTGTATATGTAATACCCACGCTTCCTTTATTACCTAACAATAAAATACAACCTTTTTTTTTTTCTGTTTTTGTCTTATTCATTATTGTTTGTATATATTCATTATATTCTTCTTTAACATTTCCAGTATCTTCTGTTGAATTAGAATATTCTATATTATACTCGCTCCATAAATTATGTGTTTCTAAAAATTTTTTGAAGGTTTTTTGTAATAATGATATTGTATTGTTTCTTGTATGAGTTGGAAGATATATGATAAATAATAATGGCTTTTTTTTTGAACTTTGTCGTGATTTGTTGGCAAATTGCGTTTCTTCTATTTTTGTCATTATTGTTTTAAATTCGGGCTTTTCTTTTCCTTTCATTTTATTATTAGAAATAATACAATCAAAGAACCAAAGTAAAATATCAATACCATCAGCAGTTTTTTCTAATTCAAATCTTTCATCATAAATAATTTCTCCTTTATTATTAGTTGTTTGTTGTAAAGCAAATAATGAACTACAACTGTAACCAAAATTAGTGCCATTTTTTTTATTAAAATCATCAATTTTCTCAATTAATATTTTATCTATATTATGTTTCATTAATACTTGAGTAGGATGTTTAGAATAATCTTTATTTAATGTTTCATCTTCTAAACACTCTACAAATGTATTTCCATGACGACTAACCATATAGTCAATTATTTCTTCCCTATTTTTAACCGATTGTTTTATCAATTCTTTCATAAATGCTTCATCTTCAATTTCCCATTCATAAATACAAGAGCTATGAATGCCATAATATTTTTTTGTTTTATCTGCTGTGCCTGACGCAAATATATTTAGTTTTATATTTTTACGAATTTCTTCAACATCACTATCAACATCTAAAATTTCCGTTTTTGTTTTATCTGTGGATGATCCTTGATGTGCTTCGTCAGTAATAATTGCATCAAAACCCATTTTTTTTAATAAATCTTTTTTCCTGCTTTTTCCGTCTATTTTAAGATATTGAACGCTACAAAACACAATACCATTAAAAGTTTCATCAATTGTATCAAATTCTTCTTGTAATTTGTAATTAATATTTTTGAAATCAATATACTTTTCTAAATCATTCATAAAACTATTTATAGTTGCTGGAACAGATGTCATTATTAGTATTTTTTTATAACCATGTTCCAATAAATATTTACATATTAATAACATGGTGATACTTTTACCACTTCTTGGTTTATGTGCTATACACCACATTTTATGTTTATTTGTCAAAAACGACTTTATAAATTTTATTTCCGTCATTTTTTGTTGTAATTTTTTGGTTAATTGTTGTCTTGGTGATAATAAATATTCCGCATTAATTAAATCAATAATTTCATCAATACTTAATACATTAGTAAATCTTTGACAAAATACATCTAAAGCTTTAATAATATCTTTTTCATCAAATAATAAACCGTTTTCTATAATTTTATCATGTATTTGTTTATCAATATTTAATTTATTTTTGTATTTGTGTTTTATAACAACTTCTTTATCCTTAACAACTAATCCAATTTTATAGTCATCTGTTATATTTTGTTTGGTTATTGTGTTGTCTATTTTTGATACATCAGTTTCACTATACTTGTTTTTATATTTAATTGTAAATAAAACAAGACTTGTTCCCTGTTTTATAGCCATATCAACAATATTATTTCCTCCTCCATCAACCTTTATCTTTAACAAAGAATTAATATTATTAATTTGTTTTAAGTTTTGTAATTGTCCGTGATAAATTTCCGTATAGTTTATATTTTCTATACACTTTAAAATGATAAGGATTTGACACAATGTTTCATATATCCATCCTTTTCTTCTTTCATCATTTAATTCTTTGTTTTCCTTCATGATCACATCATACAATTCTTTACCTGTTAATTTTGTGTTTGCCAACATATTTGCCAATATATCTTTGCGAAATACTTGATTAATAAATACATGTTTTTCTTCATCTTCAATTATTAACTCAATCTTTTTAGTCAATAATTTAGATTTTACCTTTTTGGTTTTCTTGATAACAATAATTTCTTCCTCATCATCAGAAATATTAATCTGTTGAAATTCACTCATTTTTAAGTATTGTGTATAATAGTATGTTATATTTATTATTTGATAAAAAGTAAATCAATTTTTTATTAAATTGGTTTTTGGTTTCTTCTTATAAGATTTTTAGAATTTTTGTATTTATGTATTTATGTATCCATCTTTTAAGTGATGATTTTTTACAATCAAAAATTTTACAAATATTGTCATAATCGATTTCATAATTTAAGGAATAATTAACAGCAGTCATTTTATAATCGGGGCTTTTATATTTCATACAATAAATAGATAAAAATTATAATAAACGTGTCATTTTAAATCTTCAAGGGTGTAAATATCAATTTACCTCTTTATAAATAAAATTGATTTATATTTGTTATAAATAAATTTGTGTATAACAAATATAATAATGCCCTTGAGAGTTAGACAAGTTTTAGATCAAATTGGCGGTAATGGTCGCCGCGGTTTAAATAAATATTTGCCAGAATATAATCTTCCAGCTAATACTAAAGGACTATTTCCTAACGCAATTTTATCATCTTATTCATTTAATAAACATATTGAAGTTGGTTTAATAACAGAAAGGTTCGTATTATCTTCTGAACCACTTACTAAACAAATTATAGTTAATTCATTAACACATATTTCTGATAATGAACTAACAAAAGATAAAATAGTTAAATCAAAAACCACAACAGATTATATCAATAAAATAGAAAAAACAAAACAAAAATTGAATGAATTCTTATTAGGTCTAGGTTTATCACTTGAAAATGCTTTATTTGATCAAGAATTTCAAGGAACAAATATTGTTGGCCATCCGGATGCAGTAATTGGTTCAGTCGCAATTGAAGTAAAAACAACATCTAAATTAGATACAGATCATCCATATTTTATTCAGCAACTTAGTGCATATATTGCCTTAAATCCATCCATAAATTATGGTTTGTTAGTTTTACCATTACAAGAATCAATAATTATAATAGATGGAACAAAATGGGTAAATCGTACTAAATATTTGCAAGCAATTGAAGAAAAAGCGGCAAAAATAATTGCTGCATCGCCGACTATTAGTATGACGGACTTATTTAATGTTGAAAGTCTTATACAATTTTATGCAATCGGAAAACATATTCATAAAGAAAAAACATTATTAGACACGGCAGTAAATATGCATCCAAATGTTCCATATCAAATATTTATTGGAGGAAATATGAATTCAAATTTAAATATAAAAGAAGATGATATTTTAGCTGCATCTCAATATATAAAAAATAATAATATAAATTTATATATTCATGCGCCATATATAATTAATTTGGCGGCAAAAACAAATGATGATTGGAATATAAAATATATGCATAAAACTATGAAATATGGTTCACAATTAGGTGCAAAAGGTGTTGTGGTTCATGTTGGAAAATCAACAGATCAACCATATGTTGAAGCATACGAACAAATGTCTGATGCAGTATCACGTATATTAGAGCATACAGATCCTTTATGTCCTTTATTAATTGAGACACCAGCGGGTCAAGGATCAGAAATGCTAAAAAATAAGGATGATTTTCTGACATTTATACAGCAATTTAGTGAGCAAGATCGTATAGGTGCTTGTGTTGATACATGTCATGTATTTGCTTGTGGTTATAAGCCATCGGAATATCTTAAATTTATAGGTGATAATGGGTTATTAAAATTGGTTCATTATAATGATTCGAACGATACTTGTGGAAGTTGTAAGGATCGACATGCTTTTGTAGGTAGTGGTCATATTGGGTTACCGGAAATGACGTCAGTTGCGGATTATTGTGGTGCAAATGGAATTCCAATGGTTATCGAATAGGTGGTCGGGTGGGTGGGCCTTACTGGAAAATGCCTATTTTTAGGGTATTTATATTTTTATGAGCATATATGGTAACAAATATTGAGGATATTATGATGATTGGTTTTCAGTGCAAATAAATTTTCAAAAAGTCTTTTAGGTTTTGAAAAATGGACATTTTTAAAAATGTCCAAAAATGATTTCCCGAAAAAAGTTTTGAAAAAGCGCCTCTAGTTGGCCATTTGTGAGCATAATGGTGTAAAATGAGAATTCACCTGAAAAAATTTGTTACGATATTTTTTTTCAAAAAAAACTACCGGAAGGGGTACACTGGAACACATAAATTTCTCGACTTTTTAATATATTTATATATTTATAACATCATAATTAATAATATAATAAAGGTGTATACCACCTCACCACATCATAAGACATAGGAACACATTAGGAACACAACTTTTTCTCTGAAAAATAGCTACCCAATATATTACCATAATCAATAACAAAAATATTTATTATCATGTATTGGCTAGACGATATTTTCATTTATGGTCACAATGGAACACAAATTTCTCGACATTTCTCGACATTTTACACTGAAATTCTCATTTTTTATCGATCTAAATATTTTAAACCATACTCAATAAGGAACCAACTACCCATATAATGGTGAATTTTTTTCAGTGTAAATAAATTTTCAAAAAGTATTTTAGGTTTTCATTTTTGGACATTTTTAAAAATGTCCATTTTTTAAAAGTCCAAACATTTTACTAAAAAAACCCTCATTGTGACTGACATCGTCAGAAACCCAAAAATAAATGAAAAAAATTGTGACGATAAAATTTTGCGTAAAAATGTCGAGAAATTTATGTGTTCCTATTTTAGGAACACAATGGAAAACGAAAAATCTCGAAAAAAACGAACAATTTACGAATGTAAAATTTGTGACTTTATTACAAGTAAAAAAACCGACTATGTAATACATTTGTCAACCGATAAACATAAGGTCAGTGTGGGAGGAACACAAGAGGAAATAATTGGAAAAACGAAAAAAACGACAAAATTATTTTGCGACTGCATATGTGGTAATAAATATTCAACTTATAGTGGACGCTGGAAACATTATCAAAAATGTCAATTATACAAGGATACAATTGAACAATCAACCCTAACTATGATTACAAATGAAGAAAATACCTCTAAAAATGAAGATCCTCAATCAGAAATGTCTACTTTGACTAGCCTAGTAATGACGCTAATACAACAAAATAAAGACTTAACTCAACAAGTAATTGAACTATCAAATAAACCAAATAATGTTAATAATGGAACTATTAATAATAATAAATTTAATTTAAATGTATTCTTAAATGAAACGTGTAAAGATGCAATGAATATGAGTGATTTTATTGAATCACTTGAAATCAGTATCAAGGATCTTGAAGAAACTGGACGACTAGGTTATGCATCAGGAATATCACGAATATTTATTAATGGCCTTAAAAGTTTAGATATACATACTAGACCAATACATTGTTCTGATGCAAAACGGGAAGTATTATATATTAAAGATAATAATAAGTGGTTTAAAGAAGATGAAGATAAACAACATATCACTTTAACTATTAAACAAATAGCACACAAAAATATGATACAAATAAATAAATGGCAGCAATTACACCCTGAATTTAACAATCCAGAATCAAAACAAAATGATAAATATCAAAAAATACTATACAACTCAATGTCTGGATTGTCTAATGAAGAAGCAGCCAATAATTATTGTAAAATTATTAGAAACTTAGCCAAAGAAGTAACAATTGATAAATAAAAATAATATAATAATTTATTAATATATTATTATATGAACTATAATAGAAGAAACGGAATAAGTCAAATATGTAAACCTAGTTTTCAAGAAGACACCATATCAACTTCTCAAAAAAAACGTGATAAATATATTAATCCAGCACATATTTTAACCAAAACATTACTAGAATTATTTAAAGAACGTGATGAAATGTATAAAAATCAAAAATATTAAAAAAATTGAAAATAATTATTATAAATAATGATTATGTATAATCTTACGTATAATAAAAATGATGTCAAATAACAATATTCCTAAGTTTGCCTCTGAATTAAAATTATTTCTTTCACAACAAAATCAAGCAATTAATATAGATAGTAGAATAATTGGAGCAATTAAAGTTTATGATCATGTATATGATGGTATTGAAGATTATATGAATGGTGCTTATAGACCATCATATCAAAAATTATTATTAACAATAATTAATAGAATTAAAATTAATGAAATTGAAAATAATAATCTTATTGGTGCCGATTCAAATATTCAAAATCAATTAACTATTTCTATGAATAAATGTAAACCTGTTTTGAAGAAATTATTCATTCAATGTGTTTTTAATTCCCCAGAATATAATAATTATGATGATTTTTATAAAAATATGTATTCTTCATGTATTGATTATCTTAACATTTCTCAATTAAGACGTTCTACTCGTAATAAAAATCTAAAATACCCTAATTTTATTGATATGGATGATGAAATGAAAAAATCAAATAAAAATAAAACAACACATAAAGGACTTACTAGTAAGGGTTTAAAAATTATTAAAGAACAAAAAAAACATATAAAATTAATTGCAGCGGATCTAATTGTTTTAGCAAGACGTAGTAGCAGATTGGCTGCAAAACCTAAAATAAATTATAACGAATTATAAAAATAAATATTTAAATTTTTTATGGTAAATTACCCGCATTTTTTGCTTTTGGTACATTATTTCCCAAATTTTGTGGTTTCATTCCAAAAATATTTAAAGTACCAGAATCTGCATTAATAGGTACTCTCCAAAAGCTTACCCAATTAGGATTTGCATTTTCAAGTGGTTCTACTATACCATTTGATGAATCCGGTGCTAAAGCTAATACAAAATATTTGGCTAATATAAATTTAGATTCAAATATTTGTTGAGGGCTCATACGAGCAAACCATTCATAATGACGACGTTTCAATATATTAGCCGCCGGTATCCATATTCCAAACATTTTACTATAAAAATTAATATAACTTGTACCTAATAAGGTATCAATAGTTACAGCTTCATCATCAATAGTTTTAGTTCCTACATCTGTTCCGGGAATTAAACGCACTTTATTGCGTTCAATTTGTTTTTTAAACCATTCATTAAATTCTCCTAAAAATTGAGGTTGAGCGGTATAATCGTTCGAAATTGTACGTTGCATAAAATTAATAAAATGTTCTAAAGTTGGATTATTTTTTTTAGAGCCCATAAATGCACTATTTGGTGAAAATAAACTTGTGGTTGAACTAACATTTTCATCATAATTTTCGCACACAAACATATTATCGTCATTTGTACCTTTATGATATAATCCAATTAAGTCTCTAAAGCATAAAAATGAAATGGGGACATTTATTCCACCATAAATATTTAAAATTTTTGCTAAAGCTAATTGTCTAATATAAGATAATGTTGGATCAGAAACTGCCGTCATATTAATGGACCAATCAGGAATTAATTTGGTAAAAGATTTGTCATCTATTAAAACAATTTTAAATGATTCTCCACAACATTTTATAATAGATTTTATGGTTAAATAAAGATAAGGTTGATTTAATTCAGTTGTACCTCGAGAACCAAAGCTAATCCAATTACGAGAATTATATTCGTATGGAATATGAACCCATAAAATAGGTTTTTTATTTTTATCTAAAGTTTTATCGCTTAAAAAATATTTGCGAAGTTCATGATATTCATCAAAATTTGAGGTTCTAGATGATTTTTCAATAAATCTTTGATATAATATTCCTAAAGCAATGATAATAATGGCAATAAATATATAATTAAATGATAACATATATTATAAAATTATATTATTTTTTAGAGCTTTATTTATACAAATATAAAATTAAGAAAAAGATCAATAAAAAGATTAAGTTTTAAGAAAAAATAATATACAATAATTATATCTATTATACATTATGACTATTATTAGTGATAATAACATATATACTTTAGTCGATAGATATATTAATGAACCTGAAAAATTACCGGAAAATTTACGTAATATTAAAATTGGAGATTGGGATGTTTCAAGGGTTACCGATATGGTACAATTATTTCAGCCTTATAGTGAATTTAATGAACCATTAAATGGATGGGATGTATCAAATGTTACAAATATGAGATATATGTTTGGTGGTTGGCAGGTTACTAATAAATTTAATCAACCATTGGATCGTTGGAACGTATCAAATGTTACTGATATTAGTTGTATGTTTCAAAGCACAATGTTTAATCAACCATTAAACAACTGGGATGTATCAAATGTCACTAATATGAAAAGTGCATTTTATGATACAAAAGAATTTAATCAACCATTGGATAGCTGGAATGTATCAAATGTTACTGATATGACTAATATGTTTAATTTTGCGGAAAATTTTAATCAATCATTAGATAACTGGAATGTATCAAATGTTACAAATATGAGAAAAATGTTTGCTAATGCAACAATTTTTAATCAACCATTAAATAGTTGGAATGTATCGAAGGTTACTGATATGAGTGATATGTTTATTGATGCAAGTAATTTTAATCAACCATTAGATAACTGGAATGTATCAAATGTTACTAATATGAGAGAACTATTTTGTAGTGCGATAGAGTTTAATCAACCATTGAACAGCTGGAACGTATCAAATGTTACTGATATGGCTGATATGTTTAATAATGCAACAAAATTTAATCAACCATTAGACAGATGGGATGTATCAAATGTAAAAACTGCGTTTAGAATGTTTTTAAAAGCTACTAGTTTTACAAATTCACAATCATTAAATAATTGGAATTTTATGCCAGATACTAATATTTCATATATTTTTAATTATTCCGGAATAACTACTCGTCCATCATGGTATATTCCCGGGGTTATGTTTCCAAGACATTTTCATGATGATGATGAAGATGAAGAAGAATATAATAATGATGAAATAATAACAGAAAATGTTAATGTTAATCAGTTGGGATTTAATTTTATTACACAAGAAGATATGTCTATTAAAGATTTTTTACAAGAAAATAGTAATAATATTGTATTTGTTATTAATGATAAACCTTATTTATTAAATAAAAACGAAATAAAAAATCAACTATTAGATAATAATAACAATAAATATGGTTGCAAAAAAGCTGGAACTACACCTGAATTTATAGCAGATAGTAATATAATTTTTACTCCGGTATATTTTTCATTATCGTCTGTTTTAGGTCTTCAAATTGTTGTAACTAAAACAAGTATAAAAACTTTGTTAAAAGGTCCACATAATATATATATATGTTATGATACAGGCATTATTTTACCGGCGGTTATGTCGGTCGCTAATTATAATGGTTCCGGAAGTATGAGTGCAGATCATTGTCAGCCGGATCAAAATAAACCAGATTATAAAACGTATGTTTATAAATTAGTTAAAGCAAATCCAATAGAAGAACCAATAACTCAATTAGGTAAACGTAAATTTTCATCATTAGAAGAAGAACAAAAACAAGAACAAGAAGAAACTATTAAGGTTCAATACAAGGGATTTATATATAATTTTCCTGTTACACTTGAAACAACATTAAATAATGTAAAAGAATTATTATTGAATAAATTGATAGAAACAAATCAAATACAAAATACTAATTATAATGTAAAATTTATTTATACGGGAAAAATGTATAAAGATGATGAATTAAATAAATTATTAACGGATCTAAAGAACCCACCTTACGGAATTACTTTACAATCAATGGTTAGTTCAATAAGTGGTGGAAAATTGACAAAAAGAAGGAATCTAATAAAAAGAAGAAATCTAACAAAAAAAAGACAAACAAAAAGAAGAAATCTAACAAAAAGAAGAAATCTAACAAAAAGAAGAAATCTAACAAAAAGAAGAAATCTAACAAAAAGAAGAAAATAATATAATATTATATATAATGGAAGAAAATAATAATGCTCAGGAAGAAGGTTTATCTGTTACTAATGAAACAATAATAAACAATGATAATATACATGATTTAGTACAAAAATATATTGAACATCGTGACCAATTACCATCAGATTTACTTAATAAACAAATAGGAGAATGGGATGTTTCAAGAGTTACTAATATGGAAAATTTATTTACTTCTTATATTAAATTTAATGAACCAATAGGCAGTTGGGATGTATCAAATGTTACTAATATGAATAATATGTTTAGCGGTCCCGGTTTTTGGTTAAATAGGTTTAATCAACCATTGGATAATTGGAATGTATCAAATGTTATTACTATGGAAAATATGTTTAGGCGTACAGGGAAATTTAATCAACCATTAAATACTTGGAATGTGTCAAATGTTACTACATTATATGGTATGTTTGATAGTGCAAAAAGTTTTAATCAACCATTAGATCGTTGGGATGTATCAAAAGTTACGAATATGGGTGACACATTTTGTAATGCGGAAAGTTTTAATCAATCATTGGAGAGCTGGAACACATCAAACGTAGAACATATGTTTAGAATGTTTGAAGGAACAACAAATTTTAATCAGCCATTAGATAGATGGAACACATCAAAGGTACTTGAAATGAACGACATGTTTAGTGAAGCAACAAATTTTAATCAACCATTAAATAGATGGAATACGTCAAATGTTGAAGATATGGATGGTATGTTTAGTAAAGCAATAAAATTTAATCAACCATTAGATAACTGGGATGTTCATAATGTAACAAGAGCATATAAGATGTTTGAAGGTGCTACAAGTTTTACAAATTCAAGGTCATTAAATAATTGGAATTTTATGCCAAATGCAGTTATTGGTAGTATGTTTTTAGATTCTGGAGTAACTTCATATCCGCCGTGGTATAGTCCTACTGCTTATACACCGCTTAGAGTTAATAGATCATCAAATAATCAAAGTTTTAGAAATTTTATTTATAATAATGATAATGATGATGACGACGATGATGACGACGATGATGACGACGATGATGACGACGATGATGATGACGACGATGATGACGATGATGACGACGATGATGATGAAATAACAACAGAAAATGTTAATGTTAATCAAATGGGATTTAATTTTATTACACGAGAAGAATTAACAATTAAGGATTTTTTACAAGAAGATAGTAATAATCTTGTATTTATTGTTAACAATAAACCTTATTTATTAAATAAAAATGAAATAAGAGGTCAATTATTAAATGATAATAATAATAAGTATGGATGTAAACAAGCTGGTTATGGTTCATCATTTACAGCAAATAGTAATATAAAATTTACACCAGTATATTTTTCATTATCTTCTGTTTTAGGTTTACAAATTGTTGTACCCAAGAATAACATTGAGATGTTATTAAATGATCCGCATAATATATACATATGTTATGATACAGGAACTATTTTGCCATCAATAATGTCCGTAGCGTATTATAATGGTTCTGGGGGAGAAAGTGCAGATCATTGTCAACCTGATAAAAATAAACTAGATTATAAAACGTATGTTTATAAATTAGTTAAAGCAATTCCAACAGAAGAACCAGTTGAGGAATTAACAACACAATTAGGTAAACGTACATTTTCAACATTAGAACAAAATATTAAAGTTCAATATAAGGGATTTATATATGAATTTCCAATTACACTTAAAACAACATTAAATAATATAAAAGAATTATTATTAAATAAATTAATAGAAACAAATCAAATACAAAACAACAATTATAATGTAAAATTTGTTTATACGGGAAAAATATATAAAGATAATGAATTAAATAAGTTATTGATAGATTTGCAAAATCCACCTTATGGAATTACTTTACAATCAATGATTAGTTCAATAAGTGGAGGAAGATTAACAAAAAAAAGAAATCTAACAAAAAAAAGAAATTTAACAAAAAGAAAACAAATAAAAAGAAGAAATCTAACAAAAAAAAGAAATTTAATAAAAAAAAGACATACAAAAAGAAAAAATCTAATAAAAAGAAAACAAACAAAAAAAAGAGTAAAATATAATAAATCTAAAAAAGGAATATAAATATTATATGGTATTATATAAAGAATTAATTCTTTCTATAATGTTTAAATAAAGTGCATTATCTATTTGTTGAATTTTATCCAAATCAAAATCCAACCATTCAAATTGAATACTAAAACTTTTTATATCCGTTTTTTTATATAATGTTTTACATATTTCTTTAATATCATCAATACATACATTTTGACTATCATCCCAAGTATTTTTAAAACAAAATCTATTTTTTGCAACAGGTATATTATTTCCTTCTTCATCATATTCTTTTCCCCAAGATCGTAATATCATTTGATGATCATCAATATCTTCCCCAGATAATATATTTACTTCAAATGTGGGTTGTAATTTTTTATTTAATGCGTTAACAATTTCTTGAGGTGGATAATTATTTTCATCAAGATTAATTTTAAAGGGCACAAAATTGATTTCTAATAAATCTTTAATTTTATTAAATTTTTGTAAAAAATCTTGTTTTTCTGATTCATTAAATGTTAAAATATAATTATCTTTAATGGGATCATCAGGCACTAAACAACCGCCAATCATAAATTCGCATGGAATATCACCATATTTATAATTAAATAATGTTTCAACATTTTCGTAAAGTTTATTTGCAAAGCGTTCTACATTAACTGATGTAGCTCCTTCAGTACAACTTTTATTATCAACTGCTTCATTTATAAAGAAACAATATAATGCAATATACATTTCATCAGATTTATTGCCATCAATTAATGTATAAACTAACAAAGTTCGAGTAAAACTTCGTGCAATTGCATGAGCAACGCATGTTTCATTCATTTGTATAGTATATGCTGGAGATTTTAATGCGATAGGTTTTTTAGATGATTTTTCATTAATATCTTTTCCATTTAAATATATTTTCATTTTAATTCCATCTTTTGTTAGTTCTCCAGTATAAGGTTTATCATCTTTCCAAGTTCCATAAAATCGACTATTATTCATATATTCCATTTTTCCAGTACCTTCTCTTTTATTATCTTTAATATCGCCATAATACATACCGCCTGAACTATATACCATAAGTCCATTACCATCAATGGTAAACTGGTTTATGTTAGTTTGATCACTAATGTTAGTGACCTGACCTTCAAAATAATTGTCATTTTCAAATGTTATTTCGTATTCACCATATCTATTTTTTTCTATTGTTTTAATTTTATTGCCTCCATATTGTTTTTTTTTATATTTTTTTGTTTTATTAGATTTTTGTTTTCTTTTAATAGTTTGTTTTTTCATATAATATATATTTAAAATAAATATTATAATAAAATTGAAATTAAATAACTTAAACTTTATATAGTATAATTATTATAAAATGTATGAAATTCACAATTCTTGGAAGAAATTATTTGATAAATATGACTTTGATTTGGATGAAATTTATTCAATTGGTGAAGTTTATCCTCCCAGAGAAATGGTATTTCGAGTTTTTGAAATGGACGTCAAAGACATTCGCATATTATTACTCGGTCAAGATCCGTACCACGGCCCAGGTCAAGCTCATGGACTTAGTTTCTCAGTTCCATGCGGTGAAAAAATTCCTCCATCTTTAAATAATATTTATAAGGAATTAAAGTTAGAATTTCCTGAACGAAATTATAATTTTACGCATGGTAATTTAGAAAGATGGTTTTATGAAGAAAAAATATTTTTATTAAATTCGGCATTAACAGTACAAAAAGGTAAAGCGGGATCAGATTTAGAAATATGGGAAGAATTTACGGATGATGTTATTAAATTTGTAAGCGAACAAAATAATAATTGTGTATTTTTATTATTAGGTAATTATGCAAAGGCAAAATATAAATTTATTAAAAATACTAATAGAATAGTAAATGAGGTGCATCCATCGCCTTTAGCGCGTGGTTTTGTGGGTTCAAATGTGTTTAAAAGAGTAGAAGCAGTTTTACAAAAGAAAGTAAATTGGCAAATATAATTTTATTTTTTATATGCGTATAATATACTATGGAAAGAATAGGACCAGCTGGAATATCAAAAAGAAGACCATTATTATTAAGTGATATAATGAATATGGATACAGAAGCATTTGTAAATCCCGGATATCCAATATATTTTGAAAATATACCAATAGTTTGGCCACCAATAAGAGAAGCGGTTGATGAATTAAGATTTAATTTAGTGGATGGAGATCAAGTTGAAAGATTTTATGGAGAAGATATAGATGATGATAGTAGAATTATATCTGATATGACGATAGAAATTCCAATTAGACAAGAGGAACCAATGGCAGCAGGTAGAAGAAGATCAGCAGGTAGAAGAAGATCAGCTAGTAAAAAAAGATCTAATAAAAGAAGATTAAATAAAAGAAAAAGAAGAACAAAGAAATATAGAAGATAAATATTATATTTAAATATTATATAATATATGTCAAAAACAGAAAATGCATTTGTATTAATACATTTCGGATCTAATCCAAAATATTTTGAGTTAGAATTATATTTTTGTATTATGTTAAAACAGAATACATCAAATAACATAATATATATGTATTCTGAAACAGATACACCGCCAACTTTTGTAGAAGCAATAAAACCATATGTTTATAGAACGCAAGGGTTTAATGATAATGGAATAACATTAAATGTTAGTTTTGAAAGTAAATATACTTCATTTAATACCTTAAGAACATGTGATTTTATATTTGCTTATTTGTTAGAAGAATATGAAAAGGTATGTATAATAGAAAGTGATTTAGTAATAATGAGTAACATTGATGATATTTTTTTATTAGATTGTCCGGCAATATTATCTTATAGCGTAAAAAATAATCAGATTGCAAGAAATAATGCAATTTCTACAAATAAAGCTCAAATTTTAGAAAATTGTGTTGAAAAATCAACATTAAATGGTGGAGTAATGTTAATTAAACCAGATAGAAGATTATATGAAGAATATGTTAGTGCAATAAAAATAATAGCTCATACTGGTTGTAAATATCCAAATGAGGCGCTTTTTGAGTATGTGAATAATATATTTTATAATTTACCCGTAATATATAATTTATCACATTATAAAACATTAAATTTAAGAGATTATGGTTTAAGACCAGGTGGTGAAGACATAAAAATATTTCATTTTAATGAAACAGATTTTAAGCATTTAGATATAATAAAAGAAGGATGGTTAAGGGCTAATTTAAATGATCCAAAGGTTGCTGAAAAATATAGGGTAAGAAAAATTCCGATATTATTTTTTGAAGATAGAATATATAATCCTCATAAAGATGAAGTAAATAGAATATTGAATAGTTTATCTAATCAAACACCAATAAATGCAAATACAACTGCAGTTTGGACAGAATATTTTTCAAAAACGCATAATAAACCATATTGGGCTAATAAAGAAACTGGTAAAAAAGTTTGGACAAAACCGGTTGAAGAAATGGCATCAGTTCCTCATCCATCAGCGCCACCAAGTAAATTAAAATCTGATTGGGTAGAAAAAGTATCAAAAACACATAATCGCCCATATTGGTCAAATGTAGTAACTGGTGAAAGAGTTTGGGAAAAGCCGGCAGAATTGTTGGGTGGTAAAAAAAGAAAACGAAGAACTATTAATAAAAGAAAACAACGAACTAACAAAAGAACAGCAAATAAAAGAAGAAAATTTAGAAACCAGTAATGCGTTTAATATCTCCCCAAAAAGAATTATTTGCTTGTTTAGCTTTTTCGGCTTCTTGAGCTTGTTTAAAAGCTAAAGCAGCAGAACGTTGATTTTCATCTCTTTCACGTTGATACAAAATGCGTTCAGCTTCAGCTTTAGATAAAGGAGTTGTATCCATATTATCACGACGTGCCATATATTCATTAACATTTCTGTATTTGGGCATTTTTTCATAATCTTCGTGTGTAACAGGAATAAGAGTTTCGGTGTAGGCTTGTCTAAGATCAGTATATCCAGAAGAAGTAAATGCATCATCACCTCCTAAAGAAGAACCAAAATTAGATGAATAGGAATCTACAACTCCGTTATAAACTTGTAAAGCCTGAACTTGTTTCTTTTTTTGTTCAAAAATTTCATTCATGTTAGATTTAGTAACGTTTTCACTAACGCCTAAAAAATCATCATTTGATTTAAGCCAGTCACCATATCCATCTTCAAAAGGATTATTAATGCGATGTTTTTCAAAACTTTCATTAAACCAGCGATTAAAGTTAGGTCCATCTTTTAGGTTTTTGTTTTGTTCAAACATATTATCTAAAATGCGTTTATTGGATTCATCATAAAAATCTTCATTGTTAGTACGTTTGTTAGTTGTGCTTTTATTTTGAAATTCATAAATGCTAAAAAGTTGTTTATAAGCTTTAGAAAAGAAAAGAAAGTATTTACTATCTAATTTGGATTTATCGGGATGCATTTTAAGAACAATTTGTTTGGCTTGTTTTAAAGACGCATCATTTAGATCTCCATCGGTAATGTTAAAAAGTCGAAATAAATCAGCAAGTTCATAATTATTGATATCTAAATCAAGTTCATTTAAAGAAGTGTTATATAAATCGTTAGATTTTTTAGGATGTAAAGGTGGTTTACCATTATTCATATTTGTATTTATATTATTGTGATTATAATTAGTATTAGAAAAATCAATGTTGGGATTATAAGAAAAAGAAGAGTAAGAAGGAGGATTATTGTTAGTTTCGTGTATTTTAATGCCAGCTTTAGGGCATGATCCATTGCCCTTATAACAATTGTCAAAATTCATATTTCTATTCATTTTTATTATATATATAAAATATAATATGTTAATTTGTCTTTAAATTAAAATAATTAATATATATATATTATTTTAATTATTAATATAAAATTCTAACATTTTATTTATTTTGGTCGAATACCATAATAATAGTATCCATCATTATAGCGTTTCTTTTGTAAACCTAATTCTTTTAAATATTTTGAAAGCCTATTTTTAAAACTTGTTAGTTTACTTTGTTCTATAAATTTATTTAATGATGGTTCATCAACTATCATATCATATAATGTAGATGCCTTCATTCTATGGTTTATGTCTGTATCAATAATAAAAGTATTTGTAAAATATTGTTTAATATTCTTTTCTTCAGTTTCAAGAGTATTTATTGATTTTGAATGTTGATTAATAAAATCTATTGTTTCAGTTGTAGTAACTAACAATTCATTTAATTCTTCAATATTTTCAAATGTTTTATTTCCATATTTCTTATTTATGTATTCTAAAATATCGGAACTATTACTTTGAATAGTAAATAATTCGATAAAACCATATTCACAACAATTCATCATAACATTTAATTCTTCTCCATGAGGATCTACTAATACAATTGTTTGATTAAATATATAATTATATAAAACAACTATTAAAGTTGTATAATTCTTTGTTTCATTATTTTGTTTTTGTTTCGAAGGTATATTTAATTCAACTGTTGGGGGCAATTCACAAAAATTTTGATCACAATCAAATGAAGAATTATATAAACAACTTTGATAAGATCCATAAGGTTTTATGTTCCAAGTTTTAGTTATTTCATCTTCAAAATAATTATTTGTTTCAAAAGCATTATAACCTAAATTAAGTGGGTTAGGTTTAGGACGTTCCATAATAATAGGTATTATTTCTTCTTTAATAATAGGTTTGTTAGTTCCTTCTTTAAATACAACATATTTATCATTATCTTTATAAAAATAATCATCTTTATAGACTAATTCTTCAGGAATAATAATATTATAATTATCTATTATTTTATCTTTTTTACATATTACA
>JACCDX010423122.1_pt1 | contig 21172 bp, 14 predicted proteins | sample 7449681 | NCBI WGS metagenome assembly JACCDX01 (sample SAMN15323450, study PRJNA562643) | freshwater metagenome | isolation source: river surface water | place: USA:Blue River Watershed | collected 2017-08-18
CAGATTGCCCACATAGAGTTTGTTGCCCATCAAGGGACTCCTGAAACAAGAAAAAGAAAGCGATGGAGTCCCTGCGGATACCGTGAAACCGACCGATCACTAATTGGACCCGAGCGTACCCGGGGTCGAAACATTATCAGGCAGAGTGTCGATAAAAAGCCCCGTATTTGCCCCTATATGTGCAAAAAACCACGAAAAACAGGGGGTTTTGAGCCTTACCAGGACACTTCTCGGTCGGGTGTCGCGCTGATCTGGTGCACGGTGAGGTCGGCGCCGTCAAACTCTTCTTCCTGCGTCATGCGCAGACCGACCAGCATTTTGAGGCAGCCGTAAACCACAAATCCGCCCACCAGAGCCCAACCCACGCCCAACGCCGTGCCCAAAAGTTGTGCTGTGGGGTTCACCCCGCCCAGGCCCCCAAGCGCCGTGGTACCAAACACCCCAGCGGCCACGCCCCCCCAGGTGCCGCACAACCCATGAAGCGGCCAGACGCCCAAGACATCGTCAATGCGCCAGCGGTTTTGCGTGAGCGTGAACATGAGCACGAATAAGCCGCCGGCCACACCGCCGACCACCAAAGCCCCCAGCGGGTGCATGAGGTCTGAGCCCGCGCAAACCGCCACCAGACCCGCCAAGGGGCCGTTGTGCACAAAGCCCGGGTCATTGCGGCCGGCGACCAGGGCCACCAAGGTGCCCCCAACCATGGCCATGAGGGAGTTCACCGCCACCAGGCCCGAGATTTTGTCCAGCGTTTGGGCACTCATGACGTTAAAGCCGAACCAGCCCACAATCAGAACCCAGGCACCGAGTGCCAAGAAGGGAATACTCGAGGGTGGGTGGGCCGACATGGCGCCGTCTTTGCGATAGCGATTACTGCGCGCGCCCAGCAGAAGCACCGCGGGTAAGGCAATCCATCCCCCCACCGCGTGCACCACCACCGAGCCTGCGAAATCGCGAAACTCATCGCCCGTGAGTGCCTTGACCCAAGCTTGGAAGCCAAAGTGCTGGTTCCAGGCAATGCCCTCGAAAAAGGGATAGACCAGACCCACGATCACGGCCGTGGCAATCAATTGCGGCCCAAAACGCGCGCGCTCGGCAATGCCTCCCGAGACAATGGCCGGAATGGCCGCGGCAAACGTGAGCAGGAAGAAGAACTTCACCAGCTCATAGCCGTTTTTTTCGATCAGCACCTCTGCGCCGACCAGAAAACTGCTGCCATAAGCCACGCCATAACCCACAGCGAAGTAGGCCAGCGTGGACACACAGAAGTCCACCAGAATCTTGACCAGGGCATTCACTTGGTTCTTTTTGCGAACAGTGCCCAACTCCAAAAAGGCGAAACCGGCATGCATGGCAAGCACCATGATGGCGCCAAGCAAGATAAAAAGCGCATCCGCGCCCTGTTTTAGTGCGTCCATTGGCAATCCTTGGAAAATTTGCTCGTTTTTGGTGCGTCTTTGCGCACCTCGGGAGATAACTTAAGGGGCTACGCAAAAAATGCACCAAAGACGGCGATGCCTGGATCAATGGATCGGAATGGCACGAAAGGCGTCATCCCATGAAAAAACCCGGCGCTGTCACCAGTCGCCGGGTTTTTTCGAGGCCTGCGCCTAGGAGGTCGTCAAGTGGGTTACTTGGCCATGACGCGGATCATCTCCAGGCACTTGTTGGAGTAGCCCCACTCGTTGTCGTACCAGGCCACGACCTTGATGAAGGTTTTATCGAGCGCGATGCCGGCCTCAGCGTCAAAGACGGAGGTGCAGGGCTCGCCACGGAAGTCGGTGGCGACCACTTTGTCTTCGGTGTAGCCGAGCACGCCTTTGAGCGCACCTTGGCTCTGGGCTTTCATTTCGGCGCAGATTTCCTTGTAGTCGGCTTCCTTCTCGAGCTCTACGGTGAGATCCACCACGGAGACATCGGAGGTGGGCACGCGGAAGGACATGCCGGTGAGCTTCTTGTTGAGCTCAGGGATGACCACGCCCACAGCTTTGGCTGCACCGGTGCTGCTGGGGATGATGTTTTCCAAAATGCCGCGGCCGCCGCGCCAATCCTTGTTGCTCGGGCCATCGACGGTTTTTTGAGTGGCGGTGGCGGCGTGCACTGTGGTCATGAGGCCCCGCTTGATGCCCCACTTGTCGTTGAGCACCTTGGCCACGGGGGCGAGGCAGTTGGTGGTGCATGACGCGTTGGAAATGATGGCTTGACCGGCGTAGCGCTGGTGGTTCACGCCGAAGACGAACATGGGGGTGTCGTCTTTAGAGGGCGCGGACATCAGCACTTTCTTGGCACCCGCAGCGAGGTGTTTTTCAGCCGAGGCTTTGTCGAGGAAGAGGCCGGTGGCTTCGATCACGAGGTCAGCGCCAATCTCATTCCACTTGAGGGCGGCAGGATCGCGCTCGGCGGTGAGGCGAATTTTGTGGCCGTTGACGATCAGGTGATTCCCCTCCACGGAAACCTCCCCTTTGAAGCGGCCGTGCACGCTGTCGTACTTGAGCATGTAGGCCAAGTAATCGGGTTCGAGCAGGTCGTTGATGCCCACAACCTGAATGTCGGAGAAGTTTTGCACGGCGGCGCGAAACACCATCCGGCCAATGCGGCCGAATCCGTTGATGCCAATTTTGATGGTCATGGAAGAGTCCTCAGGAGTTTATAAATGGAGAATTCGAATCGTTTTTATTGGGCACGCGCGAGCGCCACCTCAACGGTGTCAGCCACGTTTTCGGGGGTGAAACCGAAGTGCTTGAAGAGCACGCCGGCAGGGGCGCTTTCGCCGTAGGTGTCAATGCCCACCACGGCGGCCACGCCGTACTTCCACCAGTAATCGGTCACGCCCATTTCGACGGCAATGCGCGGCACGCCATCGGGCAAGACGGCGCGTTTGTAATCCACGCTTTGGCGGTCAAAAACGCTGGTGCTGGGCATGGAGACCACACGCACCGCAATGCCACGCGCGGCGAGCACGCCTTGGGCTTGCAGGGCGAGCGAAACCTCGGAGCCGGTGGCCACCAGTACCGCCTGGGCTTTTTGGCCGCGACCGACTTCTTGAGGTTCGGCCACGATGTAGGCGCCGCGCGAGATGGCGTCTAAGCCGCTCGCCTCAGGGGCCCGCGCGGAAGTGGGCTTGGGCAGGTAGGGCAGGTTCTGGCGGCTGAGCAAGAGCGCGCTCGGACGCTGGCTGCTGCGCAAGGCGACGCCCCAGGCGACCAAGGTTTCCGCGGTGTCGGCCGGGCGCCAAACATCCAGGTGTGGAATGAGGCGCAAGCTTGCGGCGTGTTCGACGGATTGGTGGGTCGGGCCGTCTTCGCCCAGACCGATGGAGTCGTGGGTGAAGACGTGCACGACGCGCTGCTTCATGAGTGCGGCCATGCGAATGGCGTTGCGCGAGTAATCGCTAAAGGTGAGGAAGGTGCCGCCATAGGGGATGAACCCGCCGTGCAACGCGACACCGTTCATGATCGCGGCCATGCCGAACTCACGCACCCCGTAGTTGATGTGCCGCCCGCCTGTGCCCGCGTCGTTGCGCACCACGCGGCCCGCGAGATCCACGCGCAAGCTGGGGGTGTGGCGGGTTTGGGTGAGGTTGGAGCCGGTGAGGTCGGCGCTACCGCCGAGCAATTCGGGAATGCGTTCGGTGAGAGTTTCCAGAGCGAGCTGGCTCGCCTTGCGGCTCGCCACCGTTTCGGCTTTGGCTTGCGCGGTGAGCAAGGCGTCGACCATGACTTGGTCGAAATCGCGCGGGAGCTGACCATCCAAGCGTCGCTCGAGCTCTTGTGCGAGCGCGGGGTGGGCGCGTGCGTAATCGGCAAAGGCGCGTTGCCATTGCGCCTCGGCGGCGCTGCCGCGCGCTTTGGCGTCCCAGTCGGCATAGACCTCCGCGGGAATCTCAAAGGGGGCGTGGGGCCAGCCCAGCGCGGCACGGGTGAGGGTGATTTCCTCGGCCCCCAGGGGCTCGCCGTGGGCTTTGGCGGTGTTGGCGCGATTGGGGCTGCCTTTGCCAATGTGGGTTTTGCACACGATGAGGGTGGGCTGGTCGGGGCTGGTGCGCGCGCGCGCAATGGCCGCGCTCACGGCCTGACTGTCGTGGCCGTCGATGGGGCCAAGCACTTGCCAGCCATAGGCCTTGAAGCGCTGGGGGGTGTTGTCCACAAACCAGGGGGCGACTTGACCGTCAATCGAGATGCCGTTGTCGTCATACAGAGCAATGAGCTTGTTGAGCTTCCAGGCCCCGGCCAATGCGCAAGCCTCGTGGCTCACGCCTTCCATCAAGCAGCCGTCGCCCAAAAACACATAAGTGTGGTGGTCGATGATGTCGTGGCCCGGACGATTGAACTCGCTGGCGAGGAGCTTTTCGGCCAATGCCATGCCCACGGCATTGGAGATGCCTTGCCCAAGCGGGCCGGTGGTGGTTTCCACGCCGGGGGTAATGCCCACCTCGGGGTGCCCGGCGGTTTTGCTGTGGAGTTGGCGGAAGTTCTTGAGCTCTTGCAGGGGCAGGTCATAGCCACTCAAGTGCAAGAGCGCATAAATAAGCATAGAGCCGTGACCATTGGAGAGCACGAAGCGATCCCGGTTCGGCCAATGCGGGTTGCGCGGGTTGTGGCGCAGGTGTTCGCCCCAGAGGGCCACGGCCATGTCCGCCATGCCCATGGGGGCACCGGGGTGGCCAGAGTTGGCTTGCTGGACGGCGTCCATGGAAAGGGCGCGGATGGCGTTGGCCATTTGGGTGGGATTTGCCATGGGACGTTGCTCCAGAAGTACGGCAGGGGAAACCCCCTATTTTAACGGTCTGGGATGCGCGCCAAACGCCCCATGACGGGGCTGAACCGATCGAGGCCCGTTATCGGGTAAATTCCCGGGGCTATGTCCTCCTCCTGCCAAGCCCTTTTGCTCGCGGCGGGTCGTGGCGAACGGATGCGCCCGCTCACCGACGACTGCCCCAAACCGCTTCTCGCCCTGCGTGGCCAACCCTTGATGCAATGGGCCATGCAAGGCCTGCAGCGTGGCGGGGTGACGGATTTGCTCATCAACACGGCTTGGCTTGGCGAGCAGATTGAAACCCATTACGGCCGATGGCTGACGACCCGACCCTATCGACCCATGCAGCTGCACTATTCGCGCGAAGGGGTCGATTTCGGGGGGGCTTTGGAGACGGCTGGGGGTATCGTTCGGGGCTTGCCCCAGCTCGACGCGGTGTTTTGGGTCGTGGCGGGGGATGTTTACGCGCCAGCGTTTGAGTTTGATCACCGTATTTTGGAAGCCTTCGCGGCTTCGCCTTGGCTCGCGCATCTCTGGCTGGTGCCCAACCCCGTCCATAACCCACGCGGGGATTTTGGGCTCACGCGTGAGGGGGCCGCGCTGAACTTGGGGCCTGACAGCGGACAGCCACGCTTTACGTTTAGCACGATCGCGCTGTACAAGCGCGCCTTTTTTGAGGGGCCGTGGTGCCAGATTCCGGCGGGCAACCCCAAAGGCATCAAGGCCCCACTCGCGCCCATGTTGCGTCAGGCCATGGACAATGGGGTCGTGAGCGCCAGCCTCTATCGGGGCCCCTGGACCGATGTGGGCACGCCCGCGCGGCTGGCTGAACTCAACGCCGAGTCCTGAGCCCAAAGGAGGCCCTGTACATGACCACGCTTTCTCCCGCCCCTGCGCAAGCGGCCCGCCGCGCCCAATTGGCCCAGGCTTTGGCCGCGACGGGCCAACCTGGGGTGGCCATCATTCCCACGGCCCTGGAGGTGGCGCGTAACCGCGACAGCACGTTTCCCTTTCGCCACGACAGCTATTTTTTTTACCTCACGGGTTTTGCCGAACCCAATGCCTGGCTCGTGATCGAGAGCAGTGGGCGCAGCACGCTGTTTTGCCAACCCAAGGACTTGGAGCGCGAGATTTGGGATGGCTATCGACTCGGGCCCGACGCGGCCCCCAGCGCTTTGGGCGTGGATGCCGCCCATTCGGTGGAGACGCTCGATGCCCGGATGCCTGAGCTGCTGGCGAATCAGGCCGTGGTGTGGTTTCCCTTTGCCACCCACGCGGGATTGGCCGCACGCGTCGAGGGTTGGCTCCAGCAAGTGCGCAACCGGGCCCGCCAAGGCGTGCTATGCCCCACCGCACAGCGCGATGTCTGCGCCATACTGGACGAGATGCGGCTCATCAAACAGGACGACGAGATCGCCACCATGCGCCGTGCCGCGGCCATCAGCGCCGAGGCCCATGTGCGTGCCATGCAGACAAGCGCACGTCTTTTGCGCGCGGGCGCGGATGCCCGCGAGTACCACTTGGAGGCCGAGCTCCTGCATGGCTTTCGCCAGCACGGCGCCCAGTTTCCGGCGTACACCTCCATCGTGGCCGCGGGGGCCAATGCCTGCGTGCTGCACTACCGTGCGGATACCGCCGCGCTGCGCGCCGGGGAGTTGGTCTTGATTGATGCGGGCTGTGAGCTCGATGGCTATGCGAGCGACATCACGCGCACCTTTCCCGCGGATGGTCGCTTCACAGGGCCCCAGCGCGACTTGTATGACCTCGTGCTCGCAAGTCAACACGCCGCCGTGGCCGCCACGCGCGCTGGCGCGCGGTTCAACGACCCGCACGACGCGGTGTTGCGAGTGCTGGCCCAGGGGCTCCTGGACTTGGGTTTGCTGGACCGATCCAAAGTGGGCGATGCCGAGGCGGTGGTGGCCGAGCGAGCCTATTTCCGCTTCTACATGCACCGCACCAGCCACTGGCTGGGCATGGACGTACACGACTGCGGCAGTTACGTTGAGCCCGGTGAGGCCAGCGAGGCCACCCCTGAGCGCGACCCCCTCACGGGGCAGTCGGTGTTGCGCCGGCCCAGCCGCATTCTGCGCCCGGGCATGATGCTCACGATTGAGCCCGGTTTGTATGTGCGCCCAGCCGACGATGTGCCCGAGGCGTTTTGGAACTTGGGCATCCGGATTGAAGACGACGCCTTGGTCACAGCCAATGGGTGCGAATTGATCACGCGCGGCGTTCCGGTGGAGGCCGATGCCATCGAGGCGCTCATGCGCGACTGATGGGGGCTTGCCTGCGGGCCGGATTGGCCCGGCCACTGTCATCAAAAAAGTAAAAACCGCCTTCACCCAGAATGGCCCTGTGCGCACGCCTAAGGGTCCTAAAATGGGTCCATAAACCTGCGCGGTCTCAGATGGGCCGTGCTGATACGAGGAGAATCTTTTGCCGTCCCACTCGAACGAGTCACGCGAGCAGTTGCGTCGCGCCGCCCTGGAGTACCACCAGTTCCCCACCCCCGGCAAAGTCGCCATTCAGGCCACCAAGCAGTTGGTCAACCAGCACGACTTGGCGCTGGCCTATTCACCCGGTGTCGCCGCCCCTTGCGAGGAAATCGTCGAGGACCCGAGCGCAGCCTACAAGTACACCAGCAAAGGCAACTTGGTTGCCGTCATCAGCAACGGCACCGCCGTTCTGGGCCTAGGCGACATTGGCCCCCTCGCCTCCAAACCCGTGATGGAAGGCAAGGGTGTGCTCTTTAAGAAGTTCGCCGGCATTGACGTCTTTGATTTGGAAGTCAACGAAAAAGACCTCGACCGGTTGGTCGACATCATTGCTGCCCTCGAGCCCACCTTTGGCGGCATCAATTTAGAGGACATCAAAGCGCCCGACTGCTTCTACGTGGAGCGCAAATTGCGCGAGCGCATGAATATCCCGGTCTTCCATGATGATCAGCACGGCACCGCCATCGTGGTGGGAGCGGCCATCATGAACGGCCTGAAGGTCGCGGGCAAGCGCTTGCAAGACGTCAAACTGGTCACCTCCGGCGCTGGCGCGGCAGCGCTGGCTTGCCTGAATTTGCTCATCAAACTCGGGTTGCCGCGGGAGCACATTTACGTGACGGATCTCGCCGGTGTGGTTTACAAAGGTCGCACCGAGTTGATGGACGAGGACAAGATTCAGTTTGCGCAGGACACGAAAGCGCGCACGTTGGCGGAAATCATCGATGGCGCAGACGTCTTCCTCGGTCTGTCTGCTGGCGGCGTGCTCAAGCCGGAAATGGTGGCCAAGATGGCCAAGAACCCGTTGGTGTTGGCACTGGCCAACCCCACGCCAGAGATCATGCCGGAAGAGGTCTACAAGGTGCGCGATGATGCCATCATCGCCACGGGCCGCACCGATTACCCCAATCAAGTCAACAACGTCTTGTGCTTTCCTTATATCTTCCGTGGCGCCCTCGATGCGGGTGCGAGCACCATCACCGATGAAATGGAAATCGCAGCGGTGCACGCGATTGCCGAACTGGCCCAAGCCGAGCAAAGCGAAGTGGTGGCGGCGGCGTATGCTGGCGAAAAACTCGCCTTTGGCCGCGAGTACTTGATCCCCAAACCATTCGACCCGCGCTTGATGATCAAAATCGCCCCGGCCGTGGCACAAGCCGCCGTCGACAGTGGCGTGGCCAAGCGCCCTATTGCTGACATGGACGCCTACGTGCAATCTCTGCAAGGCTTTGTGTATGCCTCAGGCTCCATCATGAAGCCGATTTACGCGGCGGCCAAGCAGGCCGCGCGCAAGCGCGTTTGCTACGCCGAGGGCGAAGAGGAGCGCGTGCTGCGCGCAGTGCAAATTGTGGTGGACGAAGGTTTGGCGCGGCCTTTCCTCATCGGTCGTCCGGCGGTGATTGCCCAGCGCGTAGAAAAGTTTGGCTTGCGCTTGCGCGAGGGCTTGGACTACGAGGTGGTCAATGTCGAGCAAGATCATCGCTACCGTGATTTCTGGCAAACCTACTGGCGCATGACGGCGCGGGAAGGGGTGACGCAGCAGCTGGCCAAGATTGATATGCGCCGCCGTCTCTCCCTCATTGGCACCATGATGCTGCACAAAGGCGAGGTGGACGGTTTGATTTGTGGCACGTGGAGCACGCCTTCCGTCCACTTGTCGTATGTGGACCAAGTCATTGGTCACCGCGCGGGGGTCAGCACGTACGCGGCCATGAATGGCCTGTTGTTGCCGGGGCGGCAAGTCTTCTTGGTCGACACCCACATCAACTACGACCCCACGGCCGAGCAACTGGCCGAAATCACCATCATGGCGGCAGAGGAAATGCGCCGCTTTGGCATTCGGCCCAAAGCCGCGTTGCTCTCCCATTCCAACTTTGGCTCGAGCAACCAACCCACGGCCATCAAAATGCGCGAAACCTTGGCCTTGGTGCAAAAACGCGCCCCATGGTTAGAGATTGATGGCGAAATGCACGGCGATCTGGCTTTGGACAGCGCCGCGCGCCACAGCTTGATGCCCGAGACCACCTTGGTGGGCGACGCCAACTTGCTGGTGCTGCCCAATCTGGATGCGGCAAACATTGCTTACAACCTGCTCAAGACGGCGGCAGGCGGCAATATTGCAATTGGCCCCGTGCTGCTGGGCGCGGCCAAACCCGTCCATATCCTTACGGCCAGCACCACCGTTCGGCGTATCGTCAACATGACAGCCCTGACTGTCGCGGATGCGAATGCGGGGCGTTAAGTATTTGTTTCTTCAGTAAATAGCAACTTTATTTCTCCATCCCAAAAACCCTTCAGTGCACGGAGGGCTTGGGGAATGGCTTGCGCTTTTGGGCGGGCTCGGGCACAATCACGGCTTTGAAATCGCGGGTTAACCCGAGGATTTCTTTTTCACCCCGTTTTTTCCCAACCCAAGCGAAATAGGCAATGCATATGCCGCTGCGTTCTGTTAAGACCAACATCGTCCAATCGATCCGCGCCTTCCGTGTTCAGGATTTACAGGAGGCTGCGCAGGCTTTGGGCCATCACTTTTTGTACGCCAATCTGGCCCAAGCCCAGAGCAAACAGGACATTCTGGACAAAATTGCCCAAGAATTCACGTTTCCCGCCCAAGCCAGCAAGAATTTTGACGCGCTGTACGACGGTATGACCGACCCCCTGCACAAGTCGGGGCCGCAACCCGGTTTCATCGTGGTGCTCGAGCACATCCCGGCACACGCCAAGTTTGACAAAGAAGCCCGCGAGCAGTTGCTAGACATCTTCCGCGAAGCGGCTGACTACTGGTCAGACCGTAAGGTGCCTTTCCGCTGCTTCTACAGTTTCTCCGTGGCCCGCGCGCCCTCCGGTGAGCGAGTCGCGGCGGAAATCGAAGGCTTGGAAGGTCTGGAAGAAGGCGAAAAGATGCCCACCGACAAGCTCGTGGATGTCTCTCCCCTCGCCTTGCGCATGAGCAGCCCCTTTAACGCGGGCTACTGGCTCACCGCCGCCTAAAGCGCGCGGGCGAGTGCGACATATTCGGCGACGGGCACTTCCTCAGCCCGTCGTTGCACATCAAAAGCGCCTGCAAAACCGCGAGCCTCTAACCATTTCCCCAAGGTATGCCGCAACAACTTGCGGCGCTGGCTAAACGCGACTTGCACCAACTCGCCCAAGAGACGTGTGTCCAGCAAAGGGGGCTGCGCCAGCGGCACCATGCGCACGACGGCGCTCATCACTTTGGGCGGGGGCTCAAAGGCCTCGGGCGGCACATCCAATAACGACTCCATGGCGTAGCGCCATTGCAGCATGACGCTCAAGCGGCCATAGGCCGCTGTACTGGGCTTGGCCACCATGCGCTCGACCACCTCCTTTTGCAGCATGAAGTGCTGATCGGCGATGAGCGGGGCAAACGCAAGCAAGTGAAAGAGGATGGGTGACGAGATGTTGTAGGGCAAATTGCCCACCACCCGAAGGCGTCCGGAAGGGGGCATGAGGGTGGCGAAGTCCACCTGGAGAACATCCGCTTGCACCACCTGCAAATGCGGGTGCGCACGCAAACGGGCGGCGAGGTCGCGGTCGAGCTCGATCACGGTAAGCCGCCCGAGCCGCTCCACCAGCGGTTGCGTCATGGCGCCAAGACCGGGGCCGATCTCCACCATCGTATCCCCGGCTTCGGGCGCGATGGCGCGCACAATGGCGTCGAGTGCGGGGCCGTCTTGTAAAAAGTGTTGGCCGAAGCGTTTGCGAGCTTGGTGTTTCAAGGTCAGGGACTTATTGCGGGGGGTCGCGCAGTTCGACATAAACACGCGCGCGTTGCTCTTGGGCCCACTCGGCATAGGTGGCGTCAAAGCGTTGGGCCCGAAGGGCATTGCGCACGGATTCGCGCAACTCAGCCTCGCTGATGGGCGCTTGTCGGCGCGCCAGCACTTGAATCAGGTGCACGCCAAAGCGGCTCACCACAGGGTCGGAGACCACGCCGGGCGTGAGCTGATTCATGACTTGTTCGAACTCGGGCACGAACATGCCCGGCGCAATCCAACCTAAATCGCCGCCTTGTGTGGCGCTGCCGTCTTGTGAGTACTCACGCGCGAGTTGGGCAAAGTCGGCCCGTCCGGCGTCGATGGCTTGTTTAAAACTCAGCAACTCCGCCCGTGCTTGGTTGATGTTCATGCGTCCACCTTGACGCAAAAGGATGTGGCGCACCCGGGTTTCCGTGGTGGTGAGCGTGGCGCTACCGCGGCGTTCGAGCACGCGCAAGATGTGCAGGCCCGCGCCCGAGCTCAACACCTCGGTGAGTCCGCCCACGGGAAGGTTGCGCACGGCATCGGCAAACAAGCTGGGGTAACGCTCCAGCGGGCGCAAGCCCATGCGGCCCCCCTGTTCGCGCTCCGAACCTTGCGAGCGCGCGCGCGCAAGCTGTGCGAAGTCCGCCCCGTTTTTGAGTTGTTGCAAGGTCTCGCGCGCCTCCGCCTGAATACGCTCGCGCTCGGCAGGACTGGCGTTTTCGGCAATCGGCCAGAAAATGTGGCCTAGGTCGAATTCAGGGTTTTGGTTGGCCAGTGCCAGTTTGCGGGCTTGGAAAGCCTGCTCGACTTCGGCGGGATTGAGCACGATGCGACCGGGCACCACGCGCTCGGCCAGACGGCGAACCTGTTGGTCGCGCCAAGCGAGTTGGCGTGCCGAAGCCGCGCTGATGCCACGCGCGGCAGCACGGCTTTGCAAAGCTTCGGGGGTGAGGCCCAATTGCCCCGCCACGCTGCTAAAGGCCTGGTCAAGCTCATCCGCGTTGGGTTCGCGATCACTCCCGCGGGAGAGCTCATAAAGCACACGGTCCACAATGACTTGATCGAGTGTGCTGCGCAGTTGCGCAGGCGTTGGGTTGGGGGGGGGTAAGCTGGCCAGCAAGGCACGCCAGCGCGCGGTGAGTTGCACCTCGAGGTTGGTGATGGGCTCGGCTTCGACCACCGCGACGATGTAGTCGCGTGCCAGCGCCATGGGGCCCATCATCACGAGCGCTAATGCCAGCCCAAGCGCCCGCAAACCATTTGAAAGTGGAGTCATCATCACCATCCATCGTAATTGCCGAAACGGCTGGGTTCGACTACCGTGCCGCGCAAAGGCTGGTAACGCGGAACGTGGGTGCGAATGGAACCTAGGGCGTTGGTTCCGACGCGCGAAAACCCCACAAACTCCAGTTGGAACAGCAAACGCTTGCGCGCCACGCCTTCGGCCACCATCAGCTGCTCCGTCACCACGCGGCCTAACCAGCATCCGGCATCGTATTCGAAACCCAATACGGCTTCGACCAAACGACCCTCCACGCCACTGTAGTTCAACCTCCCTACACTGTACCAGCGTCCGTCACCCAAACCGCGCCCCTCGCCTTTGGCCGCATCGCTTTGGCCCCAGAGGTCATTGAGCGGCCACTGCCAGCCCATATCGAGCTGGCGCGAGGGTAGTTGACCCGATTCGCCATTTTGGCTGCGCAAGGCGGCTGAAATGACCCGGTAGGGCGTTGGGCTATATCGCCCGCCCATGGTCCGACGCAAATACGCCCCGGTACTGGGGTTGTATTGCACGGCACCGTCAACAGCCCACTGGGGGGTTAAGCTCAAACCCCCCGCCACCAAGAGGTCATTGAGCCCGGATTTGGCCGGGGTGTCGGTGGGCAAGAGGGTCACCCGTTCGTCGCGCAAGCGTAAACGTTGCGCGACGGCCAGGCGAGCGGCTTCGCCGCCACTGGCGGGGTCGATCAGACGAGTGGTCAAACCCAAGGTGACCATTTGCGTGTCGGAGATGCGGTCGTACCCGCCAAACGTGTTTTCCGTGAAGATGGAGGCAAAGTTGTAGGCGTTATTGCCGGAGTCGTAATTGGGCAAGTAGCTCTGGGCTTGGTAGGGCGTCTGTACGTAGAAAAGGCGGGGCTCGAGGGTTTGACGCCAGCCCCGGCCAAACCACTGCAAAGAGCGCTCCAGCGTGGCTCCGGTGTCAAGGCTGAAGGTGGGAATGGTCATGGCCGCTTGGGTCACGCCTTGGCCAGCCAGGGGGCCATCGAACTGGTACTGGCGTGAGACCGTTTGAAACTTCGGCGTGAGGTAGCCATAGGGTGTGGCGAAGGGTCGGCTGACTTGCAACACGCCCACGGCACGGCTGCCGTTGCAGTTGATCGCGTCAGTCTCACAACTGGTGAGGCGACGCGACTCAAAGCGCGTGAGCTGGCCTTCGACGCTGAACTCCAAGCCGCTCGCATTGCCCCGCCGCCAGCGCGCTTGCACTTGGGGCACGCGGTCAAAGGGTGGGGCAATGTAATTGGTCACCGGGTTGGCCAGGTCTTGTAAGGTCTGCCAGCGCTGAACCAAAAAACGTGTCGAGAGCTGGTTGTCGCTCCAGCGCAAGTCGATGTCGTTGGAGAGCAAGCGGTTCAAAGAACTGTTGACGACCGCAAAGTCTTTCCAGTAATCATCATCGCTCACCCGATTGACGTTCATGGTCAGCCCCAAAGTGCCCCCAGCCACCCGAGGGTTGAGCACGCCCTGGTGGCGAAACTGCACGCCCCAGCGCTCGCGTTGGCGCAATTGGTCGTTGTCCATCCAGTCGGCACGCAGGCTGCCGCCAAAGGGCAAGTCAGGTGCTGCGCGTTCCAAATAGCGGAATTCGCCGGCCGCGCGCAGCCCGCGACGACTCCAGTAAGTGGGCCAGAAGGTCAGATCGCGGTTGGGGGCGAGGTTCCAATAAAAGGGTTGAGTGAATTCAAGACCGCCGATGTTGTCGATCCCAATATTGGGCGGGAGAAAGCCGGTCTTGCGCCCCTCGTCGAGCGGAAAGTCAATCGGGGGCAGGGGCACCAGGGGCAGGCCTTTGAAGACCAAGCGCCCCCCTTCAGCACGGCCAATGTTGCGATCGGTATCGAGCGTCACGCGATCGGCTTTGAAGAGCCAGTCGGGCATCCAGTCTAGGGTTCCATCGCGCTTGCAGGTGGTGACCTCGGCTTTTTTGAGCACCATGCGCGCGCTGTCGAGAAATTCCATCTCCTGCGCCTGGCCATGCATCCCATTGCGCAGCAGTTGGAGTTTGGGTTGGGTGAAAAACCCCTCGTAGGTGTCGAGCTGTAAATCCAGCGCCTGACCACTGAAGACATTTCCGCTACGGTAGACCGTCACGCCGCCTTCGGCGCGAAGCCGCTCTTGTTCGCCCTCGTAGCGCAAACGATCCGCGCGCAGCGACAAATCGCCTTTGCGCAAGCGCGCATCGCCCTCAATTTGCGTGGTGTTGTTGGCGTCGCGACGGATTTGCTCGCCCATCAGAAACAGCGGCAAGTCCTGGCGTTCGGGCGCCGAAATCCGCTCTTGCAGGGCGGGGCTGGCCTTGAGGCGCAACGCCGGTTCAGAGGTTTGCGCGCCCGCGAGACTCACCCCGGCGCACAGCACCAGGCCCCAGAGGGGGGGCGAGGACGCGCGAGAGGGTGAAAAACGGTTCATGGGAGCGAGGCGGGGGCGCGAGCGAAGGGTTTGTAAAATTTCAATTATCCATGAGCCCCTCTTCATCCCCTCCCCTGACTTGGTCGGACCCCTCGCGTGAGCAAGCCTTCGGGCATTGGCTACGGGATTTGGCCCCACAACAAGGGCTCGACCCCGCCGGAGTCGTGCTCGCCAATGCCGATGCGAGTTTTCGCCGCTACCTGCGTGTGCCCTTGCTCGCCGGTGGAGAGCGCATCATCATGGATGCGCCGCCCGACAAAGAAAATTGCCAACCTTTTGTGACGGTGGCACGTCTCATGGGTGAAGCGGGCGTGCGTGCGCCACAGATCCTGGCCTGGGATGAGGCGCAGGGCTTCATGCTGCTCGACGACTTAGGGCACGATACGCTGATGGCGCGTTTGCAGCCCGAAGATGCCTACGCCAACTTGCCCGCTTTTGTGCAAGCCATCGACGCGCTTTTGATTTGGCAGCAAGCGAGTCGCCCGGGTGTTTTGCCGCCCTATGACGAAGCGCTTCTGCGGCGCGAGTTGTCGCTCTTTCCCGATTGGTACCTCGGACAGCACCGACAGTGTGCCCTGACCCCCGCGCAAATGCAGGTCTGGCAAAAGACTTGCGACATGATCGTGCAGCGCAACCTGGCCTCGCCCGCGGTGTATGTGCATCGTGATTTCATGCCGCGCAACCTGATGGTGAGCGACAACCCGGCAGACCCACGCCTAGGGGTGCTGGACTTCCAAGACGCGGTGTATGGGCCCGTGACCTATGACATCGCCAGCTTGCTGCGTGACGCGTTCATCAGCTGGGATGAGGAATTCGTGCTCGAGGTCACCATTCGGTATTGGGAGCGTGCGCGGCGCTTGGGCCTGCTCGATCACGAGGGTTGGTCGGAAGATTTTGGTGAATTCTGGCGCGCGGTGGAGTGGATGGGTTTGCAGCGTCACCTCAAAGTGGCGGGCATTTTTGCGCGGCTGACGCTGCGCGATGGCAAGCCCAAATACTTGGCCGACGCGCCTCGGTTTTTGCATTACATCCGGGCCACTGCGAGGCGCTACCGGGAGCTGGGTCCCTTGTTAAAGCTACTCGACGCCATTGAGGGCACCGACGAGGTGAGCGGCTACGCCTTTGGGCGGCTCTGACATGGCGGTGCCGCGCATTTACTGCCCGAGCGACCTGCAAACGGGTGTGGCGTTGACCTTGCCCGCGCAAGCCGCCCGGCATGTGCAAGTGTTGCGCCTGCAGCCGGGCGACGCGCTCACCCTCTTTAATGGCAGCGATGCGCAATGGGCGGCGGTGGTGACCCAAATGGGCCGGCGCGACGTGACGGTGATGGTCGGGGCGGCACAGCGCGTCTCCCGTGAGGCCGCTCGTGCCGTGCACCTTTGGGTGGGCATGCCCGCCAATGAACGCATGGACTGGCTGGTGGAGAAGGCCACCGAGCTGGGCGTGGCGCGCATCACGCCGCTGGTGACCGCCCGCACGGTGCTGCGCCTCTCTGGCGAGCGGGCGCAGAAGCGCCAAGCGCATTGGCAAGCCATTGCCGAGGCGGCTTGCGAGCAATGTGGCCGCAACCAATTGCCGGTCATTGACCCGCCGCAGACGCTGACCGAAGCGCTCGCGGGCCTGGCGGCGGGGCCGGTGCGTTGGGTGCTGGATGTTTCCGCAGAAGCGCAGTCCTGGGCCCAACGCCAAGCGGACTTGCGCGCACAAACCCCGGTGGTGGTCCTGAGTGGGCCCGAGGGCGGCTTGGATCCGCGCGAGCTGGCGCAGGCCAAGGCGGCAGGCTTTTTGGCTTTGAGCTTGGGCGCGCGGGTGTTGCGTGCAGAGACGGCGGCCTTGTTGGCGTTGGGGCTCTTGACCGCCGTACCTTAGCGGCGTTGTAACTGGAAGACGGCCGTGCTGGCCCGCCAATTTGGCCAGAAATCCACGCGCTGGCCCTCCTGCAGGCCAAAGGCATCGCGCACGTGCAGTCCGTTTTTGCGGGCGAGCACGGCGAAGTCCGCAAAAGTGCCCACCCGAATATTGGGCGTGTCGTACCACTCATAGGGCAGGCGCTGGTTAACGGGCATGCGCCCGCGCAACACGCTCCAGCGGTTGGGCCAGTGGCCAAAATTGGGAAAGGCCACGATACCCATGCGGCCGACCCGCGCGGTTTCGCGCAACATGGTTTCGGCGTTGCGCAAGTGTTGCAGGGTGTCGATTTGCAGCACCACATCAAACGACTGGTCTTCGAACAGACGTAAGCCCGCGTCGAGGTTGAACTGCAAAACGGACACGCCGCGCTTGACGCACGCGAGCACGTTGGCGTCGTCAATCTCTACCCCGTAGCCGATGCAACCCTTATGCGTTTGCAAATGGGCGAGCAAGCTGCCATCGCCGCAGCCAAGGTCGAGCACGCGGCTGCCTTGCGGCACCAAATTGGCAATGGCTTTGAGCATGTCTGGACTCATGCCGCACCTCCGCCGTCAATACGCTCAAAGTAGGCCCGCACGACGGACAAATACCGCGGGTCATCGAGCAAAAAAGCGTCGTGTCCGTGGGGCGCGTCGATTTCCGCGTAGCTCACGTCGCGCTGGTTTTTCACCAACGCCTGCACGATCTCGCGGCTACGCGCGGGCGAGAAACGCCAGTCGGTGCTAAAGCTCACCACCAAAAAGCGGGCTTGTACCCGAGCCAGGGCGGCGGCAAGGTCGCCCCGGTGGGCGCGCGCGGGATCGAAATAGTCAAGCGCGCGCGTGATGAGCAAGTAGGTGTTGGCGTCGAAGTACTCACTGAACTTGTCGCCTTGGTAGCGCAGGTAGCTTTCGATCTCGAATTCGATGTCTTGGGTGCTAAAGCGATAGCCGCTGGCGTGCTCGGTGACCGCCGCGCGCAGGGTGCGGCCAAACTTCTGGTTCATCACGTCATCACTGAGGTAGGTGATGTGACCAATCATGCGGGCGATGCGCAGGCCGCGCTGGGGCACGACGCCGTGTTCATAGAAGCGTCCCCCATGAAAGTCCGGATCGGTGATGATGGCGCGGCGCGCCACCTCGTTGAAGGCGATGTTCTCGGCGTTGAGGTTGGGGGCGCTTGCCACCACCACGGCATGGCGCACGCGCGTGGGGTGTTGCAGCGTCCAACTGAGCGCCTGCATACCGCCGAGGCTGCCGCCCATGACCGCAGCAAGCGTGGCAATGCCCAAGCGGTCCAGCAAGCGGGCTTGGGCGTTGACCCAGTCCTCGACCGTGACCACGGGAAAGTCGGGCCCGTACACGCGAGCGGTGTCGGGGTTCGGGTGCATGGGCCCACTCGAACCAAAACAAGAGCCCAAGTTGTTCACGCCAATGACAAAAAAGCGATTGGTGTCGACGGGCTTGCCCGGGCCAATCATGTTGTCCCACCAGCCCTCGCTGCGGCTTTGGCCTTCGTAGACCCCGGCCACGTGGTGTGAGGCGTTTAAAGCGTGGCAGATGAGCACGGCGTTGCTGCGCTCGGCGTTGAGGGTGCCGTAGGTTTCGTAGCGCAGGGTGTAGTCGCGCAGCATGGCCCCACTTTGCAGAGCCAGTGGCTCGGCAAAGTGCATGTCTTGCGGGTGGGCGATGAAGGACATCCGGGCTTATTTCTCGACAGCGTTGAGGTGGGCCCCAACGAGGCCGGCGATTTCAAACATGGTGACCTGATTTTTGCCGAAAACGGGCAGCAGCTTGGCGTCGGCATTCACGCGCCGTTTGTCCTTGGGATCTTGTAGACCTTGGGCCTTGATGTAGTCCCAAAGCTTTTTGACCACTTCCGTGCGTGCCACGGCCTCTGAGCCAATGACCGCGGCCAAGGCGGCGCTGGGCACAAAGCCCGCTTTGACCTGGCGAGGCTTGCTGGTTTTGGCGGCGGCTTTTTTGGCTGCGGGAGCCTTTTTGGCGGCGGTCTTGGCAGGCATGGCTTTGCCCGCGGCTTTGGCCAGTGCTGCGGTGGTGGGGGTTTTGCCGCCGCGGGCGGGGTATTTGCTTGCGCGCGGCTCGAACGCAAAGTTCACCTTGCCGGCTTCGGCATCCCACTGTAGGAAGGCTTTGAAGGGGCGACGCGTGCGCATGGAGACAAATTTGTCGAGCAAATCGGTCTTACCCTCGCGCAAGAGCTTTTGCATTTGCTCTGGCTCAACGGGCTGTTGCAGAATGATTTTGCCGCTCTTGAAATCGCAGCTGGGTGTGGGCTGGGCGGCCGTGGGAACGGCTTTGCTGCAGAGGTAATTGCTGCCGTGCGCGTAGACCGGGCTCTGGCACTTGGGGCAAGCGCCCAAGGACTCGGCACCCTCAAAGCTCACGATTTCGCCGGTCTCCTCCGATTTGTCGTCACCAAAGTCGAATTCCAGCTTCCAGTTGGCCTCATCCTCATCGAACTTGAGCACCATCTCCGCCGTGAAGGGCCAACCGGCTTTAGAGCGGAAGCCTTCGAGCGGGCCAATGCGTTTGTCGCGAATAAAGGCCTCGGCCTCGGCCACCTCAAAGGTGCGTCCACCCGGAATCTTGCTAAACGAAAAGCCGCAGCCTTCGGCGGCGTTGTCCTTGCCCACGCAGCTGAAGCGGCGGTAGTTCTCTTTGACCACGCCGCCGCACTTGGGGCAGGGGGTGGCGAGGGTTGCGTAGTCGCCGGGGATGGTGTCCCGATCAAAATGCTTGGCCTTTTGCACGATGTGCTCGGTCATGGCGGCAATCTCGCGCATGAACGCCTCGCGGCTGAGGCGGCCGTGCTCCATCTCCGCGAGCTTGTATTCCCATTCGCCGGTGAGTTCGGGGCGGGAGAGTTCCTCCACCCCCAAACCGCGCAAAAGCGTCATGAGCTGGAATGCCTTGGCCGTGGGGATGAGCTCTCGGCCGTCGCGAATGAGGTATTTCTCACCAATGAGGCCTTCAATGGTGGCCGCACGCGTGGCGGGGGTGCCCAAGCCTTTTTCTTGCATGGCCTCGCGCAGCTCATCGTCCTCGATGAGTTTGCCCGCGCCTTCCATGGCACCCAGCAACGTGGCTTCGCTGTAGCGCGCCGGGGGACGGGTTTTGAGGCCCTTGGCCTCGACAGATTCATTGCGGGCCATTTCGCCCGCGCGCAGGCGCACCAGGGTTTTGCCGTCCTCTGCGTCCTCGTCAGCATCCTTGCCATAAATGGCGAGCCAACCGGGCTCGACCAGCACCCGACCTTCGGTGCGGAAGGCGTGTTGCGTGCCGGCATGGCTTACCGTGGTGATGCGGGTGGTGACCAAGTACTCGGCGCTGGGGAAAAACACCGCCATGAAGCGGCGCACCACCAGGTCGTAGAGCTTTTGCTCGGCGTCGGAGAGGCCACTGGGGGCTTGCAAGGTGGGGATGATGGCAAAGTGGTCACTGACCTTTTTGTCGTCAAAAATCTTCGGCAATTTGCGCACATAGCCCTGGTTGAGGGCGGTGAGCGCGTGTGGGGCGAGGTGTTTCATGCCGCTGTCGGCGAGCATTTCGAAGGTTTGCTTGACCACGGGCACGTAGTCCTCGGGCAGGTAGCGCGAGTCGGTACGGGGGTAGGTCAAGGCCTTGTGGCGCTCATAGAGGCTTTGCGCCAGGGCGAGCGTGGTTTTGGCTGAAAACCCAAAGCGTCCGTTAGCCTCGCGCTGCAAACTGGTGAGGTCAAAGAGGGCGGGACTGGCCTTTTTGGCGGGTTTGCTCTCTTCGGTGACGGTGCCCCCCTTGCCACGTACGGCGTCGACCACCGCGCGCGCCTCGGCCTCGCTCCAGAGGCGATCGGCTTTGAGTTCTTTGTCGTCAGCGTCCTTGGGGTGCTTGGGGTTGAACCATTTGGCGGGGTATTCGCCCGCTTCCACCATGAAACTCGCGTGCACTTCCCAGTAGTCGCGGCTGACAAAGCGGCGAATTTGTTCCTCGCGCTCGACCACCACGCTCAGCGTGGGGGTCTGCACGCGGCCCACCGTGGTGAGGAAAAAGCCACCCTCGCGCGAATTAAAGGCGGTGAATGCGCGCGTGCCATTGATACCCACGAGCCAATCGGCCTCGGAGCGGCTGCGTGCGGCATCGGCGAGGCCCTGCATTTGTTTGGCGCTGCGCAGTTGCTCAAAGCCATCGCGAATGGCCTGCGGCGTCATGGACTGCAACCACAAACGCTGCACCGGCTTGTCAATGGACTTCTTACCGCCGGCGTACTGGGCGATGAGGTTAAAAATCAACTCTCCCTCGCGCCCCGCGTCGCACGCGTTGATGAGCGCGGTCACGTCCTTGCGCTTGACGAGTTTGACCACCGCGTTGAGGCGGGTCTTGGTTTTGTCCACGGGCTTGAGGTCAAAGTGCGGCGGGATGACCGGCAAATTGGCAAAGCTCCACTTGCCCCGCTTGACGTCGTATTCCTCTGGGGCTTGGATTTCCACCAAATGGCCCACGGCGCTGGAGACCACGTAACGCTCGTTCTCGAAGTACTCGTCGTGCTTGTCGAATTTGCCCGCCACCGGCGTGAGGG
>JACCDX010022717.1_pt1 | contig 21169 bp, 21 predicted proteins | sample 7449681 | NCBI WGS metagenome assembly JACCDX01 (sample SAMN15323450, study PRJNA562643) | freshwater metagenome | isolation source: river surface water | place: USA:Blue River Watershed | collected 2017-08-18
CCCTTGCAAATAAGCAAGAATCGCCTTTTTACTCGGAAAGAAGGAGACAAAACGCGCGTGAGTAGAGCCAATGAAACCCCAGATTATTCTGAAGATCAATAAGCATAAAATGCTGTAGCCAAAATAGGCGTGCCATTGAATGGCATTGCCACCTATATTGACGCTAATAAAACTGCCAATAATGCAGAGCACTAACAACCAGTGAAATAAACGAATTGGCAAATCCCAGACGCGAATGATTTTCTTCATGTTTAAAGGATAACTCGCTTCTCCCTTAAAATGCTGAGAATTCATGAATCCCGGCAAAGCCTTTAGAACCTTACTGCTGTACCGCATCGGTGCAACACTCAGCTACCAAATTACGATGGTAGCGGTAGGTTGGCATCTTTATGAAATCACCAATAGCGTGGTGTCACTCGGACTCATTGGTCTTGCAGAGCTTGTACCCTACTTTGCACTTGCCCTTTATTCAGGACATGCAGTTGATCACTATTCGCGCAAATGGATTGCGGCCATTGCCTGCCTGATTCATATTGCAGTAGGTTTATTTTTAACCTGCATTGCGCTAGGTTGGCTTTCTCCACCAGTCCCATTGATTTACACCGCCGTTGCATTTATTGGTGTTGGGCGAGCCCTCTTAAGGCCATCCTATCAAGCGCTGTTTGGCCAGATCATTCCAAGAGATCAACTACCCAGATACACAGCCTATGCATCCTCTGCTTTTCAGATTTGTGTAGTGGCCGGCCCAGGACTGGGTGGACTCATGATTGGCTTTGCGGGTCTCGAATGGACTTACTTACTTGCTGCATTTTGTGGAGCAGTGGGTTTATACGGAATCACCTTTATTACCGCTGCACAAGAAAAGCCGAGCAACTTATCCGGTAACTTTTTGAAGAGTTTTTTGGAGGGCTTTCATTACGTCAGAAAACATGAGCTCATTTTGGGCATCATGGCGCTCGACATGTTTGCCGTTCTCTTTGGTGGCGCCGTTTCTATCCTGCCCGCATTTGTTAAAGAAGTTTTGAACGCGGGGCCAGAGACCTTGGGGATTTTGCGTGCCGCACCCGCAGCAGGCGCTGTGATTACCGGAATCTACTTAGCTCGACGCCCGATTCTGACGGATTCTGGCAAACATCTTCTTATCTCAGTTGCTGGATTTGGAGCGGCCATCATTGCCTTTGGTATCTCTAGCAATTTATGGCTATGTGCCCTCTTCTTATTTATTTCTGGATGCTTTGATTCTGTGTCAGTCGTGATCAGAGGAAGCATCATGCAGCTCACGACACCAGATCATATGCGCGGGAGAATTAGTGCTATCAATGGAATCTTTATTGGTTCTTCCAATGAGTTAGGCGCGCTTGAATCTGGCATTGCCGCCAGCATGATGGGCCTAGTACCATCTATCGTATTTGGTGGGGTGGCCACGATTGCAATCGTATTGATTACACATCGCCTTGCGCCACACCTGAGTAGATTACATTTAAAAGATATCGCTTAAAGCAATTTGATGCATTACTGAATAGCTAACTTGCCACTATTTAATCTCAGGCAAGTCTTTCTGAATAATCTTCAGCCCTGCACGCAAGGCATCTTGATAGCGCTCACGCTCTGCTTTAATCGTTTCAGCAGTCCATGTGAAAAAGCCTTCACCAGTTTTCATTCCAAACTTTCCGCTTTCAATACGGTCGCTCAAACACTTCGCAATGGTAGGTGAATTATTTAGAGTGGGGTAAATTGTTGCTCCGCCAGCGCCATGCACCTCAAGACCAGCGTGATCTCTTTGCATAGCCGGTCCTGCTGCAATATAACGAAAGCCAAAGCCAAAGCGCACAGCTTTATCAATATCTTCAGGCGTACATATTCCCTCATCAACCATAGCAAAAGCCTCACGCGATAAAGCGTGTTGCAAGCGATTTGCTAAAAATCCAGGGAGATCTTTTTTCACAGTCACCGGCACCATGCCGCAAGCAGTCATTAATCGCGAAAGACTCTCACCAACCATCGGGGAAGTCTTTTGACCATAAACTACTTCCACACAGGGCACTAAATGTGCGGGCATAAAAAAATGTAGGCCGATCATTCTGGCAGAGGTTCTCAAGCCGCTCGCGATTTCGCTAATAGGGAAACTTGTACTATTGCTAGCCAATACTGCCTCTGGCTTTGCATATTTTTCTAACTTGGCAAATAGCTCGCGCTTAATATCTAAGCGCTCTGGCACACATTCAATCACCAGATCGATGTCCGTCCAATCAACCTCTTCTAGAGTTCCGGCAACAGTGAGTAAATGGGTACGATGCTCGTATCCCAAATCAGCCATCGTGTTGGCGAAGTAGTCGGGCAACAGGGCACGCCTTTCGGTAGTTGGCTCGACTACCTGCACAGCACAACCACCACGCGCACATACTGCTGCAACGTCTGCACCCATAGTGCCGCCACCGACTATCACCACTTTGGTTTCGGCTGGTGTAAATAACATGAATGCTCTCCTAAAGGGTGCCGACTTTTTCTGAAAATTACTCTTACAATGGGGTCATTATTTCAATAAAAAAGCTAGTGAGACATGATCCCCGTCAATTCGGTGCTGCAGGTCGGCCATTTCCCTGAAATTATGCAGGCTGAGATAGATCGGCGCTTTACCCCTATTCATCATCCCGATCCGCAAGCTCCCGCTCCTGCTGGAAACTTTCAAGCGATTTTGATTCGCTCCAATACGAAGCTTCCGGAAGCGCTGGTTAAACAAATCCCTAGTATCCGCATGGTTGCAACTTGTGGTGTTGGTTACGACAATCTTCCTCTGGACTATTTAAAAGTAAACGGCATTAAGGCAAGCAATACGCCAGGCGTCTTAAACGACGCAGTTTGCGAACTAGCAGTCGGCATGATGCTTGCACTTTTGCGCCAACTTCCAGAGGCTCAGGAATACGTCAAGAGCACCGCCTGGTCAAAGGCACCCTTCAGAATCACCACCACCCTGGCTGGCAAGCGTGTAGGAATAGCAGGCATGGGTCGAATTGGTCAAGATTTGGCCGAACGCTTAAAGCCTTTTAAGGTAGATATCGCCTATTCAGGGCCGAACAAAAAATTACTTCCTTACACTTACTATCGAGAAATCAAGGATTTAGCGAAAGACTGTGACATCCTATTTTTAGCTTGTCCTGCCACACCTGAAACCAACAAGATGGTCAACGCCGAAGTTCTTGAGGCTCTGGGTTCGACCGGTTATTTAATTAACATCGCTCGTGGCAGCGTGGTGGATGAGGATGCTCTTTTATATGCACTGCAACATAAAAAGATTGCTGGCGCCGCTTTGGATGTTTTTGAAAATGAACCCAATCCAAACAATGCTTTTTTAAATCTTGATAATGTATTGTTAACACCACATATTGGTAGCGCCACCTCGGAAACACGGATAGCAATGACCCAATTAGCTGTAGATAATTTAGAAGCTTTCTTTAAACAACAACCACTTCCATCGGAAGTTAATAACTAGAAAAACGGAGCCAGCATGACGATCTCTCTGCACCCATCAACCTTACCTGCGGTGCTTTCCCCTGTACTTACACCATTTAAGGCAGATGGCAGCCCCGATGCTCCAAAGTTATTGAAGCAATGTAAATGGTTAGAGGCCAATGGTGTTGGTCAGGCTATCTTTGGCACAAATTCAGAAGCCAACTCGATGTCAGCCCCTCAGAAGATGAGCACCCTGACAACACTTATTGAGGGCGGCTTAAGTCCTGAGCATCTCATGCCAGGCACTGGCGCCACATCGATCGATGCCACTGTCAACATGACACGCCATGCAGTAAATCATAAATGTGCAGGCGTATTAATGTTGCCTCCCTTCTATTACAAAGACGTTTCTGATGATGGCCTATTTGCTTACTTCTCTGAAGTGATTCAAAAAGTTGGCAGTGCTGCACTACAGATCTATATCTACAACATTCCACCTGTCACCAAAATTAATTTAAGCCTCTCTTTGTTAGAGCGCTTAACAAAAGAGTATCCAAAGACCATTGTTGGCATGAAAGATAGCTCTGGCGATTGGTCTTATACAGAGTCCGTTATTAAATTATTGGCTCCGCATGGCTTCCGCGTATATGCAGGTAGCGAAGTATTCTTAATGCGCACCTTGCGTGCTGGTGGTGTGGGCTGCATCTCTGCTACTGCCAACGTGAACCCGAAAGCAATTGCCGATTTAGCTGCGCACTGGAGAGAGTCCAATGCTGATGAGCGTCAAGCTGGCCTAGATCAAGTACGTGGAATTTTCGCTAAATACCAAATGATTGCTGGCATGAAAACTGCTGTCGCTCATTACAGCAAAGATCCTGAGTGGCTCAGAGTTCGTCCACCACTCATGCAGTTAACTCCTGAGCAACAAGCTCAATTACTCAGTGAGTTGCAACAAATCAACTTCAGCATGCCGGGCTTGTATTACAAATAATAAAATCAACTAGGAGACAACAATGAAACTACTGAAAGTCATTGCTTTATCACTGAGCTTTTTATGCGCAAGCGTGAATGCTCAAAACATTTCTATTGCAACAGGCGGTACAGGCGGTGTTTACTACCCTATGGGTGGCGGACTTGCCTCAGTACTCTCCAGCAAAGTTCCTGGGATGTCTGCCACAGCAGAAGTCACTGGTGGTTCTGTTGACAACCTGAAACTGATTGGCACTGGCAAGCCTTATGTTGGTTTCTCAATGGCTGATGCTGCTAAAGATGCCACTAGCGGTGTTGATAAGTTCAAAGATAAGCCAATTGAAGTACGCACTTTGCTAATTCTTTATCCAAACTTGATGCACGTTGCAACAGTTGAATCGACTGGCATCAAAACTATGGCTGATCTCAAAGGCAAACGCGTAAGCACTGGATCTCCTGGCAGCGCTACAGAAGTCATGGCATTCCGTCTTCTTGAAGCAGCAGGCATCGACCCAACTAAAGACATCAAGCGCGAGCGCTTAAGCGTTGCTGAATCTGTGAACGCAGTAAAGGACCGCAAGATTGATGCATTCTTCTGGGTTGGCGGCCTACCTACTGCAGCGGTAACTGATTTAGCCAATAGCCCTGGCATGAAAATTGTCATGGTCGACACATCAGCTGAAGTTCCAGCAATGAATAAGAAATATGGCAACTTGTATTTCCCATCCCTCATTACTAAGCAGACTTATAGCGGCATGGCCAAAGACAATAATGTTGCTGCAGTTGCAAACCTATTGGTTGTAAATGCCTCTATGTCAGATGACGAGGCTTACAAAATTGTAAAAGCTGTCTTTGACAACCAACTCGAGTTAGTTCGTTCACATGCTGAATACCGCAACGTCAAACTGGATGCTCAAAAAGCAAATGCAACGCCAGTTCCATACCATCCAGGTGCCTTAAAGTACTTTAAGGAAAAGGGTGTCAAAGTAAACTAAGCCAGCATTTGTAGTCAGGGGTGAGTTTGACTCACCCCTTTTTGTTTTAAAGTAGCGCATAAATATAAAAAATATAGGTTGAGACATGAATCAAAACGTTATCGATAATGAAACCCAGGAAAAATTGGATGCCTTCATCAAGCAAGAGGAAGGCGACTCTAACGACTACAAGGGTCTACTGGCCAAGTTCATCACCCTAGTTGCAGTAGGTATGTCTTTATTTCATCTTTATGCGGCCTACTCGATTGTTCCGACCCAGCAGCTTCGTGTGATTCACGTTGCCCTCGTACTATTTTTGGTTTTCTTAAGTTTTCCGATAGCAGCTCGTTTTAAAAATCGCCTCATGATCTGGGACGTGCTATTTGCCCTTGGATCTGTAGCAATCGCCTATTACATCCTAGGCGGTGGCGATGATTTCATGGACAGAAATACTGCCCCTAACTCTACTGATGTGATTATTGGTATCGGTTTGATTTTGCTGATCCTAGAAAGCGTGCGCCGAACCAATGGCATGGTGTTGGTGACCGTTACTGTTCTGTTCTTGCTCTATGCCTTATTCGGCAACTACTTACCAGCACCCTGGACACACAAAGGCTATGGCCTCGATCGTTTGGTGGGTTACATGTATATGACCCTAGAAGGTATTTATGGCACTGCTGTAGATGTCTCTGCAACCCTCATTATTCTGTTCACCATTTTTGGCGCCTTCCTGCAATTCACAGGCGCAGGTAAATTCTTTATTGATTTCTCATTTGCAGCAATGGGCGGCAAATCTTCTGGCGTAGGCAGAACCATCGTGATGTCCTCATTCTTATTGGGTGGCCCATCAGGCTCAGGCGTTGCTACAACGGTTACCGTTGGCTCAGTTGCAGCCCCAATGTTAGATAAGGTGGGTTACGAAAAGAATGCAGCTGGTGGACTTTTGGCGGCAGGCGGTCTAGGTGCAATCATTTCACCACCAGTACTCGGTGCAGCAGCCTTCTTGATTGCTGACTTTTTGAAGATTTCCTATTTAGATGTGTTGTTGATGGCAACCATCCCAACGATTCTCTTTTATCTTGGCTTGTTTGTCATGGTAGAGATTGATGTTCGTAAATATGGCATGAAGAGCATTCAGTTTTCATCAGCTGAAACTGCATGGCAACTGACTAAAAAATATTGGTTCCACTTTTTCTCACTCATCTCCATCGTCGTTTTTATGTTGATGGGCTTCTCTCCAGTCATGTCGGTATTTTGGGCAACCGTAGTTTCTGCACTATCCAGCATGTTGCGCGAAGATACCGCAATCATTCCTTGGGCATGGTTTAAGGGGAAAGAACCTATTCTTAAAGGACTCTACAACTCGAACCTCACGAAGGCGCTTGCCTCTGGATCAACCGGTGTATTAGCGATTGCTGCTACCTGTGCTGGGGCTGGCTTGATCGTCGGTACCGTCACTCTGACAGGTCTTGGTCTGAAATTTAGCTCGATTGTGATTCAGTACGCTGGCGGATCTCTTCTGCTAACAACGATCTTTACCGCTTTAGTGGTTTGGGTGGTTGGTCTGGCTGTTCCAGTGACGGCTTCTTACATTATTTGCGCAGTGATTGCAGCGCCTGCTCTCATTAATTTGGGCGTACCTGCATTTGCTGCTCATATGTTTATCTTCTATTACGCCGTACTTTCTGAAGTATCGCCACCGACTGCACTCTCTCCATTTGCAGCAGCGGCGATATGCAAAGGCAATCCCTATAAGACCACTTTGCAAACTTGGAAGTATGTTGCTCCAGCCATCCTAGTGCCATTCATGTTTGTATTAGACAAGTCTGGTGTCAGCTTATTGTTGATGGGATCTACTACTGCACTTGAGCAAGCAGACTGGATGCAAATCGCCTGGGTCTCATTTACAGCTGTAGTCGGAATCATCTGCTTGGCTGGAGGACTACAGGGCTGGTTCATCGAGAAAACCAAAATCTTTGAACGCGTGATTATGGTGATCTCTGGAGTTGCTCTTGCCTACCCCTCTACTGAGGCAGACTTGATTGGCTTCATCGGATTTGGTTTGGTTCTGGTTACTCAAACCATTACGCATTTCAAACTCAATCCGCGATCATCTTAAGAAGCTCTCTCTTGAAAACAATAAAGCCCGCACTAGCGGGCTTTATTTTTAAGCAAGAAGGTACAACTCTACTTACGAGATCTTGGTCCAAGCAGCTTTGCCTGCGTACTTCTTTACAGCCGCTTCATCAAACTCAAATCCTAGGCCCGGGGTTTTATGCAATATCAGATCCCCATTTTTAAAGGTGAGCTGCTTGTTAATTAATCTACGGAAGTTGAGAACCTGGTCATCCAAAAAGAACTCAACAAAACGAGCATTTGGGGTAGCGGCTACCAAGGGCGCATGTAAATCATGCATCCAGTGCGGGCAGACTATGACGCCTTTTAAATCTGCATATGCGGAGATTCTTCTCCACTCGGTAATACCGCCACACACTGCAACATCAGATTGCAAAATAGCAGCGCCACCTGCATCAATAAGCTCTCTAAAACGCCAACGTCCCGCTTCCATTTCACCAGTAGCAACGTTAATCTTCGTTTGACGAGCTAATGCAGCATGCAAATCGATCGCATCCGGTGAAAAAGGTTCTTCGATCCAGTAAGGGTTATAAGCCTCAAAACGACGCACGTACTCAAGAGCGGTTGGTAGATCACGCCAAGCATTGTTAGCGTCCAAAGTAAGCAAAACATCATCACCCACCGCTTTACGAGCCGCTTTAACTCGAGCCTCCTCTTCGGATGGAGATAGGCGACCTACCTTCATCTTCACTGCCTTAAAGCCCTGTTTGACGTAAGACTCCATCTCTTTGCCAAGCTTAGCCGGAGTCTTTCCTTCAAGGTAGTAGCCGCCACTAGCATAGGCCGGCACGCGATCATCCACCACTGAACCGAGGTATTGATGCAAGGGCAAGCCCACTGATCGTGCATTTAAATCCCACAGAGCTGTATCCAAAATAGAGATTCCACGCATTACTGCCCCTGTGCGTCCCTGCAAGATGGATTCGTTGTACATCTCCATCCAGAGACCTTCACTGCGGTGACTATTTTGACCAATCAGTTTTGGAGCTAATAATTGCTCTACGGCAACCTTGGCGATATCTCCGCCAGCGCTACCAACATAACAAAAGCCAATCCCTTCGTTTCCATCCTTGCCGCGAACTTTCACTAGACAATAATGACGCTCAGAAACGGTGCGAGTAGAAAATGAGGTGACCTTGTCTAAAGGTACCGCTACAGAAGCAACTTGGATGGATTCAATAATCGGCATCTAAACTCCTTAATCAAAAAATGATTGTATCCAGAATTTAGATTGCCGACAGGAGTCTAAATAAGGAATAATCGACCCATTCCTAACAGCATACGCAGGTGGAGAATGAGCAAAGTGGTTGTCATCGGAACGGGAACTATGGGTGTTGGCATTGCCGCTGGATTTTTAGCCAGTGGCAATGCCAACATTGTCATGCTAGGTCGCACCTCAGATAAGGCTTTGGCCTGTCTCGACTCCATTAGATCATGTGCAAATTCACTTAATACTGAATGGCCAAAGGCAAACCCCTCGTTACAAAGCGGTAGCATTGAAACCTGGCAAGACTGGGATAATGTAGATTTTGTGATTGAAACAGTATCCGAGCAATTGCAATTAAAGCAGGACATCTTTGCCCTGCTAGACCAGCGTGTTCCGCCTCACATTCCCATTGGTAGTAATAGTTCTGGCTTTCCTATCAGCGATATTGCAAAGGATCTGCCAACAGCACATCGCATGTTTAATGCCCACTACTTTATGCCTGCGCACATCGTGCCACTCGTAGAAATTGTTACGGGGAAACGTTCTGATTTAGCCTTAGCAGAAAAGCTCTGCCAGTTTTATCGCGCCCACGGCAAGAAGCCGGTGCTAGTTAAAAAAGACATCCCGGGGTTTTTAGCAAATCGCATTCAGCATGCATTAATGCGTGAAGCACTCTCGCTTGTAGAGGAAGGTGTTGCCACTCCTGACGATATAGATACCGCGGTGCGCTATAGCTTTGGATTTCGCTACGCTGCAGTTGGGCCTATGACTCAGAAAGAAATCTCTGGCTGGGAAGGTATGACCTTAGCCGCAGAATTGATATACCCATCCCTATCCAATATCACTCAACCGCCAAGTTGTGTAACCAATTTAATCAAAAGTGGCAAAACTGGTATCGCTAAGGGCGCAGGATTTAAGGATTGGCCCACTCATGAGGCAACTCTCATGAAGCAGAAGTACGAACAAAGACTAAAGGCCGCCTTTGAAGTTCTAAATATCGCGCCAGACCAAGATTAAATCTAATTTGTTGCAGTACAGCATATTTATTCGCCGACGCTTTCACATTATTAGATAATTGAGGGGTGAATACAAAAGCATCTTTTCGCTCCCTCTTCAGTAGGGCTGTCATTATTTTGTCTGGCTGTGCCTTTCTAAGTTCAACACCGGGCTTAGCTTATGCACAGAGCAATTCAACTCAAGGCCCTGGCCAGACTCGCAACAAGATCACAGTTCAAACCACCAAACAGGTTGGATTGAAAGACAAATCTGCGGGTTCGAGCTCAAAAACTAGCAGTATGAGTCTCAATCCAGCCCTCTTTCAGCGCAAAGCGCCGGATGAGTTGATGCTCGATAGCGACGCCAATCTTGACTATCGCGTAGTACAAGGCTGTTTGCGACGAAGCTTTACCGAAGATAGTCTTCCCGCAAGTATTGGGATCAATAACAGCCAATTTGCCGAATTCTTTAAGAATCAGACCAAAACATTTTTTGATCACATGCGTGGGGACTGCATCCCTTATGCGGTTGCTTTCGGTAGTCGCAATCGCTTTGACTCGCTCAGCATTATGAATGGCCCAATTCAAGACAGTAAGACTGAAGTATGGACATTTACACCTTCAGCAGTTGGTGGCTTTTTAATTCAACAAGACTTACTTAAAGATGAATCTAAGCGTTTAACGGAGATTCGTATTCCCTTAAGAGACGTTCTATACGATCCCCGCAAAGTAAGCGACCAACTACCAGTTGAACTGGTTTGGGAATTGAATTCTCTAATTAAACAAATTTATCCAGAAGAAAATAATTCTCTCGAAAATACTAATAGCGTTGTACGCTTGATTGTAGATTTTGGTGATCGTGAAAAATGGGCTCAGATTTGGGCCGCAGAAATCATTGATCCTGCCACTAAAGAAGTTTATGCAAACGCTTTTTGGGTAGAGCGTAATGACATCCCGGGTGGATTTTTTACTGGCTCAGGGGAATCTCTTGAGCGCTCTTTCTGGACTAACCCCTTAAGCTATCGCCGCATCTCTCGGGGCGTTGGCATGGTAAGGGCATCTTCAGGCAAGCGTAGCAAAGCACCTGCGGCAGCAAACACAGCAGTGCCTGCAGCCCCTGCGCCTGCACCTAAGCAACGTTATCGCGCCCATATGGGCATTGATTACTCTGCGCCAACTGGCACGCCTGTCTTTAGTGTCGCCAATGGCAGAGTTGCTCACATTGGCTACAGCGGCGCATTTGGTAACTTGATTATTTTGGAGCATCCAGGCAATTATCATACCTACTATGCTCACTTAAGTAACTACAACGTCGAGCTCGAATTAGGCAATGAAGTGCGTCGCGGATTAGAGATTGGTTATGTTGGATCTACCGGCAGATCAACTGGACCCCATCTGCATTTCGAACTGAGAAAAAATGGTATTTACGTTGATCCTTATGCGCCGAAGACTCAACTTGATTTATGGTCTATGCGTGATAACGAAAGTGGACAGCTCACTAGAGAAATATTATTACTTGGCAGCCCCATTAAAAATAACTAAGTAAGATTGCTGGCGAGTTGTTTAAATTTAATTTACTTTAGCCAAACAAAAAGGGTCCGTAAGGACCCTTTTTAACAGAGTGCTGAGTGAATTAACCCAAAACTAATACTGGTAGTTTTGAGTGAACAATGACTTCGTGAGTCTCGCTACCCAACAAAATACCTTTGATGCCTGTACGCTTATGGGAGGCCATCACAATAACGTCTGCCTTCGCCTTTTTTGCACCATCCAAAATACCTTCAGATAAGTTGCTATTTGCAATATGAAGACTCTTTACCTTGATACCAGCACCAAGCGCAGTAGTTGCCTTCTTGAATACATCTTTTGCATAAGCCTCGCAAACCTTGGCATGCTCCTTTTGTGAAATTCCATAGCCCATGGTGCTGTCTGAGTAGACCATTGGAGGCAGAGGATCAGAAACATAAACCAGAGTTACTGCGGCGCCATCTGCCTTAGCAAGTGCAGCAACCTTCTTCAAGGATTTTTTGCTGACATCCGAACCATCTACAGGTACTAATAAATGCTTAAACATGTTTACCTCCCCCTAAATTGGACTACTAACCTATTCTTTCCATCATAATGCTTATTATTAGCCTATCAAAGAAAAAAGGTAACTTAATTGCTCAAGAATTTTGCTATCTACGCCTCATTTTTAGTCACCCTAATCGCAATTGATTTGATATGGCTTTTAGGTATTGCAAAGAATCTCTATCGAGATCAAATGGGTGACTTAATGGCTAACGAACCCAAGCTTATAGCTGGACTTGCTTTCTACCTACTGTATGCCCTTGGGGTCTGCATTTTTGTCATTGTTCCAGCGCTATCAAAACAGTCCTGGATATATGCACTGCAATATGGCGCCCTTTTTGGATTGTTCTGCTACATGACGTACGACCTCACCAATCTTGCAGTCATTAGAGGCTTTCCAACACAGCTAGCATTGATTGATATTGCATGGGGCAGTTTTGTTACCGCCGTATGTTCAGGTATCGCCTACTGGGTTGGTAGCCGTCTCTCATAGAGTATTTATATTGAGCTTATGTTTTTTCGCCCTCGACTATTAGACGCATTTAACGGATATAACCGCACCCTTTTTACAAAGGATGTATTGGCTGGTCTAACGGTTGGTATTGTTGCGCTGCCATTAGCCATGGCCTTTGCAATTGCCAGCGGACTCAAACCAGAGGCGGGTATTTTTACCGCCATTATTGCTGGCGGTCTCATCTCACTGTTGGGCGGCAGCCGCGTTCAAATTGGCGGCCCAGCAGGTGCCTTCATTGTGATTGTCTATGGCATTGTCGAACGCTACGGCGTACCGAATTTATTGCTAGCAACTGCTTTGTCAGGAGTATTTTTATTTCTGATGGGCGTGTTTCGCCTTGGAACACTGGTGCGTTTTATTCCCATAGCAGTCATTATTGGCTTTACGAATGGTATTGCTTTCTTGATTGGCTTATCTCAAATCAAAGATTTTTTCGGGCTCCAGATTGAAAAAATGCCTGCCCAATTTTTCCAATCTATTCATACACTCTATTTAGCTGCCGATACTTTTAATCCTGTAGCTCTTGGCTTGGCCAGTGGCAGCCTTGCTTTATTAATCTTTTGGAAGTTATTTCAGAATCGCCTGGGATGGCTATCGCATCTTCCCGGCACAGTAGTGGCTATGGTTGTGGCGACTATTGTTACTAGCGTATTTAACTTGCCAGTTGACACAATTGGCAGTCGCTTTGGGGGCATTCCTTCTGGACTTCCTTCTTTTGAATGGCTACCGGTCAGCTGGGATAACGCGCAATACATGGTTGCACCAGCCTTAACACTAGCGTTACTGGGCGCAATTGAATCTTTGCTTTGTGCCCGTATTGCTGATGGTCTCATTCATGATCGCCATGAATCAAATCAAGAATTAGTTGCGCAAGGTATTGCCAATTTCACCATCCCCTTCTTTGGTGGCATGCCAGCAACTGGCACGATTGCGCGCACCGTTACCAATGTTGAAAGCGGTGCCACTACTCCGATTGCCGGTCTTGTTCACGCCGCAACCTTGCTGATCATCGTCTTGTTTGCTGCTCCGCTCGCTAAAAATATTCCACTAGCTAGTCTTGCCGCCATCTTGATGTATGTCGCCTGGAATATGGGTGAATGGAGAAAGTTTATTGATCTCAAGCAGTTCCGCCTTCCATACCGAATCACCATTCTCAGCGTCTTTATTCTTACAGTTGTACTGGATCTCACCATCGCCGTTCAGGTTGGTCTGCTTTTGGCTTTTATCACTTTTATTTACCGGATCTCTAGCCTATCGCGCTGTGAGATTGCTTTAGCGAGCGATTTCCCTGGACTAGGTAACCAGCAAGGCCGCATTGATGCTTACCGCATTCATGGGGCAATCTTTTTTGGCGCAGTCAAACTGCTAGAAAAGATTGAGACAAACTTACCGTCTGACACCCTCTTACTTGATTTGAAAAATGTAATCTATATCGACACTTCAGGCATGGATACGATCATGGAGCTTGCGCATCTATGCAAGATTCGTAATATTCGCTTGCTCATTTGCGGCTTGGCACATCAACCGCTTGAGATGGCTGAACGCAGCAACTTCATTGCTACGCTTCCGCCTGACTCTTTCTACCCTGACCTGATTTCTGGAATTGAAGCAGCAACTTCTTAAGAAATACAAAAGCCACCTTTTAACAAAGCTTCTGGCAAAACCCAAGCGCGGTATAAACCAAAGCCTCCCGCAATAAGTAAAAGCGAGGCAGCTAAATAACGCACCCAACGATATTGTCCAAACTGGGTGAGTGCTGCAGAAAATTTAGAGATCAATAATAGGTTAGGTAAGGTCCCCAACCCAAACGCCAGCATCAGCCCAGCACCAGTGAGAACATCACCTGATAAAAACGCCAACGGCAAAACGCTGTATACCAACCCACATGGCACCAAACCCCAAAGCATGCCACTAAACCAACGTGACGGACCACTTGCCATACGCCCCAAGTATTTAGCCCAGTAAGCGGCAATTTTGGAGCTGATCCACTTACCTCCCAGCAAACCTTCTGATGAGCCCGCTTTTAAAAGACGAATGCCCATCAGTATCAAAATAAGAGAGGTTAGAGCAAACAAGGGTCGCTGAATGGGAATCAGATTTTGCTGCCAAACCACCAGACCCACAGCACCGGCAAGAGCACCCAAAAGTGTATAAGTGGTCACACGCCCAAAATGCATGATTAACTGCAGGTAAAAAAGCTCGGATTTGGGCCTTAATGGGGTCACCATAGCGACAGGCCTCTCGATGGCTGCAGCTATACCCCCGCACATCAGGGCGCAGTGCCAGCCGCTCACAAGAGCGCCCAAAAATACGGCAATCAGTAGGCTTGAAGTTAGCATCTGCTATTGAAATAAAGGTTAAAAAAACGGGATTCACTACTCATATAGAATAAACTGACTGCATAATTAGTTCCAATATGAATTACAAACCTACCGACACCCCAACCAGCAAATGCTCAGTATGTGTACTGGGTCAGTTTTGCCTACCGGTTGGTCTAAACAGTAGTGAAGTCTCAAAAATTGACAGCCTGGTTAAAGAGCGAGTCCACCTACAAAAAGGAGAAAGCTTATATCGCCATGGCGATCCACTCAGCTCTGTATACAGCGTCCGCTTTGGTACCCTCAAAACCGAATTTTGCCTCCAAGATGGTCGACAACAAGTCATTGGCTTTCATATTCCAGGCGAAATCTTAGGTTTAGATGGAATTGGTGAAGGTCATTACCAATCAGATGCGATTGCATTAGAAGAGAGTGAAGTTTGTATTATTCGCTACGAAGCCTTTGAAGATTTAGCGCGTCAAATTCCAGTACTACAAAATCAGTTTCATAAGATCATGAGTCGTGAACTGACTCAAGACCAACGTCACCTACTTTCTCTTGGTACGATGCGCGCCGAAGAAAGATTGGCTGCATTTTTATTAAGCCTCTCTCAACGCTTAGCAGCACGCGGCTATCTGAATAATGAATTTGATTTACGCATGAGTCGAAATGACATCGGCAGCTATCTTGGCATTCAAATTGAAACTGTCAGCCGTATGCTCTCGCGCTTTGCCGAATCAGGCCTGATTCAAATTAAGCAACGTCATATCAAACTGATCGATATGAACGGCCTATATGAACTGGCAGGCATTCCAAACCCTGATCGCCAGGGCTGCTCGACCCCAGAGATCCCAATCAAACAGGCTTAAATTAAGCCGCGATCTACTTCTTTGCTATCTGGTGATTCAATACCAGGCAGGATATAAGCTGTAAGCGCACTCGATGCAGCACAAAAGATCCAAATAGCAAAAAATCCAATGGTATAAATGCCTTCATCTGAGATATCAGGATGATGGCCAAAAAATAGCAAATCCTGTGGGTGTACTATTGTGAATAACAAGCCTTCTGCCATGCCAGCCACCAAAAAGGAAGGCCACAAAATCCAGATCAGTAGGCGGTACTTCATTTTTGTACCTGCGTATCTTTAATCTGTTCAACTTTTAAACCCTGCTTCATTACGCCTTCGCGCAAAGGCTTGTCAGCTTGATAATTGATTGCCAGGTAAATGGTGATGATGCAACCGATCATCGCAACTGCCGGCCCACTGATCAATAACCATGGCCACAATTGTTTAAACCAAGGTTTAGTATTTTTCTGTTCTGTCATATGCATCCTCTCCATTGCTCTTGGCTTAACGGGGAATAATAAAAGTAGATTTTTCTTCGCGGGCTCTAGTGACTTCTTTATCACCCATTACCTCTTGCGCCGTTACATCAAAATGTATTGGATAATTTCCAGAATTATTCTGACCAATAGTAGTACTTACTTTAATTGGCATCAACTGATTGCTTGCCGGTGCCACGTCAATTTCCTGAATTTCTTTACCCTGAGAATTCAGAATTTTTAAATCATCTAAGCCTGTAGCCTTAACTCGTACCTTCATTGGATGTTCAGAGGCATTCATAATCTGAATGCGATAAATATTCTCTATACGAACGCCATCAACCTCGCGCGCCAAGGCACCACGATCACGCATGACATCGACCCTTAATGGATTACGCGTTACTAAAGAAAATAGAAAAGCCGAGGCAAGGACTGTAATAAAAGCTGTGTAAATTAAGACCCGTGGTCGCAAGATATGACGAACAGCGCTTTGATTCGATTCTTTATCCTCAATAGCACGCTCAGTTGTATAACGTATCAAGCCTTTGGGATAGTTCACCTTCTCCATAACCTGGTTACAGGCATCAATACAGGCGCCACAGCCAATACACATGTATTGGAGACCATCACGAATATCAATACCGGTAGGACAAACTTGAACACAAATACTGCAGTCAACGCAATCACCCAAGCCTAGAGAGCCATGATCAGCAGACTTGCTGCGACTACCCCTGGGCTCACCACGTACTTTGTCATACGTTACTAGGAAGGTATCCTTATCCACCATCACGCTTTGGAAGCGTGCATATGGACACATATATTTACAAACTTGCTCACGCATAAAGCCTGCGTTGCCCCAAGTTGCAAAGGCATAGAAACATAACCAGAAGGTCTGCCAAGGTCCGAGAGAGAGATGAAGCAATGACACACCTAAAGTTTCAATCGGCGTGAAATAACCAATAAAAGTAAAGCCCGTCCAGAATGCTATTAAGAGCCATAAAAAATGCTTGGTGATCTTCAAACGCCATTTGCGGAAACCCCATGGCCACTCTTCACCATCTAAACGAATGCGTGCAAAGCGATCCCCTTCCACCTTGCGCTCGATCCACATAAAGATCTCGGTATATACCGTTTGCGGACAAGCGTATCCACAAAATAGTCGGCCAGCAATTGCAGTGAAGAGGAAGAGGGCTAAAGCCGAAAGAATTAATAGGAGCGTGAGATAGATCACATCCTGCGGCCATAAAACAATGCCGAAGATATAAAACTTACGCTGAATTAAATCAAAGAGAACGGCCTGACGACCATTCCAGCTAACCCACGGCAAACCATAAAACAGTAGCTGGGTTGCAAAAACGAGGATAAAACGCCAACGGGCAAAGAGGCCCGATACTGAACGTGGGTAAATCTTTCGCCGGACCTCGTAAAGAGACTCCTCAATAACTTCTATCGGAATAGGTTTTCCACCCGGCGGAAGAGCTGCCACTAAATATTTTCTTATTTGGCTGCTGCTGGTTGTTTATTGTTAGATAAACCCCATACATAAGCAGTTAATAAATGAATTTTCTCAGGGCTCAAGACTTTATCCTGAGAAGGCATCATTGCCATACGACCTTTAGTTACTGTCTCAACAATCGTAGCCTCTGAACCACCATATAACCATACTTTGTCAGTTAAGTTTGGTGCACCTAAAGCAATATTACCTTTGCCCTCGGGACCGTGGCATGCAGCGCAATTCGATTTGTAGACATCGGCACCGCGCGCAGCTTTGAGATCATCAGCAGGCAAGCCAGAGAGGCTGCGAACATAGTTAGCAACATCAACAATTTGCTTGCTATCCAATTGTGGGAATGGAGGCATTACACCTGCACGACCGTTAATAAGAGTTGTCTTGATATTTTCTGGTGAGCCGCCATAGAGCCAGTCGCCATCAGTCAAATTCGGGAAGCCTTTAGCACCACCGGCATCTGAACCATGACACTGTGCACAAGAATTCAAGAACAAACGTTGACCCATTTCACGCGCCTTAGGATCAGCAGCAACTTGCTCAATATCCATAGTGACGTATTTAGCATAAACGGGCTTTAACTCTTCATTCGCAGTTGTCATGGATTTCATGAGCGAGCCATCGGTACTGTAACCCAACACACCGGGGAAAGAGCCGAGACCAGGGAATAAAACCAAATAAACCAAACCAAACACGCAGGATAGTAAGAACATCCACATCCACCAGCGTGGGAGCGGATTATTGAGTTCACGTAAGTCGCCATCCCAAACATGGCCAGTATCAGCTACAGCGCCATCAGCTGTATGTACAACTTTAGCTTTACGCTGTGAAAATAATAGCCATACACACCAAACAATACCCACTAATGAAACTAGGGCGATGTAGCTACTCCAACCGCTGCTAAAAAAGTCACTCATGATTTATCCTTACTGAATTCATCCGGAAGATCAAATGGAAGTTCTGCTGATTCCTGGTTTGCTTCTTTTCTACCAGGAGACCAAGCCCACCAAACAATTCCTACAAAGAAAATAAGTCCAATTACTGTAGAAAAAGCAGAGAGGTAGGGTGTGATCTGTTCCATTTGATTTATGTCGTTCTAATTAAAATCCCAGCCTTTACTTGGCCACCACTTCATCAACAACGATGTATCTACGATTTACGCCAAGGCCCTGAAGATAAGCAATCAATGCATCCTCTTCAGTTTTACCTTCTAACTCTTTAGGTGCATTAGCAATCATTTCCTCGGTGTAAGGAACACCCAGGCGAGTCATCGCAATCATGTGAGATTGAATAGTGGAAGCATTTGCAGCATTCTTCTGCAACCAAGGATATCCAGGCATATTGGACTCGGGAACCACATCGCGCGGATTGCGCAAGTGAATACGATGCCAATCATCAGAGTAACGAGCGCCTACACGTGCTAAATCTGGGCCAGTACGCTTGCTACCCCATAAGAACGGATGATCATAGACAGACTCACCAGCCAAAGAATAAGGACCATAACGCTCAACTTCAGAGCGCAAAGTACGAATCTGTTGCGAATGGCAACCAACGCAACCTTCGCGCTGATAGATATCACGTCCTGCCAAGCGCAAAGCTGTATATGGCTCTACACCAGGACTTGGCTCAGTTGTAGTGTGTTGGAAAAAGAGTGGCACGATTTGCACTAAGCCTGCAATCGATACAACAATGATTGTGGCAATAATTAACCAGCCAACGTTTTTCTCAAGTGTTCCGTGGGAAAAGAATTTATTTTCGCTAGACATTTTCTTCTCCTTTTAGTGTTCAGCAACGGCCGTTGGAATAGGCGCATTTACAAAAGTTTTACCTTGCACAGTTTTGAAGACGTTGAACGCCATCAAGAACATACCGCTGAGGTAGCACAAGCCGCCCAACAAACGAATCATGTAGAAAGGATAAGTTGCTTTAACGGACTCAACGAAGCTATATGTCAATGTCCCATCAGGCTCAAATGCTCTCCACATCAAACCTTGCATTACGCCTGCAATCCACATAGCGGCAATGTACAAAACGACACCGATAGTGGCGATCCAGAAATGCAATTCGATCCACTTAGTGCTGTACATCTCTTTTTGACCAACCAAACGTGGAATCAAATAGTAGAGAGAGCCAATCGTAATCATGGCAACCCAGCCTAAAGCACCTGAGTGAACGTGGCCAATGGTCCAGTCTGTGTAATGTGACAAGCTATTTACAGTCTTAATTGACATCATGGAACCTTCAAAGGTAGACATACCGTAGAAGGACAGAGCTACAACTAAGAATTTCAGGATAGGGTCACGACGGAGTTTGTACCAAGCGCCTGACAAAGTCATGATGCCGTTAATCATGCCGCCCCAAGATGGCGCCAACAAGATCAAAGAGAATACGGTTCCGAGAGACTGGGTCCAGTCAGGCAAAGAGGTGTGCTGCAAATGGTGAGGACCAGCCCACATGTAAGTAAAGTTCAAAGCCCAGAAGTGAACAATGGACAAACGATACGAATAGATTGGACGGTCTGCTTGCTTAGGAATGAAGTAGTACATCATGCCCAAGAAGCTAGTAGTCAAGAAGAAGCCTACCGCGTTGTGGCCATACCACCACTGCACCATCGCATCTTGTACGCCAGCATATGCTGAATATGACTTCCACAATGTCGCAGGCATTTCCAAGTTATTGAAAATATGCAAAATGGCGATTGTCAGAATGTAAGCACCGAAGAACCAGTTGGAAACATAAATATGTTTCGTCTTGCGCTTCATGATCGTGCCAAAGAACACTACTGCATAGGCCACCCAAACTAAGGTGATCAAAATATCAATTGGCCACTCAAGTTCAGCGTACTCTTTTGATGTTGAAATGCCTAATGGCAATGTCACTGCAGCTAAAACAATCACTGCCTGCCAACCCCAAAAAGTAAACGCCGCTAACTTGTCACAAAATAAGCGCGCCTGACTTGTGCGCTGCACGATGTAATAAGACGTTGCAAATAACGCCGAACCACCGAAAGCAAAAATCACCGCGTTGGTATGCAGTGGACGCAAACGACCATAACTTAACCAAGGAATATTAAAAGTGATTTCGGGCCAGATGAGCTGTGCTGCGAGAATAACTCCCACGAGCATGCCAACAATTCCCCAGAGCACAGTAACAATGGCAAATTGGCTGACAACCTTGTAATTGAAGGTATCTTGATTACTCCCCACGGTAAGTCCCATGGTTTCTCCTTTTTTGTGACCAAACAGCGACATAATCCAAATAGACTGGATCGATTATCAAAGTAAGGTCATTAAGGGGGTTTGATCTACATCAAAAAGGGTGGGGCAAATTCAGGAAGCGGAGAAAGAAAATAGATTATTTTCTAGATCTCTTTAAGTATATGGCTATTTTTGAGAGTGCTTACTAACTTCTTTAGGCTTAGGCGCATCATCATCCATCAAAATGGCCTCACCTGGACCATCTAAGTCATCAAATTGACCACTCTTGATCGACCAGTTCAGAATCCAGACTAAAAGCCCGATTAATACCAAAGAGATGGGGATGAGAAGAAAGAGGCTTTCCATCCCTATAGTCTAAGCTTTTCGCAAACGCCAAGCATTTAAGGTCACTGCAAGCGAGGAAAGTGACATGCCGATTCCAGCAACCCATGGATTGACCCAGCCCATCATCGCAGCCGGAATGGCAAGTAGGTTATAGATCAGAGCCC
>JACCDX010087698.1_pt1 | contig 21165 bp, 20 predicted proteins | sample 7449681 | NCBI WGS metagenome assembly JACCDX01 (sample SAMN15323450, study PRJNA562643) | freshwater metagenome | isolation source: river surface water | place: USA:Blue River Watershed | collected 2017-08-18
ACATTGGTCTTCTTGTGGATGTTATGACAAAGACTGGTCGTCTCATGTCAGTTGATCGTTATGGTATCAACAAGACAGATATTGGTCCTCTTGCCAAAGCCAGTTTCGAAGAAACAGAAAAGATTCTGCTTCGTGCTGCACAATTCGGCGAAGTAGACCCTGTCACGGGTGTTGCATCCAACATCATGATGGGTCAACCGATTCGTGGTGGAACAGCCTTCAGTCAGATTCTCTTGGATGAAAGTGCAATGTTGAACCTCATGAAGGGGCTTCCTGCGGTGGTGGACGAAGAAGAGGAGGAAGAAGAAGATGAGGACTATATCCCCACGGAAGATGACATCAGTCGTGCATTGGCGCAGACTGCAATTCCTCCTGTGTGCAGAGATGATTACCTTGGTTCATCCATGGTTCTCCCGAAGGCAAGCAAGCTGATTGCCGATGAAGAGAACATTGAGTTAATTGAAATGGAGGATGATGAGTAAATCAGCAGCGGATTTGGGGTTAAACATAAAAAACAAAGCTAAGGTATGAACGGGTTGCCAACAAAATCTCCACCATGGGAAATGATTTTTTTCCAAAAAAGTCCTTTGCCATCTGATACGCTTGCAAATCCCTTCTGGACATCCATTTGGAATGAGAGAGCCCACGAGGAAATTAATCAGCTAAAGCAAGAAATCACACCCTACGAAAAAGCACAAACGTGGGAAACACTCAAAAAGCTCAGCAATCCCTATGAGCTTGTCTATACGCATGAAGCTGAAAAATTTCCACCTTCTCTTGCGATTCAAAAGCCATTGAGCCGTTCTTACTTTAAAATGATTGAGATGTTAGAAATCTCCCAGTTTTTTCAGAATTTGCCGAAGCAGACGCAGGTCATTCGCTCTGCACATGTAGCAGAAGGTCCTGGGGGGTTTATTGAAGCAATTTGTGAAAGGTCATCGTTGTATTCCAAAAAAGTCGCCAAAGCTCTGGGGATGACACTCAAACCAACAGGAAGCAATATTCCAGGATGGCGAAAAGCATATTCTTTTTTGAAGAATCATCCTGAAGTCATTATCCATTATGGAATTGACGGAACTGGTGATATTTATTCCTTGGATAATCAACGGTCTTTCATTGAAACGTGTGGTGGAAAAGTGCAGGTGTTTACAGCGGATGGTGGATTTGATTTTAGTGAAGACTATTCGACACAAGAACAAAATGTGTTTCCATTGTTAATTGCATCTGCTAAGATTGGAATTCAGTGTCTTGGACAAGATGGCTTATTTATCATGAAAGTCTTTGATATTTTTGGACAACCCACACAGTATCTTATCCGACTCATAAGTTATTGTTTCAAAGAGTGGACATTGTACAAACCAGCAACCAGCAGACCCTGCAACAGCGAGCGATATCTAGTTTGTCGCGGATTTCGAAGATGTCATCCAGAAGTGTTGCGAATTCTGACAAATATGGAATCTCAATATGCATCCAATCACGAATATCCAGATGTCAGTGGAAATGTTGGATGGTCTGAAAAAGAGGCTGAATTTCTTGCAGACCATATTTCTTCCTTTACAAAAATGCAGTGTGAAACCATTCAAAAATCATTTGCATCCAGCGGTGCTTCGTTAGATACCTATGATTGGAACGAACAGATTCAACATGCACATACGTGGTGTTCCCATTTTCGTGTCATTGACCAAATTATGCAGAATTCAACCAAATACAAAGCCTTTGGCTATAAAAAACCTTATTGAGACTTGGAAGGCGTGTCAGGACCGATTGTAGGAGTAATATATTGGTCTGCAAGCTTCTTTCCAATGATAACGGAGGCTTGGTGTTGAGTTAATTGACCATCCCCCATACGATCCAACATTGCCAACATAACTTTGAGGTTCTGTTTGTCATAACCTGAAGGAGATGTCACAGTTTCAAACAGATTCTTGTACTCCCGAGCAAATTCGGGGAACTGTTGCTGAATCTCATCGACGGATTTTCCCTGCTCGCGAAGACTTGTTATCGTTGCAATCATTGAGCGAACAAAGGCAGCACGTTCTTTTGGAAGAAATCCTAAAGGTGTGCTCTCAGCTTCCGAAATTGCATCGCGAATATTTTTTCTTTCCATGTCTACCCGAAGAAATATTTTTTTTGGAAGTTTCAACCGCAAACAAATCTTCCCTTCTTCCAAAAGAATGAACGCAACTGTTCAAATTCCAGTCGTAAGTCCGGATGCAGGAGACCCTGTCGCATTGTCAGACCCAAACAGCCCAGCAAGTTTAGCCAAACGTTCCCGAGAACAGGAAGCACAAAGTGGAGCTGACACATTGTATGACCAACCGCCTCCTCCTCGTGTTGCCCAGGGATTCATGAATTATACACCTTGTCTTGTTGATGAGCTTCGTGTAACCGGAGCAGGACTTTTCATGAGTGTGGGTATTTTGTTTCTCTTATATGCGGCGGCACCCAATCCAAAGTAATCCAAATAAAGTAGAAGATGAGCTCCCTTGACGAAGAAAGTGAATATACATCTCCAGTTTTGCAAGAGGAAAAAGATGCTCGTGAGCAGCGTGTTTCAGAAATTCGAGCCATTGTTCTTCAATGGAAGAAAAAACAGTTGAATGCTGCAACAAAAGACAATCAAGATACACTTGTTCTCAACCAATTCCGAAATGAACTTGTATCTTTGTTTTATTTACTTCGCGATGTGATGGAAGGATATGACCCCTCACCCAAACTCAAAGCCCATGAACTTTGGGCATTGTTAAAAGAGTATTTTCCTCTGCATGATGGCATTGAGCGAATTGATTTAACACAAACTTTACATCGCGATCTTGTTGAATTTCCCTTTACCTTCAATCCCAAGTTAATTAATGCATTTCTGAAAAAGAATAGTTTAGCCAACGCGGAAATTCTACCAAACAAGTAGGATGCCGTTATCTCATCGGAAAAATTTTCCCAAATCATTACCTTTCAATGCATTTCGTGGATGCCCTCCCGGATATCATAAACGTTCTTCTTACAAAAGTCCCCGCGGCTTAGCTGTTCCTGCACGTTGTGTTCGTGCAACGACAATTTATGAAGAATCATCCAAAGAATTTAAGCAGCGCACGCAAAAACGCCTTTCAGCTCGTCGTCGTCGTGCAGGTCTTAAGCCCAATCGGAGAGCCTGCCCTCCGGGACAAATTCGTCGCACTGCTTATACCCGTCGGTATTCAACCTCCTTGCGCCAACGCGGCTATACGGTTCGTCGTAGAAATGGAAGAAGCTATCGTGTGTATCCTTCAGCGTCTCGCATGTTAGTTCGCTCAGGATGCATCCGAAACCGTGGACGCCCAGGAAAAGGTGCTCAAAGTATCTTGAGAGGAGGTAGAATGACAACAGCAAAGTTAATTGGTCCTCTTCGCAAGGGCGAGTTGAAGAAGCATGGATATTCAACTTTCAACAAAACAGCGAAGCGTCGCTCAAGCTTACGGAAGGCTGTTAAGGAGTTTGGTGCTTTGGGTGTGTATCGGAAATTGAATGCTGTTGCGAAGCTCGGGGTTCGCACGATGCCCAAGGTCGCGAAGACCTTCAAGCGCAATCGGAATTGGGTTCGCAAGACCTACGGACCCCTGAAAGCGTTTTAAATGATGATGACAGAGAAAGTCTGTGTCTCCTACATCATCATTTTTCTGTTTCCTAACAGAAGGAAAGACCAAATGGTCGGATTTTTACTCTTACTTATATTGCTGTGTGGAGGTCTTTATTTTATTCTTGGACTCTCGGATATCAAAGAAATTAAGGAGAATTGGTCCAAGCATCGATGCAAAGCCAGTGTTATGCCGTTTGCTTCCGTCTATGGATTTGATACACAAGAAAATTTTACGTATTGCATGAGCAACATTATGACAATGGAGGCAGGTCCGTTGCTGACACCCGTCTTTCAAATTCTTGGAACAATTCTTGGTGCAATCTCCATTATCATAAATACAATCAATTCATTCCGTGTTCAAATTGCCACAATGATGGGTGGTATTAATACAATCTTTCAAAATTTCACCGATAGAATTTCACAAATCACTGCGAAGGTAAAAATGAGTTCCCAACGCATTAAATCACTCATGTTGCGACTGTATGGTATCTTTTTTGCAATCATCTACATGTCTGTTTCAGGATTTCGTGCACTCAATAATTTCTCCAATACATTCTTGTTTAAATTTTTAGATACATTTTGTTTTGATCCAGACACACCCGTTGAGATTCAAGGGCGCGGGCAGATTCCTATCCGCGATGTGAAGATTGGAGACACATTTAGGAATGGAACACGAGTGACTGGCACATTTGAATTTGGAGCAGATGGTCAACCCATGGTTCGTCTGGGGGATATTGTAGTCAGTACAAATCATTTTGTCCTTCATGAGGGAAAGAAAATTCGTGCAGATGAACATCCTGATGCCCTGATAGCATTGCCTTGGAGTGGTGGAAAAGAAAATCCTCTCATTTGTTTGAATACTGACACACATACAATACCTCTTGGTAGCTATATATTTATGGATTACGACGAATCTGATGAAGCAGATGATGAAAGTATGAAAATGATTGAAGGAATTGTGAATGCAGGAGTATCACACTCTTCAAAGTCATTTTCGTATTCCAACTGCTTTGCATCACATACGGAAGTTCTTATGAAGGAGGGTGGAAGTAAAAAGATATCCGATGTGAGGGTTGGAGATTGCTTGACAACAGGAATTGTTCTAGGGAAAGTGCAAAAAGAAGTTCATGAAATTTGTACACTTCCCGATGGAAAGCGTGTAGGTGCTGGGATTCTAGTCTGGCATAAAAACGCATGGAAACGAGCTGGTGATGTATATCCTGTGAAAACTGGACCTACAGAATATTTTACCAATGTGATTCTAACACCTTCGGCTGTGGTGGAGACAGTGGGTGGAACATGTTTCCGAGATTATATGGAGCTCCATTCTCATGATGCAGAAATTCATTATGAAAAAGCTCTACGCTCCACTGCTTAAGTGTGGTTTTCCCATCTGAACAAATCATCTGAAAGAAAAGGAATGGAGGCTGCTCCCCTTTTTTTTACTACATTAGCCTTAACAGGTGGATTGGCATATTTATTGACGGTGAATTATCGTCAAGAAATCATGGCAAATTGGAATGAAAGACGTTGTGAGTTGCCAATTATGATTATGGCAGGGCAATTTAAACCTGCAGATGATCCCCGTGAGCCCAGCGACTTCGCCAATGAGAATTTCACTTTTTGTGCTCGCACAATGGCTGCATCTCTTTTTAAACTTATTTTAGCTCCTGTTCTTTTGTTGATTGGAAAAAATCTGGATGCGTTAAATGTTGTAGACCAGAGTACAAATTTAATCAGAACCTTGATTTCTGTCTTGATGGACACGTTTGCTAAAATTATGGATCCTTTCTATCGTCGGTTTTTGTTAGTTGGGCGTTCGTTTGCAAATGGTTTTGCCAAACTGTTAAGTGCAATGGGGCGAGCCTTTGGAATAGCAGTAGGTGCTATTTTTATGGGAATATCCGCCACGCGTGCCACGTTGAATGTCGTTGATTTTGTAATTAAAGTTGTCGTGATTATTTTTGGAATTCTCATTGGTATTTTTATTCTTTTATTCTTTGTATTATTCCCATTTACACCTGTCATTTTAAGTACATTAGCAGTTCTTGCTGCTGTTGGAATCGGTGTCGCAGGCTCAGGTGTTTTTTGTTTTGATCCGCAGACAGAAGTCTGTATGAGTGATGGAACAACAAAACCTATATGTAAACTTCGAGTGGGAGACAAACTTCTTGGAAATGATTCAGTCATTGGAATTTTATTGACAGAAAAAGAACCGAACACTGCTATGTATGATTACAAAGGAATCGCTGTAAGTGGTTCTCACATTGTATGGGAAGAAGGCGAGTGGAAACCTGTTGAAGAGAGTCGTTTTGCCACGGTCCTGCCCTATGCAGGACAACGTTTGTACTCTTTACGAACTACATCACGTACAATGACAGCACATAACAAGGTATTTGGAACAACTGTGTTGTTCCGAGATTGGGAGGAGTTTGAAGATAAACTCAGTGATGCTCAATGGGATGTGCTAGTTCAGAACATGCTATCAAACTCATTGGTGGATGAAACACCCAGTGAACAAGACCCTTGTTTTTCTGCCCAATGCAAAGTGAAAAAGAATGGTGTGCCTGTATCAATTGGAACCATACGGATAGGTGATAGGATTCAGGATAAAGAAAATACAAGTACAAAAGTTCTAGGTGTCTATACTGGGTTTGCCTATATTGCAGAAACTGAGCTTGCAAGGGCATGGCATACGGATGGTGTTTGGTGGAAAGATAGAAATTGGATTCACCGTCCGGTTGATCGCAATTCCATGAAATTAACCCAGGGCATTCATTTAGTCACGGAAAGTGGAACTTTCTGGATTGAAACAAATCAGCATTCCGGTATCGTTAGGGATTTTACAGAAGTTGGGCACACTCGGTTGCCTGAAACCATGGATTTTTTACTCCATCGCCTGAATGAAAAACCAAAAGCCTAAGAAGAAAATATGCGTCTCGGTTTCTTGATCACAGGTTTGGTTATACTCCTCGCAGCCAATCTCCTTATGTTAGTAATGAAGCCCGGTAGAAGTTCTGAGGGCTTTACCAATTATTTCCTCCAAAATGCTGGTGGTGCGAAGAGTTCCTATGAGGCGATTGGAGCCTTTGATGGTGTGAAGTTGGAGACAGGAAACAATGTTTCTCAGTGGAGAGTTACGGCACCCAATGAGAAGTTAATCGGTCCGGATTTCAATCTTGGTCCCGACAATCTTTTCATGTTCAAGAGCAATCAGTGCAAGCCTGAGTGCTGCGGTGCCTCTTTCTCTTGTGGTGGTGGCTGTGTCTGCACAACTCCTGAGCAGCGTCAGTTGATTGCTAGCCGCGGTGGAAACCGTACTGCCCCTGACGATGGTGCCTAAGCAATTTTTCTTCCTATCATTCTATTCAGCGATTGCTATCCTTGAATAGAAGGAATGAAAACCACAAAAATTTGCATCGTTGGAACGGGTGCCGCTGGGTTGCTCACTCTCTTTTGTCTTTCCTTTACAAAAGTTCCAGCTGAAGAGATTGTCTTAATTGATCCCTTTCATGATGGCGGAGATTTGCAGAGAAAATACTGTTGCATTCAATCCAATACGATTTGGAATCAGATGTTGGACCTTTTGCGGCACAAAGGAATTGCTCTTGAGTCATTGCCTTCACCATGGAAAGATATCGATCCTGCAAAACCAACCCTTTTAAAACACTATATACAACTCCTCCGACATCTAACCAAATCGTATAGAGATCGTTGTGAAACACTGTATACAACTGTATCAAAGGTTCAAGAAGAAAATGGACAGGTTCGAATTACGTATGGTACAAATGAGTCATTGCTCGCAAAAGTTTGCATTCTAACGACGGGATGTTCTCCAAAAACTCTCTGTTTTCCCATTCCAACAATTCCTCTTGAAATAGCTCTCAATCGAACGTCTTTACAGACATACATTGAACCAAATCAAACAGTATGTGTCTTTGGGACAGCTCACAGTGGCACCCTCATTCTTTCCAATCTTCATTCACTGAATACAACTACGCATGCGTTTTACAAAGGCAACGTTCCTTTTATGTTTGCTCGTGATGGTCATTATGATGGAATCAAACAAGAATCTGAAACGATAGCTGATGCTATTTTAGCAGAAAAGTACCCCACAATACATCTTCATTCTTTCAGCGATACGGCAGAGATTATTCGGTGGACACGAAAAGCCGATTGGGTTATCTATGCTGCAGGATTTGAGCGAACATCATTCACGTCCTCATTGACATATGATGGAGCAACAGGAAAAATCCATGAATTGCCAAATACATGGGGATTTGGAATTGCCTTTCCGAATCGGGCATCCGATGGAATTCATTGGGATGTAAGTCTTCCTTCCTTTTTTTCACACATTGAAGTCCAGATTCCAAAGATTGTTGAATCTTTTTATGCTTAGAATACAGATAGAAGATGAATTATACCTTCGCAAATTCGTCCAGAAATGCTAACAGTCTATTGCCCCTTGGAGTGCCTGGTGCGAATGCCATTAATCGCCTCCGAGTCAATGTAGAAAATTTAAACCAAAAAATCAATGACACTTTGACAAATACTTACAACAATGCTGCGAACAAAGTTGCAAATACAGTTGGAAACATTCTTCCTGTCGCTGAAGTTTCCAATGTGATGAATGCTCCCGTTCAAGCGTTGAATGCTGGAACCAATGCTGCGGCGAATGCTGTCTCTGGAGCAGGAATGACTGGCATTGCTATTTTTGGTGCCGCCGTTCTTGTCTTCTTAATTGTGTTTACCTATTTCCGAAATGAAATAACATCTGGATTTAATGCATTTGTTGCACAACTCCGAGATACGTTGGGAATGAAAGTCCCGACTCCGGATCAGCAAATCCCCAAAGGAGTTGAATTGGATGTGTTGAAGCCATCCACTCCTCCTGAATTGGAAAGCAAACAACCTTCTTCACTTGCTGAGAAAGTTCTTCCTCAAGGGGGTGCTGGTCCTGAGGTCTTCAATGTGAGCAAAAACACATTTACCTATTACGATGCTGAGCCTCTTTGTAAAGCATTGGGTGCTGAATTAGCGACGTATGACCAAGTCAAACAAGCATGGGACCGTGGTGCAGATTGGTGCAATTATGGATGGGTGAAGGGACAAAATGCCATCTATCCTACCTCCCAACAAACGTGGGAAAAACTTCAGAGTGGTCCTGAAGAACAGCGTATGGCGTGCGGAAAGCCTGGAGTCAATGGTGGATATTTTGACAATCCTGAACTCCGTTTTGGTGTCAACTGCTATGGTTCCAAGCCTGCTCAATCCAAACATGATGAAGAAGCCGTTGCCAAGCGCACAGGTGTCCCATTAACACCTTCAGGAATTGAGTTTGATAAGAAGGTCAGCAAATTCAGAGGAGAATCTGATTCCATTGGAGTCTTGCCTTTCAATGAACAGAAGTGGAGCAGCAGTTAAAATTGACTTCCTTCGTGTTCCTAGATAGTGCATCTCATGCCAACAAATAAATCCCCCCTTCGCTATCCTGGTGGAAAAACGCGAGCCATTTCAATCTTGAAAGATACTCTTGAAACAGAATATCCTTCACGAAAACTCTTACTTTCCCCATTTTTTGGAGGAGGAAGCTTTGAACTTGCACAGGCTGCTGATGGATATACCGTGCTGGGAAATGATTTATTCTCTCCGCTCTTTACCTTTTGGGATCAAGCCAAAACAAATCCAACCGCTGTTGCGGAGCGAGTTCAACAAGAAATGCCTGTCTCCAAAGAAAAATTTCTACAATTTCGAGCGGACATTCAAACGACATCAGACCCGCTTACCATTGCTGCTAAATATTTCATCATTAATCGTTGTTCTTTTAGTGGTGCAACCTTTTGTGGTGGATATTCACAACAAGCCGCGGATGGACGCTTGACGCAATCTTCACTCAAAACTCTCAAAGATGTGAATCTGAGTCGTGTCAGCTTTTCCAAGTTGGATGCCTGTGAATTTCTGAAGAAAAATCCTCAAACGGAATCCACTGTTGTCTATGCAGATCCACCATATTTCATTGATTCGTACATTTATGGTCGCGATGGCGATATGCATGAAGGATTTGACCACAAAGCCTTTGCAGCGGCGATTCGAACCAGGAGCGATTATATGATTAGCTACAATGACTGTGAGTACATTCGGAAATTGTATGAAGGATGCCGCATTCTTACTCCATCGTGGTCCTATGGAATGAACAAGACAAAAAAGTCATCCGAGATTCTCATTCTACCTGCTTTGTAAAACAAGAAGGTGGATTGGCGAGAATATCATAGGGAGATGGAGCAAGCGTTTCTTTTTTGTAAATGAAGGAGGTCATGATAGTTCGGTGCATTGGCGTTGATTTATGGCATTTACACCGGATGCGCAAAAGAGTTTGACATACAAATTCTGGAACACCACATCCGAGAACATCAACTCCCAGATGATAGAGTCCTTTTCCCTCGACTTGAATATAGGATTCTCCTTTGCGACGATAATATTCCGCAACCTTTTTGCTATCGACAGGAATAAATTCATCTGCAAACAAATGTTTTTCAGCAGCCCATTGCTCTGGGCGTTTGTCTCCTTTCAAAAACGAGGGAATTCGTCCTTGAAACGGGATATAGGAACCAAGACATTCTTTGTGCAAACAGTCTTCTGGAATGATGAGACCCTGTTCTCCAGGCATCATACGTTTCTGCCCACCTTCAAAGGCTTTTTTATCTTTGACTTCAATGCTATAGTTTGTCCCCCCAATGGAAAATCGGATATCACTGTCTTTTGAGCCTCCTGCAGTGGAAGCTTGAACAGAAAGAGGAGTTCCCTGATACCAGAGCTTTGATAAAGCATCTGCAATTTTTTTCTCATAGGCAACCCCATTTTGCAAACAGGCACCTCCTCTGCGGACTGTTGGAAGCATGTTGATACTTGACCTTTAAATAAAAAGGGTTCAATTTTCATTTGGAAGAAAGTTTTAATCCTGCTTGAAATCTCCACCAAATGTATCCACATAGGCTTGAGACATATAGATTGTGGAAAGGAATACACCTTTCTTGTTGTCATAGGTAATCTGATATTTATAAGATTGGGGAAGCCCAAACATATAAATTTCAAGTGTATGCGTGTCATCCTTAGTAATCATTAGAGTAAGAACACTCCCACGAGGGTCATCAATAATACTATTGCGATACAAATTCTCAATAAATGTTTCTTTCATTGATTTTTTCACGTACTTATTCATAAGTTGCTCTCCATCAAGAACAATTGCCCAACAATCCAAATCAACAAGTTCCTCAACAAGAATTGCAATCTCGTCTTTATGACTTTTTTTTGAAAATGCTTTATACACTTTTGGAGGAGCCTTGCTCACCAAATTGCATGTTGGAAGACCAAGTTCATTGAGACTCGACATTGGGAAGGGTATGTTTCCAGCAGCGAGCAGCAAGTTCAATTTTTAATACAAGCTATTTTTATCTTTACCTTGTCCGATAGCTTCAGACGCTTGCTCCACTGGTTGAGGCATATGCTCCTCTGCATTTTCTTCCTCTTCCAATTCACGGGTGAGAATCTCAGTGGCTTCAGAGACTTCAAGATTCAATCTGTCATACACAAATTTAGAAAGAATGAACCGATTGCGAAAGTTATCATCGTAGAAATCACTCATCCATTGCCATTGGTTCCAAAAGGCTTCCCAGTCTGTATCAGGTATTCCTCTTGAAATATAATAATCATAATCCAAATCCATTTTTGCACGGATATTTTGCTCTCTGAAAAAAGGTTGGATTCGTTGATACACATCTTCTTTAAAATACAGTTGGTTGGCTAGCTCATTTTCCAGATTATAATTCGGATTAAAATTGTATCCATGTGCATTTACAAAAGGTACAAGACCTTTGCTGCAAAAATATTGAAAGCATTGAAATCGCTTCATAGCGGAGGATTCATTTCGATAATCAGCATACACATATTCATGAAGCCATTCACGCCATTTGGCTTCACGTTTCTTTTTATGATAGGCGGTCCAAGGAACAACGACAGGTGTATCCATGCTTGACTGTTAGCACCAAAGGGTTGATGTCTTCCTACCCTCATTTGGAGCAAATTCTTTAACCCAAGTAGAATGCGCTCACAATTTTCAAATGCTTGGCATGCTATTACATCAGGAAATCCTTCCAATTTCAATAAGAAATATGGTGTTTCAAAAGCGCGCAAAACGCGCCGCGTAAATCGGAAGGGTAGAAAGACACGTCGTGCTGGACGTCGTTAATGACGACCGGCATCAGGAAGAGCAGGTGGGGGTGGGAGAGGTCCCGGAGCAGCACCCGTTTGTTTCTTCAATCGTTTGGTAATCTCAAATCCTCGCTGTTGTTTCATAAATTTCATAATCATGGGTGTCTCATCTAAATGCCCTGCTGCTCCAGCACCTTTGCTCAAAAAATAGGCTCGTAGAAGTTCTTCAATGCGGTGAAGTGTTAAGGCTTGTGAGTGTCGTTCTTCACTCACAATCAATCGTCCACCTGCAATTTGAATAATCGCATTTTCCATATGGTTTTGTTGAAGATGTCCAATGATTTTATCTTCATAGTCATCGCGCACTTTTCTTGCATTGGTTGCTTGGCGATTTAATCCAAGGGCTAAATTATCATAATGGACCCAATTGCGGACCCAGTTGCCTAATTCATTTGTATTCATGGTCTGCTCGCGTTCTAGACATTCATTGGAAAGGGAGCAATAAAAGTACCCGCGGAAACAGGACCGGGTAGAGGTTGCCGCATTTGAATGAAGACCATAGCAAATGTTAGCATTGCCACAATTAATAAAAGAGTAAAGAGCACACACGTCAGGACAATATAGGGAAACACACGGTCCATGACGTGATTCAGTAAGGGATCAATCAAATAATGTTGAATTTTCTCCTTGGTCGTAGGCTCATGAAGAAAGACTATCGCTTTTTCCATAAAGCCTTCCAATATAGATTTACGATTTGTTGAAAGTCCCGGTTTTCCTGTAGTCATACTATCTTCTGTCCACGAAAAAAAGGAAAAAATTAGGCGTATTTTTGTCAAGAGAAATGGAATGAGAGATAGTAGTATCTATGGAAATCGGCGTTCCTACATATAGTGCAAGTGAGCAACTCTATAACTTCCCAATTCAATCATCTTCTCTTGAGCTTCATTCTTCTCCCAAATACATTGAAGGGATTGACTTTCCGGATGCACCCGATCTCAGCAAAGAGGATAGCAAGCAGAAGTTGGAAAGTTTTTTGAACACATTTATTGAGAAAACCAAGCGCTATTTTACAACTCCTTTGCGCACCAAAACTATACTCTCCCGACTCAGCCACGTTTGGGAAGGATTACCCACAAACCCTGCGGGAAACATGCCAACAGGATGGTACACTGTGAACTGGAAACCAGCATCACTTAAAATTGTTCCAAGAGAGTTTGTGTTGGTTTGGAAAGCGGGTACTTTAGAGCTGGCTGAGCCTGTTATTCCTACTGATTTCATCGCAGAGTCTGAATCTCGCAGCCCTTCTCCGGCACCTGAACTTCGCACAATTCAGCTGCAGCAATCCACGTCTTCTGCAAATAGTTTGGTAGAACTTGAGCCATCCTTCGCAGACCCCACGGATTCCCGATTGATGACTTTGGACTATGAAGCTCCCAGCCATCGGTTGGAGAAAAAGAAGATTCGTGAAGCCAAATTACGAGCTGCCCTTGCTTCTTTAAAAGCTGAGAGATTGGCTGAAAAATACTACCAGAAATACGGCAGTCTTCCTGGGGAAGATTCCTCCGACTTAAGCTCCGAATCCGAAATTGAAGATTCTTAAGGAAGTTGAAAAAAAATATAGACTTGGACTAATACAGAGACAACGAATGGCTAGTGTTGCAATGGATATTCGAACTTTAGTATTTGCAGTTTTGGTGTTAGCCGTTTTCGTCGGCGGTGCTTATTTGCTCAATCCTGGTTATGTTGGTAAATTGCTCGGTATGCGTGAAGGCTTTGAGAATGGCGTAAATGGTGGTGTCTTGAGCAGCTCTTCCAATACCAAGGCGAACACGGCTTCCATGAATGCCAATGGAGCCACCCAACAGAATGCTGTTATGACAAATGCAAATGCTGCATTGACCCCTAACCAGGCTGTCAACAACATCGCCAACAATGTCGCGAATGCCACGAATGCATCCGCCAATGCTTCTGAGGGATTTGCTAATCTTTCTGATTATGAAGGTCCTGCTGGCTTTGGAAACGCCGAGCAGCCTGCTGGATGCTACCCTCGCGACCAGTTGACTCCCAGTGAGTTACTCCCTAAGGATCCTAACTCCGTGTGGGCTCAGCAGAACCCCATGGGAACTGGTTCTCTCAAGGGCAAGAACTTCTTGAGCGCTGGTGCTTTGATTGGTGTGAACACGGTTGGTCAGTCCCTCCGCAATGCCAATTACCAGCTCCGCTCTGAGCCCCCCAATCCTCAGGTCGCTGTTTCCGTGTTCAACCAGACCACCATTGAGCCTGACGTCAATCGTCGTAACCTCGAGATTGCTTAAATAGAAGGTTCATATATACTACTTTTTCATAAATACAAGTTGATTTATGAAAGATTAGGAAGGGTCTAGAAGCGGGTCTTCTATTCCACAACAGCGACAGCGGTTCTGTTGTGTTTTATCCACTTTTTGTTTTAAAAGAAAGATGGAAGAAGCCAAGATGAAAAATTGCAGAACATAGGCAACAAAGGCTAATGTATTCGATGTATCCATTCTCCATGGAATTAGAACTGAAGTTTAAACCATTTACAACGTTTTTTCAATCATTTTGATGTCGCTGACAACAGTCCCAAAATCCTTTTCCAAGACCTTTTCTTCTTGGTCAACCTTTTCTTTGAGCAGCTTTTCATCTTTGTTGAGTTCTTGTGCGACCTTCTTTTTTGCATCCCTTGCTTCTCCGAACATCAATTCATACAAAGAACGACTGAGTTTGTCAAGTTTTTTGAGCAAATTCGTTTGGGTTGCAACTAACACAAATCCTATGACAACTTCTCCTTCATATTCCGTGGACTCATAGGCGCGGTATTTGGGAACTCCTTTGCCACCAAAGAGGGAACGATTGAAGAAAAACAAGAAGGGCATGACCTTCACCAATTTGCGCCCATAAAAAACAAAAACAATCAGGGCTAGACATTGAAGCGTGACTTCCATAAAGAGTTGACCAAGAGGAATCTCTTCATCAAACTTGGGAAATAAGAAATCTAAGCCGACTCCCAAAAAGAAACAAATCAAAATGTATCCAATTCCATATTGGAAACTTTCTAAGAGTTCCATTATGCGAACATCATTGACGCGCAGTAATTTTTCAAGACGTTCTTGAAAATACTCTGTTGCATTTTTGTCTGGTCCAAAGGGAAGCAAAGACATTCTCCTACACTTAGATTAGGAGAATGTTCTCAGGCATTCAAGGAGCGTTTCAAAGTCTACAAGGTAGATTAGGCGTCGGGAGTTCATACCCTATCGTCAGTGTCAAAAGCAATGTGGATGGGAATTCTTACAATGTGAGAGATATGCCCGATAAACAAGCGGCGGCAGATTTGCTTGCAAGAGTTCGTTTACGTATGAAGAAACTCTATCTGCATATAGAATCAGCCTATCCCGATAAGCCTCAAGTGAAATTACTTCTGCAAAATTTTCGTCCCGATGCAGAGCGCTTATTAGAATCAACCCCTGATGAAGAACACACGAGTTTCAGCGTGAACAAAGGGCAAAAGGTTCATTTGTGTTTACGGCAGCGACAGGGAGGTAATGAGAGTCTTGTTGATGAAAATATTATAGTCTTTGTTGCATTACATGAGATGGCGCATACAATTACAAAGAGCATTGGTCATGAACCTGAATTTTGGAACAATTTTGGATGGCTTTTACGTGAAGCTGAAAAAATAGGCGTCTATCAATATCAAGATTTTAAGGCACAACCCGTTTCGTATTGCGGGGTACAGATAACAGACCAACCAAGATACGACCCTTCCAAAGATGGAGCCGACGTTTCTATCGGCAAAATGTTTTCCCTTTAAGGATATAGAAATGGGTGAAGAAGCTCCCAAAGAAATATTACCTCTTGAACAAAATCTGAAAGAATTTTTTCAAGAAGTGCCATCGGTATTTTCCACCTTTCATCAGGGAATTCAAGCCGAAAAAACTCGGTTTTTATATTTTCAAAACCCTGCATCCAAGGGTGAAGAAATTGCCATTGACTATTTTCCCTTTCAAACAGTCTTTGATCTCCGAGTCAAACTTGCAATGGCGCTCTCCAAGAAGCTCGGAACAACATTGGATCCCACGCAGATTTCACTTTTAGTTCCAAATGAAGAGCCCGCAAATACATATTCATCACTCTCTAACATTTTCCGTATCAAGACAAAAGATGAAACAAAAGTTGCAACAGAAATTCGTTTGAACAACCCCTTTGTGCAAGCGGCAGGAAGACCCAGCGACCAATTTGTTATCCTTGCCAGTGGTGAAGCCAGAGCGATTGAAAACAATGATTTATCCCGCATGTTGATTGAAGATGTTATTTTGAATCGGTTTGGAACTCTCCCTGTCGTCCATGTCTTTACATCACCTGATGTGATGGCAGCGATTCCCAGCTCAGTCCCTGTTCCTTATTCCACACCCCAATGGATTGGCAAACTTTTCCCGTATTTTGACAGACTCAGTCAAAGTGAACAGGCGACTGGTGGGGTCAGTGATTCTCAACGTGAATTCACAAAAAATTATACCAATTATATTCTTTATTCAGATAAACTCTTAGCAGAATATGATAGAGTCTTGAGAACTTATTCCAAATTAAGTGAAAGAGTTGATTTAGAGAAATATCGTCTTCACTTCTTGGGTGTCAAATATCTCAAACTCCGTTGGAAGAAACCAGATACTGATAAGGATGTTGAATTGCTTTTCTATGAGCTTCCTGTTTCCAAACTCATTCCTTTCATGCGCATTATTTCACCGGACAAAGAGCCCATAACAAAAGTTCTCATCAAACCCTATTCGATTCAAAAGATTCCTGACATTGAACCCGCAAAGTTGTTTTTGGATTGGGCAACGGAAGAAAGTGCAACTCCTGAAGCTGATTTCTTGTATGCTAAAACACTCTACCACGAAAAAGCAGATGATGAACCCATCAATATGTATGGAACCATGCGATTTACAGCAGACAAGACTGCTGCGTATATTCTGGTTCCTCCCAAACGAAAACGGTATTTGGAATCTCGCAGACACTTGCATCAGTTCCCAGAATTGTTGGCAAAAGCCTTGGAACGAACTCCTTATGCTCAAATGACTCCTGAAGTTCACAAAATGAGCGTCATTTGTGGTATGCGTCTCCACATCAAAGACAAGCCTCTGACATTGGAGCGTTTGCGTGCCCGCGTAGAAGCACTGAGCTATTTTTTCCAGGAAATCAAGCCTCTTCCTGGGTCCAATGCTTTAATTACCCTGCGCTACAAACCTATCAGCAATTTCCAAACAGATGACCGCATTCATCAATTTATCAAACAAGTGGAAGAGCGATTTGGTCTCACAGGGTCAGATGAAAATATGAAAGAAATGGCACGCTATCTTATGCGTGAATTTGGGTTAAGTTTCCAAGATGCCATCACGCGCATTCAAAACTTTTATAGCAACAAGATTGATTTAGTTCCCATTGACACAGATGCAAAGGATTTTATCGCCAAATACAATTATGGGATTGATATTGTTGTGAAAGCAAGTCATCCTCTTTATACTTTTGATATCTATGGTCTTGAGTCTGATAGTACGTTCCGTCGTCTCATTACTTGCCTTTCATTGTTGTTTGGGACGCGAAGCAAAGAGTGGGTTCAAGCGCAGAAGATTTATTTGGCGTTTGATAGAGCAACAGGAGATGTCAAAAAGAAAACAAATACCACCGAAGAGGAAGATGCAGAAGCAGCCTTTTTAGCATTAATGGGTGAGCAGGGAGATGGCGATGAAGGAAGCGTTGGGGAAACAGGAGAAGCTCCTACTGGCGATGCAGATGAAGGTGATTTTGATTTCCAATTTGTAGATGATGCAGTTGCCGCTGAAGAAAATGAACGTGGAGGTGTTGAAGTCCCTGCAGACACTGTAACAGCAGCTCAACAATTCCCTCGTGAAGTAGCTGAAGAAGCGGCTCCTCCTGCTGCAAATGAAAATACGGAAACTGAAGGTGAATTAGAAGTTGCTGAAGGTGCAAGAAAAGCTCTCAAAGCCCAGGAATCTAAGAAAAAGAGCTCGAAGAAAGACGAGAACCCCTTGGCTGAATATTTCTTGAAACGGTTGAAACAAGCCGATGAGACACTGTTTGTGTTTAAAACAGATACAGGAAAAGATTATTCTGGATTGTGCCAAGCAAACGTTATGAAACAGCCTTTGGTCATGAGTGAAAGCCAATTTGAAGTCCTCATTACCAAACAAGGAAAACAACGATTTGTTCGCTATGGAATCAATCCAGAAACAGGACAGCCCTTCCAGGATCAACCTCCCACCTCGGGTGAATACATAACAGTTATGGCATATGGTTCATCACCTGCGAACATTAAATACTATTTGTGTCCTCAATATTTCTGCTACAAAGATGAACTTGTTCTCTTCAAAGAAGATTTGGACGCACCCAAAGATAAAAAGGGAAATCCAAAACCCAAAAATACATGCCCCTTCTGTGGAGGAACCATCATTGCAAAGGCGCATCGCAAAAATCCTGGATTTGTCAAGATTGGGGATAAAATGGTGGAAGAAACAATCTTTGACCGTTGGGAGTTCCGCACCCCCAATGACCAAATTCATGATGAGATTGGTTTCTTGCGAAAGAAAGCAGAACTTCACCCCAGTAAAAAATTCTGGATTCCTTGTTGTTTTATTGCTCCTCCCACTACAAAGAAGCGTGGAGAAGAGATTCAGCCCACTGGAAAAGCCTTTTCAGCCTATGAGCATTTATACACAAAAGCCAAGAAACCTGAAGCTGCTCCTGTGAAGACCCAACCCTTCATCAGTTATAAGATTGTGTTGGATAAGCCTGAAACTCGTTATATTCAGGGGTCGACCAAATTCCCTTTGAATGCATTTTCTGCTGAAGGTCCTCAAATAGGTTTACTCTTTCCCAAATTGGATGAGTATTTCCAGCAGAATCCCAACAACATGGTGGCACGCGATTTTACCAAGAGTAAATTGCAGCCCAATGGAGAGGGCTTCTTGCGGTTGGGTGTTCAGAATGGTCGTCAATATTTAAATGATAGTTTCTTCTCTGTCCTTGCACCTTATTTGAATGAAACAAGCATTGAAGGTGTCAAACAAAGATTGATTCAAGAAATTGTTCGCAAGCCCAAGATATTCTTAAACTTGAATTATGGCAATCTTATGATAGAATTTTACAATGCTGATATTCCTATCCCTGAAACAAGACCGGTCATCCGAGGCAAAGAAACTGTCATGGAAGCTTTTTCATTGGAAACATGGGCACGCGAAAACTTGCAGATGACCTACACGGAAGAAAATAAACTTTACATTGAGAGAATTTTTAAGAGTTTGATTAATTTTGAAGCCTACATTGAATCATCAGATAGATTGAAAGAATATCGCCACTTTGCGCATTTCTTAGCCAGTCCTCTTCCTATAACACAAAATCGTGGAATTCTCTTCCTAATTATTGACTACAATGCGGATGATACGATGACTGTCCGTTGCCCTCCTTTTGGATACGATGAAGAAAAACACAGAATTTGTGATTATGGTATTCTCTTGCACCATTATTCTGGATATTGGGAACCTATCTTCTATGTAGCAAATCGTGCGTCAACATCAACAACAACAGCCTTGAGTCGCTCTGACCTTTTGTTCCAAGCCGTTGATGAAACGTCCAGAGACCCTCTTCATGCATGGCCTCCCATTTTGCGAAAGCGTATCAATGAATTCCGCATGAATTGTGTCTCCTCTCAGAAAACATCGCTCTTTACAATTCGCTCAGCCATCAACCCAGCCTCTATGATTCCTATAACAGCAGCCATTGACCTCTTAACAGGAAAAGAAGCAACAGGTGGTACTGCCATCTTCAATGGAATTATCAAAGATATTTACAATCACACTGTGGGAATCACGATTCAAACCTATGACCAACAAAAGTTTGTAGCATTACCCGTTGTAGATGACGGCAAATTTGCTACCTATTTCAACATGCCTCTTTATTTGGATTGGGACCAATTTGACCTTGCACCAGCAGATCGTGTGTTTGCCTTCTATAGAGATGTCGTTGCGACTAAATTGCCTGCCTTTGAAGGGTATAGGGTCAAATACAAGATTGTGAGTGTCAATGATAACAATGCGATTATGGCACTTCAACTTGCAAATGGTATCTTTATTCCAACGTACGCCACTGAACAATCCAAGCTTCCAGATGTGGAGACCCGACGTGTAAATGATTACAAAGAATTTATTCGCAGCATGGAGTATTCTATTAACAAGTCAGTATTCTTTGCTGATGAGAATGCACCCAGAGGTCGTGAACAATTAATTACATTGCAACAGAATGACTTGGAGGAAATATATCAACATTTGCGCTATATGTTTGGAAATTGGATAACATCGCGAAATCCTGATAGTCGAGCACCCACGGAAGTCTCTGATAAAATAATTGATACTGTAAATCGTCGTGATTTGCCTCTCTTTGAAAAGCGTCAGCGTTTATATCTTACAATTGGAAATACAGTGGAGAACTGGCTTTACCAGGACGATTACAAGATGAAGTCAGTAGAAACATTGTTGCGGATAGACTGTCGCATTCAAGGACAAGATACTTGCTCTGGACGATGCAAGTGGAAGACAGCAGAAGAAACTGGAAAATCCACAGGACAATGTTATCTTCATGCTCCAGAAGAGGGTTTGGTAGGGGGCAGACTTGTCAATGTGTTAAAACTCTTTACGTATCGCTTGATTGATGAATTGTTGCGATTCCCTGAGAAACGAAAACAACTTTTAGAAACGGGAGTCCCTGGATTGATTAATTTGACGGATGCGGTAACATTGAAAGACAATCAATACATCGTTCCTGAAAACACGTTGGCGTGGCAAGATTTGTGGCGTATGGATTGGGCACCCAAGGACAAAGAAGAGGCTAAGTTCTATGAAGAATTATCTGTGCAGCCTGAGGTACCCAGACAACCTGTTCCCACAGAACCACCTCCTCCTCCCAAGAAACGTGTCTTCAAAGTTCGTGCTGCTCCTGGAGGATTGCCACGCTTGGAAGATTTGCGCATTGGAGAACCTGATGTAGTGCGCCAGGTTGAGGAAGCCCCTGAAACACCCAAGGTGGAAGCACCTGAGCCCAAGCGCAAAGCACGTTTCTTCAAGGTACGGAGAGAATACATGAAGGAGGAAACTGAAGCCGCACCTGTTCCAGTGCTGCAGCGGGCAGAAGAGGCTCCTGTAGCAACTGAAGCAGCTGAAGTGCCCAAGAAACGAACATTCAAGGTGCGTCAAGCAGCAAAAGAGGCTGCTCCTCCTCCCCCTGCACCCCTTGAAGAGGCTCCTGTAAGACGCAAT
>JACCDX010408419.1_pt1 | contig 21165 bp, 17 predicted proteins | sample 7449681 | NCBI WGS metagenome assembly JACCDX01 (sample SAMN15323450, study PRJNA562643) | freshwater metagenome | isolation source: river surface water | place: USA:Blue River Watershed | collected 2017-08-18
CATACTGGAGACACTGAAAAAGACAACTGCGACTGTATAGGAGATATGTGATGGATCAGAATGCGGCCCTCAAGAGTCTGGGGGATAGCTGGCTCAAAGCTTTGGCCTCATTTCAAACAATCGGCGGGGGAGAGGCAAATGCACCCTCGCTGAGCTTTTCTCCTGACAAATTAGAAGCTCTGCAAAAGCAGTACATCGAAGAAGCCACCGAGTTGTGGAACCAAAGCTTGCAGGGCAAGCCAGAAGTGAAAGACCGCCGTTTCAAAGGCGATGCATGGGCACACAACCCCATGGCCGCATTCACCGCAGCGGCGTATTTGCTCAACACTCGCACCATGATGGCGCTCACCGACGCTGCCGAGACAGACGCTAAAACCAAAGCGCGTATTCAATTCGCGGTGGAGCAATGGGCGGCGGCCTCTGCACCTAGCAACTTTTTGGCGCTCAATGCCGAGGCGCAGCAAAAAGCGATTGATACCAAAGGCGAGAGCATCTCCAAAGGTATTAAAAACTTCTTGCACGACATGCAACAAGGCCATGTGTCGATGACCGATGAGAGCTTGTTTGAGGTCGGCAAAAACGTGGCCACCACCGAAGGCAAAGTGGTGTTCGAAAACGAGTTCTTTCAATTGCTCGAATACAAGCCACTCACCGCCAAGGTGTACGAGCGTCCGTTCTTGTTCATTCCGCCTTGCATCAACAAGTTTTATATCTTGGATTTGCAGCCCGAGAACTCCTTCATCCGTTACGCCGTGGCTCAAGGCCACCGCACCTTTGTGGTGAGCTGGCGCAACCCTGACGAGAGCATGCGCAACACCACTTGGGACAACTATGTGGAAGATGTGGCCATTCAAGCTATCAAGGTGGTGCAAGAGATTGGTGGCGCTAAGCAAATCAATGCTTTGGGCTTCTGTGTTGGTGGCACTATTCTTTCCAACGCACTGGCGGTGTTGGCTGCGCGTGGCGAAAAACCAGTGGCTAGCGCAACCTTGTTGACCACTTTGATTGATTTCACAGACACCGGCATCTTGGATGTGTTCATCGATGAGGGTTTTGTGAAGTATCGCGAAGGTCAGTTTGCGAAAGGTGGACTGATGAAGGGCAAAGATATGGCGTCGACCTTCAGCTTCTTGCGCCCCAACGATTTGGTGTGGAACTATGTGGTGGGCAACTACCTCAAGGGCGAAACACCGCCACCGTTTGACTTGCTTTACTGGAACAGTGATTCCACCAACTTGCCTGGCCCTATGTACGCTTGGTACTTGCGCAACACCTACCTTGAGAACAACCTCATCAAGCCAGGCAAAGCCACGGTGTGCGGCGAGAAGATTGACCTGCGCAAGGTGGACATGCCCCTCTACATCTACGGCTCGCGTGAAGACCACATCGTCCCGATTGGTGGTGCCTACGCCAGCACGCATGTGTTCCCTGGCAAGAAGCGTTTTGTGATGGGGGCCTCTGGCCATATCGCGGGTGTGATCAACCCACCTGCAGCTAAGAAGCGTTGCTATTGGACAGGCAGCGAGACCAGTTTTCCTAAAGATGCTGAGCAATGGATTGCTAAATCCAAAGAGCATCCAGGCAGCTGGTGGACCGATTGGTCTGCATGGCTCAAAACACACGCAGGCAAACAAATCGCTGCACCTAAGACGTATGGCAAAGGCAAATACAAAGCGATCGAAAACGCCCCTGGTCGCTACGTGAAAGAACGTGCAAGCAATTAATTTTTAGAATTTCATATTCCTTGGGAGATAAAAAATGGAAGACATCGTCATCGTTTCAGCAGCACGTACTGCCGTGGGCAAGTTTGGTGGATCACTCGCCAAAATTGCCGCCACGGAGTTGGGCTCTATCGTCATTCGTGAAGCTCTGGCCCGCGCCAAAGTGGACCCATCGCAAGTCGGTGAAGTCATCATGGGCCAGGTGTTAGCTGCTGGTGCAGGTCAAAACCCTGCACGCCAAGCGTTGATGAAATCCGGCATTCCTTCTGCCGTTCCTGCTTTGACCATCAACGCCGTGTGTGGCTCTGGTTTGAAATCTGTCATGTTGGCTGCACAAGCGGTGGCGTATGGCGACAGCGACATCGTGGTGGCCGGTGGCCAAGAAAACATGAGCGCCTCAGGCCATGTGTTGTTGGGTTCACGCGATGGCCAACGCATGGGCAACTGGAACATGATTGACACCATGATCGTGGACGGCCTGTGGGATGTGTACAACCAGTACCACATGGGCATCACAGCTGAGAACGTGGCCAAAGAATTCCATATCACCCGCGACATGCAAGATGCACTGGCTTTGGCCAGCCAACAAAAAGCCACGGCAGCCCAAGACGCTGGCAAATTCAAAGACGAAATCGTGTCGGTGAACATCCCCCAACGCAAGGGCGACCCTGTGGTCTTCAACACCGACGAATACATCAACAAAAAAACCACAGCCGAAGCCTTGGCAGGCTTGCGCCCCGCCTTTGACAAAGCAGGTTCTGTGACAGCCGGTAACGCATCAGGTATCAACGACGGTGCTGCTGCTGTGGTGGTGATGACGGCGAAGAAAGCAGCTGCTTTGGGTCTTACACCGTTAGCACGCATTGCGGCTTTTGGTACCAGCGGTTTGGACCCGAAAATCATGGGCATGGGCCCTGTGTCTGCCTCGCGCAAAGCCTTGGAGCGCGCGGGCTGGAAAGCCTCAGACGTGGACTTGTTCGAACTCAACGAAGCTTTTGCTGCACAAGCTTGCGCGGTGAACCAGCAGTTGGACATTGACCCAGCCAAAGTCAACGTCAACGGTGGCGCGATTGCCATTGGTCATCCCATCGGTGCATCCGGTTGCCGCATCTTGGTGACCTTGTTGCATGAGATGCAACGCACCAATGCCAAGAAGGGTTTGGCTGCACTGTGTATTGGTGGCGGCATGGGCGTGTCGTTGGCACTCGAGCGTTAATTCAGATTTCTTTCACTAAAAACTCATAAATCAGGAGACAAAAAATGAGCCAAAAAGTAGCGTATGTCACAGGTGGCATGGGTGGTATCGGAACCGCCATTTGCCAACGCCTTCACAAAGAGGGTTTCAAGGTCATTGCAGGTTGCGGCCCAACCCGTGATTTCAACAAATGGCTCGACGAGCAAAAAGCTTTGGGCTACACCTTCTACGCCTCTGTCGGTAACGTGGGTGATTGGGACTCCACTGTGGAAGCTTTCACCAAGGCCAAAGCCGAGCATGGTCCCATCGACGTGTTGGTTAACAACGCGGGTATCACCAAGGACCGCATGTTCTTGAAGATGAGCAAAGAGGACTGGGATGCTGTGATGAACACCAACCTTGACTCCATGTTCAACGTGACCAAGCAAGTGGTGCCAGACATGGTCGAGCGTGGTTGGGGCCGCATCATCAACATCTCGTCAGTGAACGGTGAAAAAGGCCAAGCGGGTCAAACCAACTACTCGGCTGCCAAAGCCGGTATGCACGGTTTCTCCATGGCGTTGGCCCAAGAACTGGCCACCAAAGGTGTGACGGTCAACACCGTGTCACCTGGCTACATCGGTACCGACATGGTCAACGCCATTCGTCCTGATGTGCTGGAAAAAATTGTGGCCACGGTGCCTGTCAAACGTTTGGGCAAGCCTGCCGAAATTGCGTCCATCATTGCGTGGATGGCCAGCGAAGACGGAGGCTACACCACAGGTGCTGACTTCGCTGTGAACGGTGGTTTGCACATGGGTTAAGGCACGACGCCTCCGGCGTTTTGTATTTTTCTTTGAAGCCGCAGATTCGTCTGCGGCTTTTTTTATGTGCCATTTGGATTAAGTACTAACCCGTCACATCACTTTGCTAAAGTTGCCGAATTAATTAATAAATATGGCAAATTTGCTGGAGGTCTATGGGCGATTACACGAACATGGCGGGTTATTACGATGTCATCATGACATCGGGTTACTACGATTACGCAAAGATTGTCGATAGCCTTGTGGCACATCATCCGCAGCGCAATGTTTTAGAGATTGGTTGCGGCACAGGTTTGATTTTGGAAGAGTTGGCCAAGCGCCAACCCAAGCTGCCCATCACCGGCATTGACTTGACGGCACCCATGTTGTCTATTGCGCAAAAGCGATTGGCACCCTTCTCAACGGTGTCACTCTCACAGCAAAACATCACCGGGTTGTCACTCAATGAGAAGCATGAGTTGGCGTTCTCTTACGGTGGCGTTTGGTACTTTGTGATTGACGGCGACAAAGAGCCTTTCTTAGTTAGTCATATCGCGGATGAACGAGCCAACCATTTGGGCTTTGAACACTTGGCCAAGCACATCGCCGTGGGCGGTACCTTGTTGTTGGGCATTCAAGGCCCACACCATGACTACGAAACCGTCATCTCGAACGGTATGAAATATTCGCAAAAGATTGACCCTACCGACATTGGTTTCACCAAGCACTATTACCTCAAAGATGGTGCACAAAAGGTGATGGACCAAACCTTGCATTACCGCACTTACACCTTTGCCGAGGCGCAAGCCTTGATGGGGGCGTATGGGTTTGAATATGTCGCCAAGAAAGACCCTAACCAACTGTTTTTGCAGTTCAAGAAAGTCAAGTGATGAGCGCTGCAAAACCGAAGTTATTTTTCATCGGCGTGGGCAACATGGGCAACCCCATGGCCGCCAATTTGGTGAAAGCAGGTTATCCCGTCACCGTGTTTGATGTGTCGCGTGCCAAGGCTGACAATTTGATTGCCTTGGGCGCTACTTGGTTGGATAGCTTGGCCGAAGGTGTGGCACATGCGGACGTGGTGATGGCGTCGTTGCCAGGCCCCGTGCAAGTGCGCGAAGTCATGTTGGGCGAGCAGGGGGTGTTGGCGCATGTCAAAGCAGGTGCCACCGTGATTGACACCTCGACCAGCGCGGTGGAATTGGTGCGCGAGTTGGTCGCGTTGGCCAACAGCAAGGGTGTGGGATTTTTAGAAGCGCCTGTGACCAATGCGGTTGACATGGCTGCTTTGGGCCGTTTGTCTATTTTTGTGGGTGGCGACCTAGCCACCTTTGAAAAACACAAACCCATTTTTGATGTTATTGGCGAGAAAATTTTTCACGTGGGCGAGCCCGGTAACGGCGCCACCATCAAGCTACTCACCAACCTGTTGTGGTTCGTCAGCGCTGCAGCCATTGGTGAAGGCTTGATGTTGGGCGCAAAGGCCGGCATCCCTTTGCACACCGTGTGGGAAGCCATCAAGTCAAGTGCAGGTAATAGTTGGGTGGCAGAGCATGATGTGCCGTCTATCTTTGCTGGTCACTATGACCCGAGTTTTTCGCTCGCCTTGTGTTGCAAAGATTTGGGTCTCATCAACGGCATTGCCAAATCACAAGGCTACGATTTGCCCATGGGTGGCATGGCGCAACAGTTGTTTCAACAAGCCATGGCCACCTATGGCCCAGATGCGGCCGAGCTGCATGTGGTGAAACTTTTAGAAGAGCGTGTGGGACACATGCTGCGACCATGACCCAACAATCTCGTTTGCTAGCCGTTGCCCATTTGCACATGCCGCAAGGTGTGGCAGAGAACTACCGCTATTGGGGTGAAAAAGACACGGTGTTCGTCGCCAGCGCCAAAGGCTGCATGCTCACCGATGTCGATGGCAAAACCTATGTGGACTTTCGCCTAGGCTACGGCCCCATCATCTTGGGCTATCGAGACGAACGCGTGGACAACGCGGTGATTGAGCAAATCACCCAGCGCGGCACGTTGTCTGGTTTCTCGACCGAGCTCGACACTATGGTTGTCAAGCAAATCAAAGCCATGTGCCTCAACATCGACAAGATGCGTTTTGCCAACTCGGGCACCGAGGCAGTGATGGGCGCAGTCCGCACTGCACGTGGCTATACCCAACGTGACCGCGTGGCGATTGTGGAAGGTTCGTTCCACGGCTTGTACGACGAAATGATGTGGAAGTCCGACATCGAGCATTGGCAACCGGGCAGCAAAACAGCACCGAGGGTGATTCCGTTTGGCGGCGGCATTCCTGAGCGCAGCCGCGAGTTGCTGAGCATCATCAGCCACAACGATTTTGAAGATTTAGAAAACTTGTTTGCCACGCAAGGCGACACCTTGGCCTGTGTGGTGATTGAACCCATCATTGGCAACGCCGGTAGCGTGGCCGCCAGCCAAGCATGGTTGCAACGCTTGCGTGACCTGTGCACACAGCACGGCACAGTGCTCATCATTGACGAAGTGAAGTCGGGTTTTCGCGTCGCCAAGGGGGGGGCGCAAGAGTTGTATGGCATCCATGCTGACCTCACCACCTACGCCAAAGCCATGGGCAACGGTTACCCCGTGGCGGCTTTCGGCGGTAAAGCACATGTGATGGATGTGGTGGGCTCACACCCCGGCGGTGTGGTACATGGCGGCACCTACACGGCCAACTTGGTAGCGCTCAGTGCGGCACACGCCACGCTCAGAATTTTGGCCGAAACCAACGCTCAGCAAACCATCAACCATGCGGGTGAACAAATTCAAGCAGTGCTGAGCCGTGTGTTCACTGCGGCAGGCCTTGAGCATGCTTTCGCAGGTCCGCCTGCGATGTTTGGCATTCACTTCAGTGCGACCGTGCCCACCAACTACCGCGATTGGCGCGTGACCAACAGCGAGCTGTATCGCAAGTTTGCGTGGGCGTTGATTGCGCGTGGTGTGATGCTCGAACCCGACTCGCGCGAACCGTGGTTCATTTGCGAAGCGCACCAGCACATGGACTTAGGTTGGTTGGAAGATGTGGCGACGCAGTCCATCCGCGTGGCCTTGGCTGGCTGAGCTAACAACACGCTCGCAGCTTTCTTGCAGCCTTGTTGAAAACAGGGCACTGAAGAAGTCGGGATAATTGCCGTATGAATTTTCCCGATGCCTCGCTTTGGCGCACCTCAGTGGCCCCCATGATGGACTGGACTGACCGCCACTGCCGTTATTTCCACCGTCTGCTCAGCCGCAACACCTTGCTCTACACCGAGATGGTCACCACCGGTGCGCTGCGCCATGGCGATGTGCAGCGCCATTTGCGCTTCAACGCTGAAGAGCATCCCGTCGCTTTGCAACTGGGGGGCAGCGATCCGGCCGATTTGGCGCATGGCGCCAAGCTGGGTGAGCAGTGGGGCTATAACGAAATCAATTTGAATTGCGGTTGCCCGTCTGACCGTGTGCAGCGTGGCGCATTTGGCGCGTGTTTGATGAACGAGCCACACACCGTGGCCGATGGCTTGAAAGCCATGATGGATGTGGTGAGCATTCCTGTGACGGTGAAGCACCGCATTGGGATTGATCGCATTGAAAGCTACGACTTCGTGCGCGACTTTGTGGGCACGGTGAGTGATGCAGGCTGCAAGGTGTTTATCGTGCATGCGCGTAACGCTTGGCTCGATGGTTTAAGCCCGAAAGAAAACCGCGAAATTCCGCCGCTGCGTTACGAGCTGGGCTACCAGCTCAAAAAAGACTTTCCCAATTTGGTCATTGCCATCAATGGCGGCATCACAACCAACGCGCAAATGACCGAGCACTTGCAGCACGTCGATGGCGTGATGTTGGGGCGCGAAGCCTATTACCGTCCGTGGCTGATGACTACGTGGGATGTTGAGTTTTACAACGACCCGCACGAGACCCTCAGCCGAGAAGCGGTGGAGGAGTCGATGGTGGCCTACATGGAGCGGGCCCACGCAGAGGATGGCTGTCCTTGGTACCCGATTGCGCGTCACATGTTGGGTTTGTTCCATGGCCAACGCGGTGCGCGTTTGTGGCGTCAGACTTGGAGCAACCACAAGCTCAAACCATTGCCACCGCGAGAAGTCATGAAGATTGCGCGCGAAGCCTTGGCGCGTGGGGCTGCCGAACGGGACGCTTAACTCGCGGCTTCTAAGCCGTTGGCAAAGTGCTCGTTCATGCGCTGCACCGTCAGTGCCGCATCACGTGCCATCAACGCATCCATGATGGCTTGGTGTTCTTTGAGAGATTCTTCTAAGCGACCACTCTTGAACAGCGAGTTGTGGCGGTTGAGTTTCATCACCTTGCGCAAGTCCGCCACCATTTGGTCGCGCCAACGGTTGTTGGCGATTTCCAGCACGCGCATGTGAAAGCGCTCGTTGATTTCAAAGAACTTTTCTCGGTCAGCCACAGCGGCCGTGAGCTCGGCGTGCAGTGCTTGTAAATCTTTGAGCTGCGCATCACTGGCTTCTTTGGCCACCACGCCTGCAGCATCCGACTCAAGCAAAGAGAGCAGGTGGTACACATCGCGCTGGTCTTTTTCGTTCACCTCGGTCACATACGCACCGCGGCGTACCTTCATGGTGACCAAGCCTTCGGCGGCCAGCACCTTGAGGGCTTCGCGCATGGGGGTGCGGCTGATGCCGTATTCCTCGGCCAAACGCATCTCGTCAATCCAGCTGCCAGGCTCTAACTCGGCCGCAAAAATACGCTGACGCAGCAGTTCAGCGACTTCTTCGTAGAGGGCACGAGGGGTGAGGGTGACGGCAGACATGAGGTTGAATTGTAAGCTCAGATAAGATTTTGAATCAATAATTATGAATGATATGATGCCTAGAGCACATAGCCCATCAGGTTACTCTGTGGGCTGTTTGATAGCTGAAACACCTTTCACGAGTGAATTGCCATGAGCCAAAAGCCAACCGAATTCAACGCCGCCAACCTCGATGCTTGGGCTAAAGCAGCCGCCAAGTCTGCCCCCGGTGGTGACATCAATGCCCTGAACTGGAAGACGCCTGATGGCATCAGCGTCAAGCCGCTGTACACCGCCGAAGACACGGCCAAGCTGCCCTACGCCAATACGCTTCCCGGCTTTGAGCCCTTCTTGCGTGGCCCACAAGCCACCATGTATTCGGTGCGCCCTTGGACGATTCGCCAATACGCAGGCTTCTCTACCGCTGAAGAATCCAACGCGTTCTATCGCAAGGCTTTGGCTGCAGGTGGCCAAGGCGTGTCGGTGGCGTTTGACTTGGCCACCCACCGAGGCTACGACTCTGACCATCCCCGTGTGACGGGCGACGTGGGTAAAGCCGGCGTAGCGATTGACTCGGTGGAAGATATGAAAATTTTGTTCAACGAAATCCCGTTGGACAAAGTGTCGGTCTCCATGACCATGAACGGCGCGGTGCTGCCCGTGCTGGCTGGCTACGTGGTAGCGGCTGAAGAGCAGGGCGTGAGCCAAGAGCTGCTAAGTGGCACGATTCAGAACGACATTCTGAAAGAGTTCATGGTGCGCAACACCTACATCTACCCGCCAGAGCCGTCGATGAAGATCATTGGCGACATCATTGGCTACACCGCCAAGCACATGCCCAAGTTCAACTCGATCTCGATTTCGGGTTACCACATGCAAGAAGCCGGTGCCAACCAAGCTTTGGAATTGGCCTTCACCTTAGCCGACGGCAAAGAGTATGTGAAGACGGCCATTGCATCAGGCTTGGATGTGGACGCTTTCGCGGGCCGCTTGTCGTTCTTCTGGGCGGTGGGCATGAACTTCTATTTGGAAATCGCCAAAATGCGTGCCGCCCGTTTGCTGTGGTGCCGCATCATGAAGGGCTTTGACGCTAAGAACCCCAAGAGCTTGATGCTGCGCACGCACAGCCAAACTTCGGGCTGGTCGCTCACTGAGCAAGATCCGTACAACAATGTGGTGCGTACCACCATCGAAGCGATGGCAGCGGTGTTTGGTGGCACCCAGTCGTTGCACACCAACTCGTTTGACGAAGCGATTGCGTTGCCCACCGAGTTCTCGGCACGTATTGCGCGCAACACACAATTGATCATTCAAGAAGAAACCCACATCACCAATGTGATCGACCCATGGGCTGGTTCTTACATGATGGAGTCGCTCACCCAAGAAATGGCGGACAAAGCCTGGGCCATCATCGAAGAAGTCGAAGCCATGGGCGGCATGACCAAGGCCGTGGACAGCGGCTGGGCCAAGCTGAAGATCGAAGCGGCTGCGGCTGAAAAGCAAGCCCGCATCGACTCGGGCAAAGACGTCATCGTGGGCGTGAACAAATACAAACTCGCCAAAGAAGACCCCATCGAAATCTTGGCCATCGACAACGTGAAAGTACGTGACGGTCAAATTGAACGTTTGAAACAAATCAAGGCCACACGCGACAACGCCAAGGTGGAAGCCGCATTGGCTGCGTTGACGCAATCTGCGGAAACTGGCGAAGGCAACTTGCTTGATTTGTCCATCAAGGCCATTCGCCTGCGCGCCACCGTGGGCGAGGTGAGCGATGCCTTGGAAAAAGTATTCGGCCGCCATCGCGCCGACACGCAAAAGGTGACTGGTGTGTACGCTGCTGCTTACGATTCAGCCGAAGGCTGGGACCAACTGAAAAAAGAAATCGGCGAATTCGCCGATGCCCAAGGCCGTCGCCCCCGCGTGATGATTGCCAAGCTCGGCCAAGACGGCCATGACCGTGGTGCCAAAGTGGTGGCTACGGCCTACGCTGACTTGGGCTTTGATGTGGACATGGGACCTTTGTTCCAAACGCCTGAAGAGTGCGCACGCCAAGCGATTGAAAACGACGTGCATGCGGTGGGGGTGTCTACCCTTGCCGCAGGTCACAAGACTTTGGTGCCAGCCATCATCGCTGAATTGAAAAAGCAAGGCGCGGATGACATCATCGTCTTCGTTGGTGGTGTGATTCCGCGTCAAGACTATGAGTTCTTGTACGAGTCTGGCGTCAAAGGCATTTACGGTCCAGGCACCCCCATTCCAGCCAGCGCCAAAGACGTGTTGGAGCAAATCAAGAAGGCTGTTGGGTGACACCTGCACAGTTGCTCGATGGACTGTTGCAGGGTAACCCGCCCGTGCAACGCCGTGCGATGGCCAAAGCAATCACTTTGCTGGAATCCACGCGCACGGACCATCGCGCGTTGGCGGATGAGTTGCTCACCGCCATGTTGCCGCACACGGGCAAGTCGTTTCGACTGGGCATCAGTGGCGTGCCCGGTGTGGGTAAATCCACTTTCATCGAAGCCTTGGGTTTGTATTTGATCGGCTTAGGTCATCGTGTCGCCGTGTTGGCAGTGGACCCTTCATCCAGCGTGTCAGGGGGCTCTATCTTGGGTGACAAAACCCGCATGGAACACTTGTCCGTTCACCCTGATGCTTATATTCGTCCCAGCCCTTCAAGTGGTACTTTGGGTGGCGTCGCCGAGAAAACCCGCGAGTCCATGTTGGTCTGCGAAGCCGCAGGTTACGACGTGGTGATTGTGGAAACTGTGGGCGTGGGCCAAAGCGAAACGGCCGTGGCCAATATGACCGATATGTTTTGCTTGCTGCAGTTGCCCAATGCGGGTGACGATTTGCAAGCGATTAAAAAAGGTGTGATGGAGTTGGCTGATTTGGTGGTCATCAATAAGTCGGACATCGACTTGAATGCAGCCACCCGCGCAGAAGCGCAAATCACCAGTGCCTTGCGTTTGTTGGGGATGCATGGCAACCCCGATAACATGCACCACAACGACACACAGTGGCATCCCAAAGTGGTCAAAATCAGCGCTTTGCTCGGCCAAGGTGTGGACGTTTTTTGGTCTGCCGTCAGCGAATTCAAAGGCCTGCAAGTCAACAATGGCCGCTTTGGCATGCGACGCCAACACCAAGCGCTGTCGTGGATGTGGGAACGCATCGACGCCGGCCTGAAACAAACTTTTCGGGCGCAGCCGCGTGTGCAAGCGCTGCTGCCCGATTTGAGCCAACAAGTGGGCGCGGGGCAGCTGGCTGCCTCCACCGCGGCAAGACAGCTGCTCAGTGCTTACCAAGCACAGAGCTGAATGTGAAATCTTCCTGGAGTAAAGAAAGAGCAACCATGCAAGACATCATCGAACAACTGGAACAAAAGCGTGCTGCGGCCCGCTTGGGTGGCGGCCAAAAGCGCATTGACGCGCAGCATGCCAAGGGCAAACTCACGGCTCGCGAACGCATTGAGGTGTTGCTCGACGAAGGCACCTTCGAAGAGTGGGACATGTTTGTGGAGCACCGCTGCACCGACTTCGGCATGGGCGACGACAAGATTCCAGGTGACGGCGTGGTCACCGGCTACGGCATGATCAACGGCCGTTTGGTGTTTGTGTTTAGCCAAGACTTCACCGTGTTGGGTGGTTCTCTGTCTGAAACACACGCCGAAAAAATCTGCAAAATCATGGACCAAGCCATGAAGGTCGGCGCACCTGTGATCGGCTTGAACGACTCGGGCGGCGCCCGTATTCAAGAAGGCGTGGCCGCATTGGGCGGTTACGCCGATGTGTTCCAACGCAACGTCATGGCCAGCGGTGTCGTGCCTCAGATCAGCATGATCATGGGCCCATCTGCAGGCGGTGCGGTGTATTCGCCTGCATTGACCGACTTCATCTTCATGGTCAAAGACACGTCTTACATGTTCGTGACCGGCCCTGACGTGGTGAAGACCGTGACCCACGAAGAAGTGACGGCCGAAGAGTTGGGTGGCGCTGTGACGCACACCACCAAGAGTGGTGTGGCCGACATGGCGTTTGAGAACGACGTGGAAGCCTTGCTCATGTTGCGTCGCCTCTACAACTACTTGCCACTGAACAACAAAGAAAAAGCGCCTGTGCGCCCCAGCGGTGATCCATCTGATCGCATGGACATCAGCTTGGACACCTTGGTGCCAGACAACCCCAACAAAGCCTATGACATGAAAGAGCTCATCGTCAAAACCGTGGACGATGGCGATTTCTTTGAGCTGCAACCCGATTACGCCAAAAACATCTTGATTGGTTTTGCTCGCATGGAAGGCCAAACTGTTGGCATCGTGGCCAACCAACCTTTGGTGTTGGCCGGTTGCTTGGACATCAAGAGCTCTATCAAAGCCGCACGTTTTGTGCGCTTCTGCGATGCGTTCAACATCCCTGTGGTCACGTTTGTGGACGTGCCCGGCTTCATGCCCGGTACATCACAAGAGTACGGCGGCATCATCAAGCACGGCGCCAAGTTGCTGTACGCGTACGCTGAGTGCACAGTACCAAAAATCACCGTCATCACGCGCAAAGCCTATGGGGGTGCGTATGACGTGATGGCTTCTAAGCACTTGCGCGGCGACGTGAACTTCTCATGGCCCAACGCCGAAATCGCGGTGATGGGTGCCAAGGGCGCGGTGGAAATCATCTTCCGCGAAGACAAGAACGACCCCGAAAAACTCGCTGCTCGCGAAGCTGAATACAAAGCCCGTTTTGCCAACCCCTTCGTGGCGGGCGCACGCGGCTTCATCGACGACGTCATTCAACCGCACGAAACACGCAAGCGCATCTGCCGCTCGCTGGTGATGTTGAAAGAGAAAAAGATCGATAACCCATGGCGCAAGCACGGCAACATTCCGCTCTAAGCCACGAGGAGAAGAAGAACATGTTTAAGAAAATTCTGATTGCAAACCGTGGCGAAATCGCTTGCCGCGTCATCGCCACCGCTCACAAGATGGGCATCAAAACTGTGGCCGTTTACTCTGAAGCCGACAAAGAAGCGCGTCACGTGCAACTGGCCGACGAAGCCATTTTGTTGGGCCCAGCGCCCTCACGCGAGTCGTACCTCGTGGCTGACAAAATCATCGCGGCTGCCAAAGCGACTGGCGCACAAGCCATTCACCCTGGCTACGGTTTCTTGAGCGAGAACACAGATTTCGCCAAGCGTTGTGAAGACGAAGGCATTGCCTTCATCGGCCCCAAGGCGCATTCCATTGCGGCGATGGGCGACAAGATTGCTTCTAAGAAGCTGGCCCTCGAAGCCAAGGTCAACACCATTCCCGGCTACAACGACGCGATTGAAACGCCTGAGAAGGCCGTGGAAATTGCCAAAGGCATCGGCTACCCCGTGATGATCAAGGCCTCGGCTGGCGGCGGCGGCAAGGGCTTGCGTGTGGCGTTCAACGACAAAGAAGCTTTGGAAGGTTTCACGTCTTGCCGTAACGAAGCACGCAACAGCTTTGGAGATGACCGCGTGTTCATCGAGAAATACGTGCTCGAGCCTCGCCACATTGAAATTCAAGTGTTGGGCGACTCACATGGCAACGTGGTGTATTTGAACGAGCGCGAGTGCTCGATCCAACGCCGTCACCAAAAAGTGATTGAAGAAGCACCATCACCTTTCATCAGCGACGCCACGCGCAAAGCGATGGGCGAGCAAGCCGTGGCCTTGGCCAAGGCTGTGAAATACCAATCTGCGGGTACGGTCGAATTTGTGGTCGGCAAAGACCAAGACTTCTACTTCCTCGAGATGAACACCCGTTTGCAGGTGGAGCATCCCGTGACCGAAGCCATCACCGGTCTCGACTTGGTGGAACAAATGATTCGCGTCGCCGCAGGCGAGAAGCTGTCGTTTGGTCAAGCCGATGTCAAGCGCGACGGTTGGGCCATTGAGTGCCGTATCAACGCGGAAGATCCCTTCCGTAACTTCTTGCCTTCGACAGGCCGCTTGGTGCGTTTTCAAACGCCAAAACAAAGCATGTTCCAAGGCAACACCCAAGATCTGCAAGGCGTGCGCGTGGACACCGGTGTGCAAGATGGTGGCGAGATTCCGATGTTCTACGACTCGATGATCGCCAAGCTCATCGTGCACGGCAAAGACCGCAACGAGGCCATCGCCAAAATGCGCGAAGCTTTGAACGGTTTTGTCATTCGCGGCATCAGCTCCAACATCCCGTTCCAAGCGGCTTTGTTGGCGCATCCCAAGTTTGTGACGGGTCAGTTCAACACAGGCTTCATTGCTGAGCACTATGCCCACGGTTTCCGTGCCGAAGATGTGCCACACGACGACCACGATTTCTTGGCCGCTTTGGCTGCCTTCGTGCGCCGCAAGTCACGTCAACGCGCTGCCAACCTCAGCGGTCAGTTGCCTGGCTACGATGTGAAGATTGGCCAAGACTACTCGGTGGTCGAGTTGGGCCACAACGGCGACAACCGCTACGTGCAAGTGCATGTGGATGAGTTTGCAGGCAAGTCTGGCGTAGCTCAAATCACCATTGCTGGCAAAACCTATGCAATTGAAAGCAACTCACGCTTGAACGACATTCGCATTGAAGGCACTTGCAACGGCAAACCTTTCACGGCGCAGGTCGAGCGCGGCACCTTGAAGAACCCCTTGGCTTTGCAAGTGCAACACAATGGCACACGCATTGAAGCTTTGGTGATGTCGCCCCGCATGGCCGAGTTGCACAAACTCATGCCATTCAAGGCACCACCTGACTTGAGCAAGTACGTCATCTCGCCAATGCCTGGCTTGTTGGTCGAAGTGTCTGTGGCGCCTGGTCAAAAAGTGCAAGCGGGCGAGCGCGTGGCCGTCATCGAGGCAATGAAGATGGAAAACGTGTTGTTTGCAGCGGCAGACGGCGTGGTCAAGAAAGTGGTCGCGACTAAGGGCGAATCACTGACGGTGGACCAAATGATTGTGGAGTTCGAATAATGGCTCGTCCATTCAAAGTTCTCGGCATTCAACAAATCGCCATCGGCGGTCCTGACAAAGGCCGCTTGAAAAAGCTGTGGGTTGACATGTTTGGTCTCGAAGTCACGGGTACGTTTCAAAGCGAACGCGAGAACGTGGACGAAGACATTTGTGCCATCGGCGTCGGCCCATTCAAGGTCGAAGTTGATTTGATGCAACCCATGGACATCGAGAAAAAGCCTGCGGTTCACGCCACGCCGTTGAACCACATAGGCTTGTGGATCGACGACCTGCCCGTGGCGGTGGAGTGGCTCACTGCACAAGGCGTGCGCTTTGCGCCCGGTGGCATCCGTAAGGGCGCTGCTGGCTTTGACATCACCTTCATGCACCCCAAAGCGAATGATGAATTCCCTATTGGTGGCGAAGGTGTGTTGATTGAGTTGGTGCAAGCTCCGCCTGAAGTGGTGAAGGCGTTTGCAGCATTGGCGGCTTCACACGCGTAACGTTCGCGCCACCAAAAGCAGCTGCATCTCCCCTCTAGACATGCTCAAAGAAAAGCCGCTCAATGAGCGGCTTTTTTCGTGATCGATTGCGCACGCATCTTGCGTTGAGAGACACGACCTCACGCATGCATAGCCACCCGTTTGGCCAACACATACGCCAACAAAGACGCACACGTCGCGACGACTGCACACAACCAATAGTGGGTCACTTGTCCGCTTGGTTCATTTTTCAATAGCATTCCGCCCACCCATGCGGCCACGCCCATGGCGAACGACTGCACCGCGCCGTTAAGTGACATGAATGTGCCACGGAATTTAGGATTGGCCGCCGAGGTGAGCAAAGCCATGCCTGGAATCATACGAGCGTTCATAGCGAAGAACAAAGTGCTGGTCACCAGTAACACAACATATAGCGGCACAGGTTCGAGCAGTGTGATGGCAAACATAGGAATGATCGAGAACAACACGGCACGCTGAAAGGTTTCACGCTTGCCTACGCGATCTGTGACGCCACCCACCCAGCGACCACTGAACAGCGTGACCACACCCCCACAAAAGTACAACCATGGAATTTCGTTAGACGCCATGATGTGGTTGTTCTGCAAATACAAGGTGATATACGGAATGATGGTGAAGGCTGCAAACATCATGGTGGCTGACAAGAGCAGAGCCATGCGTTGGTTGGGTTCGCTCAGCACTTGGCCCATGGCGTGCAGCACATGTTTATCTTTGGCATGGGCGACATGGGCATCCAACTTAGGCACGCTGTAGTGGGCCAACACGCCCACAGCGATGCACATCACGCCAATGGCGAAGAAGGCGGTATGCCAGCCCCAGAGGTTGGCAAACAACAAACCTGCAGGCACACCGGCCACAGTGGCCACCGAGAATGACGTCATCACAATGCCGGTAGCACGGCCTCGGCGCTCGAAGGGCACGACATCGCCAATGATGGTTTGCGTCATGGTGGACAACACACCGCCAAAAAAACCAGAGGCAATGCGTGCGGCCATCAACCAGCCATACGTGGGCGCGATACCGCAGGCCACGGTGGTGAGTGCGAACAACACATACAGCGTGAGCAACAAACGCTTGCGGTCAAATCGGTCAATGAAGGTGGTGGCAAACAAGCCAGACAAACCAGCCGCCACGGTGTAGGCCGAGACCAACAAGCCAAACTCAGCAAAGCTGATCGCAAACAAGCGGGTGAGCTGGGGGCCGAGCGGCATCATGATCATGAAGTCCACGATGTGTGTGAACTGAATGCCGGCCAGCGACAAAAGAAGCAGGAGTTCTCTGCGTGCAGTGAGGTGTGTGTGCATGGAAATATGAAATGTCGCGCTCTGGAACGATGGTGCCCCTGATTGCCGCAAGCGTCGGTTAAACCTGTGTGGCTTGGCGGGCTTTGGCCTTTGCGAGTGCGGCCTCAATGATCGCACGTTTGCGATCCACCTCGGGTGTGTGTTCTGTGCCTTTGGTGTGTGTGGGTAGGTCCGCGAGCTTCTTCAAGGCTTTGGCTTGCAACCGCTCATCGTGTTCTACCGCTTCGCGTTGAAGACGTGCCGTGCGCGCGTCATAGCGCTGGCGGGCGAGGTCGGCCAACTCTTGCGGCCATGAGGCCCAGCCACTCAGGTTGACATCAATTGGTTCGAGCGAGATGCAATCCACAGGACAAGCGGGGATGCACAGTTCGCAGCCGGTGCAATAGGGCTCCACCACCGTGTGCATGCGCTTGTTGGCACCCACGATCGCATCGGTCGGGCATGCCGCGATGCACAAGGTGCAGCCGATACACCAATCCTCGTCAATGATGGCGATGGTGCGGGGACCTTCTAGCCCGTTGTCTGGGTTCAGGGGAAGGACTGGTTTACCGGTGAGGGCAGCCAGCCGTTCAACGCCTTCGGTGCCGCCTGGTGGGCACTGGTTGATGTCAGCCTCACCGTGGACGATCGCCTCGGCGTAGCGCTGACAGTCAGGATAGCCACAGCGCGTGCATTGCGTTTGTGGCAGGGCGTTGTTGAGCTGTTCGACCAGACTCACTTTTTAGCCGCTGCGGCTTTTTTGGCCGCAGGCTTGGCCGCTGCTTTCTTGGCGACAAGTTTGGCTTTGGCTGTTGATTTGCCTTGACCTTTGCTATGTTCCAAGATGAAACTCTTGACGTGTGGGTAAACCACTTCGCGCCAACGGCGACCGCTGAAAATGCCGTAATGGCCCGCACCTTTGACTTCCAAATGGTGATGCTCTTTGCGCACGATGCCGCTGCACAGTTTGTGCGCAGCTTCGGTTTGGCCAGAACCAGAAATGTCGTCGAGCTCACCTTCCACGGTTAGCAAAGACGTGGCATGAATGTCTTGTGGACGAACCAATTCAAGTTTGCCTTGTGGGTTTTTGACTTCCCATGTGCCGCGCACCAACTTGAACTCTTGGAACACAGTGTTGATGGTTTCCAAGTAGTAATCGGCATCCATGTCGAGCACGGCGTTGTACTCGTCATAAAAATCACGGTGTGATTCGACGCTGGAGTTGTCACCTTTGATCAAGTCTTTGAAGTAGTCGTAATGGCTCTTCAAGTGGCGGTCGGGGTTCATGGCGACGAAGCCAGTGTGCTGCAAGAAGCCAGGATACACACGACGGCCTGCACCTGGGAAGCTATCAGGCACGCGGTAAATCACGTTGTTCTCGAACCAGCTGTGGCTCTTGTTCATGGCCAAGTTGTTGACCGATGTGGGGGATTTGGTCGCGTCAATCGGGCCGCCCATCATGGTCATGGTGATGGGGGTTTTCTCGCCACGGCTAGCCATCAGTGACACAGCAGCCAACACAGGCACTGTCGGTTGGCACACGCTCATGATGTGGCAATTGCCGTATTTGCTTTGCAAATCACGGATGAACTCTTGCACGTAGTTCACATAGTCGTCGAGGTGGAATTCACCTTCACTCAATGGCACCAAACGTGCGTTCTTCCAATCGGTGATGTACACCTTGTGGTCTTTGAGCATGGTGCGCACGGTATCGCGCAACAAGGTGGCGTAGTGGCCAGACAAAGGCGCCACGATCAGCACCACAGGTTGTGCTTTGAGTTTGGTCAGCGTGGCAGCGTCGTCGGTGAAACGTTTGAAGCGGCGCAGCTCGCAAAATGGCTTGTCCATCTCGATGCGTTCATGGATAGCGACTTCTGTGCCTTCTACTTCGACAGATTTGATGCCGAACTGTGGCTTTTCATAGTCCTTGCCCAAGCGGTACAACAAGTCGTAGCCCGCAGACACGCGTTGCGCCATGGGGTTTTGAGCAATCGGTGAGTTGGTTTGGCCGTAAAGTTTGGAGGCGGCTTGTGCAAAGTCTGCGAATGGCTCCATCAGGCTACGTTGCGTCTCGAAAATTTGGTAAAGCATGGGTTTCGTCTCAAAAATGTTGCAGTGCAATATAGCAGCACTTACTTGGTTGAAAATGGAGTCTGTCCCCCAATTTACTTAGAACCAAGCTCGGCTAAGACTAATCATGAATTCAGACGTAAATATTACACGCATGCCGGTCTTGTTTGTCGGTCACGGCAGTCCGATGAATGTGATTGAGGACAGCGTTTATCGGCGTGCATGGCAAGCCTTGGGGACTGAGTTTGGGCGCCGTTGGCCTAAACCTAAACTCATTTTGTGTATCTCTGCACACTGGATCACGCCGGGTTGGTGGCTGACGGGCATGACCCAGCCCAAAACCATTCACGACTTTGGTGGCTTTCCGCAAGAGTTGTTTGACCAGCAATACCCAGCGCCCGGTGCGCCGGAGTGGGCCACGCAAACTGCGCAGCAACTCCGTCAGCCACACAGTGGTCAGCCAGTCGGCATTGATTCGACGCAGTGGGGGTTAGACCACGGCGCGTGGGGCGTGCTCAAGCCGATGTTTCCTGCAGCGGATATTCCTGTGGTGCAACTGAGCATCGACTACCACCGCCCACCGGCAGAGCACTTTGCACTGGGCCAGCAACTGCGCGCCTTGCGAGAGCAGGGCGTGCTCATCGTGGCCAGTGGCAACACCGTGCACAACCTGCGCACTATCAACCGCTCATCGGCTGATAACCAAACCTATGACTGGGTGATTGCGTTTGACCAATGGGTGGCTGAGCAAATCACATCGGGTCACTTAGAGGCTTTGGTGAACTTTCAAGCGCAAGGTGATATCGCCAAGATGTCGCACCCCAGCTATGACCATTTCTTGCCTTTGCTTTACGCCGCTGGTGCGGCAGAGGCGGGCGAGCCCATTGAGTTCTTCAACGAAGGCTATCAGCTGGCATCCATCGCGATGCGATCGGTGATTTGGGGTTGAGCACTGAAGACGGCTGCGTCGCTGTCGTGCGTTGAAGCAATAAAAAAGGGCCTGTGAAGGCCCTTTTGGGGTTGCACGTCAACCGTGCAAGCGGTGTGCAGTTACATCACTTTCGCGATAGCTTGGCACACGTAGTCGATGTTTTTGCTGTTCAACGCAGCCACGCACATGCGACCTGTGTCGGTGCCGTACACGCCAAACTCAGAGCGCAAACGCACCATTTGGTCTTTGCTCAAACCTGAGTAGCTGAACATGCCGATTTGGGTGGTGATGAAGCTCATGTCTTGCTTCACGCCAGCGGATTTGAGACCGTCCACCAGCTTTTGGCGCATGGCCTTGATACGCACGCGCATCTCGCCTAATTCTTTTTCCCACAACGCGCGCAGCTCTGGGTTGCCCAGTACGGCAGCCACCACAGCACCGCCGTGGATAGGTGGGTTGGAGTAGTTAGTACGAATCACGATTTTGAGTTGAGACAACACGCGGCCGCACTCTTCTTTGTCGGCGCACAACACGCTCAATGCACCCACGCGCTCGCCGTACAGGCTGAAGCTCTTGGAGAACGAGGTGGACACGAAGAAGCACAAACCTGCATCGACAAACTTTTGAATCACAGCGCCGTCTTCGGCAATGCCGTGGCCAAAACCTTGGTACGCCATGTCCAGGAAAGCTGTCAGGTTTTTGGTTTTGACCACGGCCACCACTTGGTCCCATTGGGTCGCAGTGATGTCGTAGCCAGTTGGGTTGTGGCAGCAAGCGTGCAACACCACGATGGTGCCAGCAGCAGCGGCGTTCAACGAGGCCAACATGCCTTCAAAGTTCACGCCGCGTTTTTCAGCGTCGTAGTAAGCGTAGGTGTCGACCTTGAAACCGGCGTTGGTGAACAAAGCGCGGTGGTTTTCCCAGCTGGGGTCAGAAATCAACA
>JACCDX010421101.1_pt1 | contig 21165 bp, 22 predicted proteins | sample 7449681 | NCBI WGS metagenome assembly JACCDX01 (sample SAMN15323450, study PRJNA562643) | freshwater metagenome | isolation source: river surface water | place: USA:Blue River Watershed | collected 2017-08-18
AAAGCCATGACCTTGCGCGGCGACAACATCGCGCAAGAGTTTCACCACATTGTGGACACCTACATTCAAAAACGTTTTGGTTGATGTGCATGCATTGACCCGCGAGCAACGGAAAAAACTGTGACGACCGAGAACAAAAAAAGCAAAACGCAAGCCCTGACTGCTGTGAAGGGCATGAACGACATCCTGCCGCCCGATTCGGCGCGCTGGGAGTGGCTTGAAGCGCAGGTGCGTGACTTGATGGCCCGCTACGTCTACCGCAATGTGCGCCTGCCCATCGTCGAACCCACGGCTTTGTTTGTGCGTGGCCTGGGCGAGGTGACTGACATTGTGGAAAAGGAGATGTACTCCTTTGAAGACCGCTTGAATGGCGAGCAACTCACGCTGCGCCCCGAAGCCACGGCGGGTGTGGTGCGTGCGGTGGTCGAGCACAACATGCTCTACAACGGCGGCCAGCGCCTGTACTACATGGGGCCGATGTTTCGCCATGAGCGCCCACAGCGTGGCCGCTACCGCCAGTTCCACCAAATCGGCGCAGAGGCCTTGGGCTTTCCTGGCGCAGAGGTGGATGCAGAGCTGATTCTCTTGGCCCATACTTTGTGGCAAGAACTTGGCATCCAAGACGTGCGCTTGGAACTCAACAGCTTGGGGCAGCCTAACGAACGTGCGGCGCACCGTGCCGCACTGATTGCGCATTTGGAAGCGCACATGGATGTGTTGGACGAAGAAGCCAAGCGCCGTTTGCACAGCAACCCCTTGCGCATCTTGGACACCAAGAACCCCGCCATGCAAGCGGTGGTGGAAGCCGCGCCCAAGCTCATCGACTTTTTGGGTGAAGCCTCGCTGGCCCACTTCAACGCGGTCAAAGCCATTTTGGATGCGAGCGGTGTGAGCTACCGAATCAACCCACGCTTGGTGCGTGGCATGGACTACTACAACCTCACCGTGTTTGAGTTCGTCACCGAAAGCCTCGGCTCGCAAGGCACGATTTGCGGTGGCGGTCGTTACGACTACCTGATCGAGCAAGTGGGTGGCAAGCCCGCACCTGCGGTGGGCTGGGCTTTGGGCGTGGAGCGTGTGTTGGAGTTACTCAAAGAGCAGGGCACTTTGCCCGAACCCACAGGACCTGATGTGTACGCCATCGTGCCCGATGCGGCGGCCTTACCCGTGGTGTTCAAAACCATCCAAACCTTGCGTGCACAAGGTGTATCGGTGCAAATGCATGCAGGGGCAGGCGAGGGCATGGGCAGCATGAAATCGCAGTTCAAGAAAGCCGATGGCAGCGGTGCACAGTTCGCGCTCATTTTTGGTGGCGACGAGTTGGCCCGTGGCGAAGTCACCCTCAAAGCCTTGCGCGATGGCGCAGGGGCTCAAGAGGCTGTGTCATTGGCAGAAGTGACGGCCCATGTGACTTCGAAACTCATGCAGGGCGCGGCTTGATCGCGCGCCCTACAATCCGCTAAATTTTCAAGTCAAAGCACCTACACCATGTCATCGCACCTCAATCTCGAAGACCAAGAACAACTCGACGAACTCAAGCACTTTTGGAAGATCTGGGGCGACCTCATCACCTGGGTGCTGATTGCTGTGTTGGGTGGTTATGCCGCGTGGATGGGATGGCAGTCATACCAGGGCAAACAAGCAGCGCAATCGGCGGCTTTGTATGACACCGTTGAACGTGCAGCGCTCAGCGGTGATTTGGCGTTGCTTGACCGCTCGATCAACGACATTGAAGCCAAATTTGCCAGCACCACGTATGCGCAGCAAGCCGCCATGCTGGCTGCCCGTGTCTACAACGACAAAGACCGCAAAGCGGATGCTAAAAAGCAGTTGACTTGGGTGATAGACCAAGCCAGCGATGAGGGCTACCAAAGCTTGGCCCGTTTGCGCTTGGCCTCGTTGTTGGTGGAAGACAAAGCTTATGACGAAGCACGCAAATACCTCACCGCCAAAACCACCCCAGAAGCCTTCGTGCCCTTGATGGCCGATCGTCTGGGCGACTTGGCCATGCTGCAAGCGCAACCTGCTGAAGCTGTTCAGCACTACAAAAATGCATGGAAGGGCTTTGAGCCCAATGCCGATTACCGCCGTTTGGTGGCTGTGAAACTGGCTGCTTTGGGTGCAGACCCCGAAGACGCAGCCGCTGTGGAGACTAAAAAGTGAACACAACCATGTCTCGCTGGACATCTTTCACGCGCATTTGCTTGCTCAGCGCGTGCGTCGCTTTGGCTGCCTGCTCAGGCCCATCGCGTCCCAAACCCACCGAAATTCAGGGTGTGACCGTGTTGCAAGACGTGCGCATCAATTGGACGGCCAACCTCGGCAAAGTCGATTTCCCTTTGGTGGTGTCAGCGCGTGATGACCGCGTTGCTTTGGCCAACAGCCAAGGCGTGGTCGCTGTGTTAGATGCCAGCACTGGCAAAGATGTTTGGCGCATCAAGCTGGACCAAGCCATCTCTGCGGGTGTGGGCAGCGATGGCCAACAATTGGCTGTGGTGACCCGCAATAACGAACTCGTCACCCTGCGTGATGGCAAAGTGCAATGGCGCACGGGTTTGCCTGCTCAGTCATTCACGCCGCCTTTGGTCGCGGGTGCTCGCGTGTTCGTGCTGACAGCAGACCGCTCGGTCATGGCCTTTGATGGCGCAACAGGTCGCCAACTCTGGACGCAGCAGCGCCCTGGTGAGCCCTTGGTCTTGAAACAAGCTGGCGTGATGTTGGCCTTCAAAAACACCTTGGTCGTGGGCTTGTCAGGTCGTTTGGCAGGACTTGATCCCAACACAGGCGTGATTCGCTGGGAATCTGCCATTGCCACACCACGTGGTACGAATGACATCGAGCGATTGGTCGATTTGGTCGCCCCGTTTGACCGTGTGGGCGATGTGGTGTGCGTGCGCGCCTTCCAAACATCGGTCGGATGTGTCAATGCCGAACGCGGTCAGTCTGTCTGGACACGTCCCTCTGCAGGTGAAATGGGTGTGAGCGGCAATGACAACTTGCTGGTCGCGCCAATGTCCAACGGTGTGGTGCAAGCCTTTAACCGCAGCAATGGCGAACGCTTGTGGGACACCGAACGTTTGAAATACCGAGTCTTGAGCGCACCTTTGGTCACTCCGCGCGGCGTGTTGATTGCTGACAACGGTGGCTGGTTGTATGTGCTGTCGCTGGCCGATGGTGCCTTGCTCAACCGCATCAAGCTTGACTCGGAAGAATTGGCAGCGGCCCCTGTGTTTGCAGGTGGGCGCTATGTGGTGGTCTCACGCGAAGGTCGCGTGACAGGCCTCCAAATGCCTTAAGGGCAAGTTAAAGGACTAAGTTTTGAAACCCGTATTGGCCCTGGTGGGCCGCCCCAACGTAGGCAAGTCCACGTTGTTCAACCGTTTGACCAAATCGCGTGATGCGATCGTGGCCGACTTCGCGGGTCTGACGCGTGACCGTCACTACGGCAACGCCCGTTTTGACAAGCACGAATTCATCGTCATTGACACGGGCGGCTTTGAGCCCACCGCAGATCACGGCATCTACAAAGAGATGGCGCGTCAAACCCAGCAAGCTGTGGCCGAGGCCGATGTGGTGGTGTTTGTGGTGGATGCCCGTGGTGGCATTTCTGCGCAAGACCATGACATCGCCAACTACCTGCGCCGCTTGGGCAAGCCCACCATTTTGGTGGCCAACAAAGCTGAAGGCATGAAAGAGGGCGCTCAGCTGGTGGAGTTTTACGAGTTGGGCTTGGGCGAAGTGTTGCCCGTGTCTGCCTCGCATGGCCAAGGCATTCGCGACATGATGAGCAAGGCCTTGGCGCCTTTGCATTTGCCAGACCCCGACGACGAAGATGCCAACGCCGACAACGGCACCATCAAGCTGGCTGTGGCGGGGCGCCCCAACGTGGGCAAGTCGACCCTCATCAATACTTGGCTGGGCGAAGAGCGCTTGGTCGCGTTTGATATGCCAGGCACCACACGGGACGCCATCAGTGTGCCGTTCGAGCGCAACGGCCAGATGTTTGAACTCATTGACACCGCTGGTCTGCGACGCAAAGGCAAGGTGTTTGAAGCCATTGAGAAATTCTCTGTCGTCAAAACCTTGCAAGCCATTGAATCGGCCAATGTGGTGTTGCTGTTGCTTGACGCCACCCAAGGCGTGACCGACCAAGACGCACACATCGCGGGCTATATTTTGGAAAGCGGTCGCGCTGTGGTGGTGGCGGTGAACAAATGGGATGCGGTGGACTCGTACCAGCGTGAACTGCTGATGCGCTCGATCGAAACGCGTTTGCCGTTCTTGAAGTTTGCGGCCATGCACTTCATCTCGGCCAAGAAGCGCCAAGGTTTGGGTCCGTTGTGGGGCGCGATTGCGCAGGCCCACAAAGCGGCCATGTGCAAGATGCCTACGCCGTTGCTCACCCGTTTGCTTTTGGAAGCAGTGCAGTTTCAATCGCCTCAACGTGGGGGCATGTACCGCCCTAAGCTGCGTTATGCGCATCAAGGTGGCATGAATCCGCCCATCATCGTGATCCACGGCAACTCGCTGGAACACGTGACCGATGCCTACAAACGGTTCTTGGAAGGGCGCTTCCGCAAAGCATTTAATTTGGAAGGCACCCCCTTGCGAATTGAGATGAAGACCTCAAGTAATCCTTACGCAGACAAAGACGATTGATTTCAAAGGCTTTACGTCGATGTGGTAACGTGCAGATTCTTTCAACTCACACAGACACGGAGCATATCGTGAACACCGACAACTCAAAGAACAAAGGCCAACTGTTGCAAGATCCATTTTTGAACATTCTGCGCCGCGAGCATGTGCCCGTGTCCATTTATTTGGTCAACGGCATCAAGCTCCAAGGCCAAATCGAATCGTTTGACCAATACGTTGTGTTGCTGCGCAACACCGTCACACAAATGGTTTACAAACACGCCATCTCGACCATCGTGCCGGGCCGCGCTGTCAACTTCAATCCGACCGATGGCACTGGCAGCTCGCCAGAAGTCTGAGCTTGAATGCTCTGCAAAAAGGGCTGTTTCAGCCCTTTTTTTACGCCTTATTTTTAGACTGACCACTTGAACGACACACCTCAACAAACCGCTGGCACTACCATTTTGGTGGGGGTCGACTTTGGCTTGCCACATTTCGATGGCGAGTTAGAAGAACTCGGTCTGCTGGCCGAAACTGCAGGCTTGACGCCCGTGGCGCGCATCACCTGCAAGCGCAAAGCGCCTGATGCTGCGCTGTTCGTGGGCAGTGGCAAGGCGGATGAAATCAAAGAGCTGGCCCTGATGCACGGTGCAACAGAGATTTTGTTTGACCAGTCACTCAGCCCCGCGCAGCAGCGCAACTTAGAACGCCACATGGATGTGGCCGTGAACGACCGCACATTGCTGATTCTCGAAATCTTCGCCCAGCGCGCCCGCAGCCACGAAGGTAAGTTGCAGGTGGAGTTGGCCAAGCTGCAATACCTCAGCACGCGCTTGGTGCGCCGTTGGTCGCACTTGGAGCGTCAAAGCGGTGGTATCGGCATGCGCGGTGGTCCTGGTGAGACCCAGATTGAGCTAGACCGCCGCATGATCAATGACGCCATCAAACGCACCAAAGAGCGTTTGGACAAGGTCAAAAAGCAACGCAGCACCCAGCGCCGTCAGCGCAACCGCCGCGATGCTTTCACCATCTCGCTGGTCGGCTACACCAACGCGGGCAAATCCACGCTGTTCAATGCCTTGGTCAAGGCCCGCGCTTATGCGGCAGATCAGCTGTTTGCCACACTCGACACCACCACGCGCCAGTTGTATTTGGGAAATGCCGATGGCACAGGCCGCTCGGTGTCGTTGTCAGACACGGTGGGATTCATTCGCGATCTGCCGCACGGTTTGATCGATGCTTTTCAAGCCACCTTGCAAGAGGCAGCGGACGCCACGCTGTTGATGCATGTGGTCGATGCGTCTAACCCGAATTACCCCGAACAAATGGATGAGGTGCAAAAGGTCTTGGCCGAGATTGGTGCCGCTGATGTGCCGCAGGTGTTGGTGTTCAACAAACTTGACGCCATGAGCCCAGAAACTCGGCCTAAGCAGCTCAATGACCATTACACCGTTGATGGCCAGAGCGTGCCGCGCTTTTTTGTGAGCGCCCAAACAGGCGAGGGTTTGGCCGCTTTGCGTGAGTTTTTGGCCTTGGAGGCGGTGTCTACCTTGCCTGAAGACCATGCAAATTCGCAGGAATTGGAATGAGCCCTGAATCCTTAGGCACAATCAAAGACTTCAGAGAAAAAACAACGATGCGCATGAACTCAACTACCCACACGGTCAGCCCCAAGTCTTGGCGCGCGCGACTGCTCGGCATGTTCAACCTCAATGATGGCCGCTGGGGCCGCGACAAAGATGGCAACCCCACCTTTGACCCCAATGGCAGCCAGCCCATCCCGCCTTCCAGTGATGAGAAAAAGCCGCAAGAAGAACCCAAGCGTCCCCCCGCGGGTGCGGGAGGCCCGCCTGATTTGGATGAGTTGTGGCGCGATTTCAACGCCAAGCTCTCAGGCTTGTTTGGCAACAAAAAAGGTGGATTACAGCCACCTGGCAATGCAGGCGGACCTAATGGCCCCGACTTCAAAGCTGCACGCTTTGGTATAGGTGTGATTGGCGCTGTGGTGCTCGCCATCTGGCTGAGTACAGGCTTTTTCATCGTGCAAGAAGGTCAACAAGCGGTGATCACCCAGTTTGGCCGTTACCACTCCACCGTGGGTGCGGGTTTCAACTGGCGCTTGCCTTATCCGTTCCAACGCCAAGAATTGGTGTTTGTGACCCAAATTCGCTCGGTTGATGTGGGGCGCGACACCATCGTCAAGTCCACTGGCTTGCGCGAGTCGGCCATGTTGACCGAAGACGAAAATATTTTGGAAATCAAGTTTGCCGTGCAGTACCGTTTGACAGACGCACGTGCCTATTTGTTTGAAACCAAGAACCCCACCGAAACCGTGGTGCAAGCCGCCGAAACAGCTGTGCGCGAAGTGGTGGGCAAGATGAAGATGGACGCCGCCATGTCCGAAGAGCGTGACCAAATTGGCCCACGCATTCGTACCATCATGCAAGGCATTCTTGACCAATACAAAGTGGGCGTCGAAGTGGTGGGCATCAACTTGCAGCAAGGCGGCGTGCGTCCGCCAGAGCAAGTACAAGCCGCGTTTGACGATGTGCTCAAAGCGGGTCAAGAACGCGAACGCGCTAAGAATGAGGCTGAAGCTTATGCCAACGACGTGGTGCCACGTGCTGTGGGTGCTGCCTCGCGCCTGAAGCAAGAAGCGGATGGCTACAAAGCACGCATCGTGGCGCAAGCCGAGGGTGATGCCCAGCGCTTCAAGTCGCTCGTGGGTGAATACCAAAAAGCGCCTCAAGTCATGCGCGACCGTTTGTACATTGACGCGATGCAACAGATTTACAGCAACACCACCAAGGTGTTGGTGGACACCAAACAAGGCTCAAACCTGTTGTACTTGCCCTTGGACAAAATCATTCAGCAAACCAACCCAGCCAATAGCACAGCTGCTGCTGCGGATAACGCACACAACGCCGCCAACACACCCGCCAACCCAAGCGCGCCTGCAGCCGATGCCCGTGCACGCGATGGCCGCTCACGCGACCGCGATGGCCGTTGATAGGGGACACAAACATGCAACAAAACAAAATTGGTTTTTATATTTCCTCTGCCTTTGTGGCTTTGGCGCTGCTCAGTTCCACCTTGTTTGTGGTGGACCAACGTCAGTTTGGTGTGGTGTATTCCTTTGGCCAAATCAAGAACGTCATCACCGAGCCTGGCTTGAACATCAAGCTGCCGCCACCGTTCCAAAACGTGAGTTACATCGACAAACGCTTGCTCACGCTGGACAACGCTGACACCGAGCCCATGCTCACGGCTGAAAAACAACGTGTGGTGATTGACTGGTACGCCCGTTGGCGCATCACCGACCCTTCACAGTACATCCGTAACGTAGGTTTAGACGAAAACGCAGGTGCCGTGCAATTGGCCCGCGTGGTGCGCAATGCGTTCCAAGAAGAAATCAACAAGCGCACCGTGAAAGAGTTGCTTTCATTGAAACGCGAAGAGTTGTTGGCGGACGTCAAACGTGAAGTGTTGAGTGCCGTCAAAGGTGCCAAGCCTTGGGGCGTGGACGTGATTGACGTGCGCATCACCCGTGCTGACTATGTGGATGCCATCACCGAGTCGGTGTACCGCCGCATGGAGGCCGAGCGCAAGCGCGTGGCCAATGAGTTGCGTTCGACGGGTGCAGCTGAGGGCGAAAAAATCCGTGCCGATGCGGATCGTCAACGCGAAGTGACTTTGGCCAACGCCTACCGTGAAGCGCAAAAAATCAAAGGTGAGGGCGATGCCGAAGCCGCACGTTTGTACGCCGATTCGTTTGGTCGCGATGCCAACTTTGCTCAGTTCTACCGCAGCCTTGAAGCGTACAAAACGACGTTCAGCAAAAAGAGCGACGTCATGGTGGTGGACCCATCGAGCGACTTCTTCAAAGCCCTGCGTAGCAGCGGTGGCGGCAGCGCCCCAGCGCCCAAGAAGTAAAAGGTCCTACGTATGAGCTTAGACAGCGATACGCTGTGGGCCGCGTTCGCACTGATGCTGATTTTTGAAGGCATCATGCCTTTTGCGTCGCCTCAGGGTTGGCGCGACAAAATGGCGCAATTGCTGGTCCTGCATGACGGGCAAATCCGCTTTTTTGGCTTGGTCTGTATCTTGGCTGGTCTTTTGATGCTTTGGTGGCTGGGTTGAGGGCGATTAGCCCTGTAAAATCTCGGTTTTAACAGCCTCCCTTCATTTCATGTCTGCTTGGGTTCTGCCGGATCACATCGCCGATGTTCTGCCTTCTGAGGCCCGGCACATCGAAGAGCTACGTCGTCTATATCTGGACACGGCTAGAGGCTATGGCTACGAGTTGGTCATGCCGCCATTGCTCGAATACCTCGAATCCTTGTTGTCAGGGACAGGTCGCGCACTCGATTTACAAACTTTCAAATTGGTCGACCAACTCTCAGGTCGCACCTTGGGCTTGCGCGCTGACACCACGCCGCAAGTGGCCCGCATTGACGCGCATTTGCTCAACCGCGCTGGCGTGACGCGCCTGTGCTACTGCGGCCCCGTGTTGCATACGCGCCCAGACCGCCCGTTTGCCACCCGTGAGCCATTGCAGTTTGGTGCTGAAATTTATGGTCATGCAGGCATTGAGGCGGACCTTGAAGTGCTGCATTTGGCCTTGGACAGTTTGAAGGCCGTCAAGCTCAGCAGCTACACCCTTGATTTGAGCGATGCACGCATCGTGCCCGCTTTGTTGAACGGCGTGACTTTGACAACTGACGCACGTGATGCTTTGCACAGCGCCTTGGCTGCCAAAGACACCTCTGGCGTTCAAGCCCTCACCCAAGACCTGCCTGCCAATGTGCGCACGGCTTTGGTGGCGTTGGTTGGCATGTATGGCGATGCCTCTGTGTTGGATCAAGCTGAACAAGCTTTTGCTGCATGGCCTGTGGTCATGCAAGCCTTGGCAGAGTTGCGCCAAATTGCAGCGGATATGCACGATGACGTGGCCATCACCTTTGACTTGGCTGATTTGCGAGGCTATGCCTACTACAGCGGTGTGCGCTTTGCCATCTTCGTGCCAGGTGCCAGCGATGCCTTGGTGCGCGGTGGGCGCTATGACGAAGTGGGTGCGGTGTTTGGCCGCAAGCGTCCCGCCGTCGGATTTAGCTTGGACCTGAAAGAGCTGGTCAGCGTGGTGCCTGCATGCGCCCTCAAAGCAGCCATTCGTGCGCCTTGGGGCACAGCCAAAGGTCTGCGCGAAGCCATTGCCACCTTGCGTGCCAATGGCGAAACCGTGGTTTGCGTGTTGCCAGGCCATGAGAGTGAAGTTGATGAATTCAACTGCGATCGTGAATTGATCGAAGTTGCAGACCGTTGGGTCATCCAAGCGATTCCTGTCGGTCAAGCCCTTTAATTTTTTTGAGTAATCGAGTCGATATGAGCACTACCCAAGGACAAACCGTGGCCGCCACCAAAGGCCGTAACGTCGTCGTGGTCGGCACCCAATGGGGTGACGAAGGCAAAGGCAAATTGGTGGATTGGTTGACCGAAACCGCCACTGGCGTGGTGCGCTTTCAAGGCGGCCACAACGCGGGTCACACCTTGGTCATCAACGGCGTGAAAACTGCCTTGCATTTGATCCCCAGTGGCATCATGCGCCCTGGCGTCAAGTGCTACATCGGCAACGGTGTGGTGTTGTCTGCACCTAAGCTGCTCGAAGAAATTGCAGGCCTCGAAAAAGCAGGCGTGGAAGTGCGCTCACGTTTGCGCATCAGCGAAGCTTGCCCACTTATCTTGCCTTACCACGCGGCCATCGACGTCGCCTGTGAAGCCGCCAAAGAGAAGGCTGGCACGGCCAAGATCGGCACCACAGGCCGCGGCATTGGCCCCGCCTATGAAGACAAAATTGCACGCCGTGCTTTGCGCGTGCAAGACTTGAAGCATCCCGAGCGCTTCGCCACCAAACTGCGCGAAAACCTCGAACTGCACAACCATGTCTTGACCGATATCTTGCACGCACCCGCTGTGGACTATGACACCGTCTACAACGAAGCCATGGCTTACGCCAAAGACATCTTGCCGATGGTGGCTGACGTGTCACGCGAGTTGAACGAAGCCCACAAGGCGGGTGCCAACCTGTTGTTTGAAGGCGCACAAGGCACCTTGCTCGATGTGGACCACGGCACTTATCCCTTCGTCACCTCCAGCAACTGCGTGGCTGGCAACGCCGCAGCAGGCGCGGGCGTGGGGCCAGGCATGCTGCACTACATCTTGGGCATCACCAAGGCGTACTGCACGCGCGTGGGCGGCGGCCCATTCCCTACCGAACTCGATTGGGAAAAAGAAGGTACGCCCGGATATCACATGGCAACTGTCGGCGCAGAGAAGGGCACCACCACAGGCCGCTCACGCCGCTGCGGTTGGTTTGATGCCGCGTTGCTCAAGCGCAGCGCGCAAGTCAACGGCCTCACAGGTTTGTGCATCACCAAGCTCGACGTGCTCGACGGTTTGACCGAGTTGCTGTTGTGTGTGGGTTATGAATTGGATGGCGAGAAGACTGACATCTTGCCCATGGGCGCAGATGAGATCGCGCGTTGCAAACCCATCTACGAAACCATTCCTGGCTGGACCGACAGCACCGTGGGTGTGACTGACTACGCCAAGCTGCCCAAGGCTGCCCAGCACTACCTCAACCGCATTGCCGAAACCACTGGCGTGCCCATCCACATGGTGTCGACCAGCCCAGACCGTGATCACACGATCTTGCTGAGCCACCCCTACATCGCTTAATTTTTTAAAGGATCAAACCATGTTGACTGAAGACGGCAAACACCTGTACGTGTCTTACGACGAGTACCACAACCTGATTGAAAAACTCGCCATCAAGATTCACCAATCGGGCTGGCAGTTCGACACGATTTTGTGCTTGGCCCGTGGCGGCATGCGCCCAGGTGACATCTTGTCGCGCATCTTCGACAAGCCTTTGGCCATCATGTCAACCAGCTCCTACCGTGCTGATGCAGGTACTGTGCAAGGCCACTTGGACATCGCGCGCTTCATCACCACACCCAAAGGCGAAATCGCGGGTCGCGTGTTGTTGGTGGACGACTTGGCCGACACTGGTCACACCTTGAAAGCTGTGGTGGACCAACTCAAAAACAACTATGCGCCCATCACAGAGTTGCGTACCGCTGTGATTTGGACCAAGGGCGTGTCTGCCTTTGCGCCTGACTACTCGGTGGACTACTTGCCCACCAACCCATGGATTCACCAACCGTTTGAACCGTATGACAGCATGCGTCCAGCGGCATTGTTGGAGAAGTGGAAGGTTTAATCTTTCGCTGCTAAACAGAAAAAGGACTTAGATCACTCTAAGTCCTTTTTTGTTATGGACTGTGTAGTGGCCGTCTGTCGCTCATGGCAGCACAAGCGCAGAAAGAAATGCAGCAAAATGCATTTAATGGAATGGAGTTTGCGATGACGGAAAAAATTGTCAGAAGCGAGACGGCTCATTCGGTCACGACGAGTGAGATCACCAAAAACGCGATCAACCCTCGCAACAGTTTCATTGATCAAGAAAAGCCGGTACTCGAAGGCCCTGCAATTGAGATCGCTGCTTCTGTGATGAAAGATAAAACTGCGGCCGTGTTTCAAGAAAGTGCACCGCATGATCTTGGCAAAACCCCAGACTACCTCAGCATCACCGATCATTTCGACACACGTAGCAAATTGGCGGAGGTGAAGAAACACATCCATGACAATCGCCAAAAGTTGGTGCTTGAGAATCCGCAGGACAACGAAAAGTTTTTTGAGTCGCTTCAAAAAATAGAAGACCGCATCAGCATGCTTCGCCAAAAACACCCAAAAGACAACCATCAAGGCACAGGTGCTGTTGCCCAATCTGTGGACAACATTCAGCCTTTGGATCAAGTGTCCTACAACGATCATATTCTTTACCGCGAAAAAAAGAACCTGATGACCAATGTGCAAAGGGTGAGGGAAGGTGTCGCGCGTGATTCGGTCAAGCGCCAGCTTGATGAGAAATCTCTCGATGCAGAAGAATCCGTTTCAGCCTTGCCACCTCTTCAAACGGCGTTGTTGGGCGACGAAATAAATCTTGATGAAGCGCAACTGTTGCTCAATGGTGAACTGGGCGCGTTTGATGAAAACGAGCTCCGGGCCAAAGTGAAGAAGATGCAAGAAAAGCTGATACGCGTGAATCAAACGCTCAAAGACATCGAAAACGAAAAACCACCCACTTAAGCCAAGTTATGTCTCGAAGTACAGACCTCATTCATCACACCTATCTTCCACCTGCCGAATTTGAAGCGCCGCAAGTTGGCGTGTTCAAAGCCTCGACGGTGATCTTTCCTAATGTGGCGGCCATGCGCACCCGCGAATGGATGAACAAGTCGGCTTATACCTATGGCTTGCACGGAACCCCGACCACATTCACGCTCGAAGAACGCCTGGCCACCCTCGAAGGGGGCACCCATTGCATCCTCACGCCCAGTGGTTTGGCCGCGATTGCGCATGTGGACTTTGCGTTGCTCAAAACAGGCGATGAGGTGTTGATTCCCGACAATGCCTACGCGCCCAACAAGTCTTTGGCCGAGGGCGAGCTGGCACAGTTTGGCATCACACATCAGGTGTACGACCCATTGGACGTGAACGATTTGGCCGCGCGCATCACACCACGCACGCGCTTGGTGTGGCTTGAAGCCGCAGGCTCGGTGACGATGGAGTTCCCAGACCTTGTGGCCTTGGTTCAACTGTGCAAATCACGCGGTGTGTTGTGTGCACTCGACAACACTTGGGGGGCGGGTCTTGCGTTCAATGCGTTTGACCTGACACCAGGGCAGGGTGAGCTGGGGGTGGACCTGACCATCCATGCACTCACCAAATACCCCAGTGGCGGCGGCGATGTGTTGATGGGCAGCATCGTCACGCGCAGTGATGCGTTGGCGCGATTGTTGAAACTCACCCACATGCGCTTAGGGACAGGCGTCGGTGCGAACGATGCGGAGTTGGTGTTGCGTTCATTGGCCAGTATGCCGCTGCGTTACAAGGCGCAAGACAAGGCTGCACGGACCCTTGCTACTTGGTGTGCATCGCAATCTGCGTTTAGCCAAGTGCTGCATCCCGCACTTGGCAGTTCACCCGGTCACGCGCATTGGCAGCAACTGTGCGTGACACCGCACGAGCCCGAAGGCTTGGCTGCAGGTATTTTCAGTGTGGTGATGGATGCGCGTTTCCCCGCTCATCAAGTAGATGCGTTTTGCGATAGCCTAAAGCGCTTCAAAATTGGTTACAGCTGGGGCGGCCCCATGAGTTTGGTGATGCCCTACAACATGGCCTCTAGCCGCCAACGCTCGACCGAACACATGCAACGTGGACGGGTGGTGCGTTTTTGCATTGGCCTTGAAGACGTGAACGATTTACAAAGAGACATCTTGCAAGCGCTGCAACAGGCGAACTTGCAAACCTAAACAATAGAAGGGGAGATCATGCATCCATTGGAATCAGACGCGCCACGCGAACAAATTGATATCCATCCGATTGGCCTAGCAGCCCCTTTGAATTGGCTATCGATGGGCTTTCGTGACATGCTTTCACAGCCTTGGATTTCGCTGTTTTACGGTGCGTGTTTTTGGGTGATGGCACTCATCGTGTCAGCCGTGTTTAAAAACAGTCCTGAGTACACCTTATCGGCTGTGTCTGGCAGCTTATTGATCGGCCCATTTTTGGCGATGGGTTTGTATGACGTCAGCATGCACATCGAGCGGGGAGAAGCGCCAAGCTTTGGCAGCTCACTCACTTGTTGGGAGCCGCACATTCGCAGCATGAGCATGCTCATCATGGTCATGGTAGTGATGGAGCTGTTGTGGGGACGTGCGTCACTTGTGGTGTTTGCGGTGTTTTTCGATTCAGGCGGCATGCCCACCACGGCCTCCGTACTAGAGGCGGTGTTCAATCCGCAAAACTGGGAGTTCATTGCGGCCTACATTTGCGTAGGCGGTTTTTTTGCAGGGCTGGTATTTGCCAGCATGATGGTGTCCATCCCCATGATTTTGGACCGTGACACCGATGCCATCACCGCTTGCATCACCAGCTTGCGGGTGTTCTTTGACCGCACTTTGGTCGCATTGTTTTGGGGCTTTCTCATCACGCTGCTGGTGGTGCTGGCTATATTGCCATCTGCCGCTGGTTTACTGGTGGTGGGGCCTTGGCTAGGCTTTGCCAGTTGGCATGCTTACCGTGGGACGGTGCGTGTGACCCCAGTGGTAGCCGAAGCTGCCTAAGGTGTTAAGCGCGCACTTGTTGGCACAAAGTCTGCGCCACATGGCGCAGTGTTTCAGGATGGCGATTGACGGCGACACATGCTGTGGCTTGATGGCCTTGTGTGAAGTTACGCACCATCGATGCGGCATACGTAGGGTCGTAGTGCAGTATCAGCAAGTCACGCACCACCTGTTCGATATGGCCTGTCTGTACTTGTTCTTTCCAGGCTTCCACCACTGCTTTGCCGCGAAGGGTCACCAAAGCATCTAAGCGGCGGCAGAACAACGCATGGTCGTCCACAAAAAATTTGTAGTCTTCCATCAGCAAAGCCACGCGTTCGTCCAAGCTGAGTTGCAGCTCAAAACATGGGCTGTCTCGCATGGCCAACATCAGCGATTCGGGGATGGACAAGTTACCCACTTTGCGGCTTTCAGACTCCACAAACACAGGCCGTGCAGGGTCAAAGCTGCGCAGGGCTTGCCACACCAAATTGTCAAAACGTTTTTGGCTGGGCTGTGGCTGGCCTGGGATATGACCGAGCACCGAACTGCGGTGACAGGCGAGTTCTTCGAGGTCAAGCACTTGCGCACCTTCGGCTGCCAACGCATGCAGCAACCGCGTTTTGCCAGAGCCTGTGGGGCCAGAGATGACTTTGAATTGCAGCGGTGCCACGCGCTTAGGAATGTCTTCCACGATGGCCGCACGAAAGGCTTTGTAACCACCTTCGATCAAGTTCACCTTGAAGCCAATTTGCCCCAAGACCAAAGACAGTGAACCACTGCGCTTGCCACCACGCCAGCAGTAAATGAGGGGTTGCCAGCTTTTGGGCAGCTCCAGCACTTCGCGTTGGATGTGGCGCGCAATGTTGGCGGCCACCATGGCCGCGCCATGCTTTTGTGCTTCGAAGGCACCGACTTGCTTGTACATGGTGCCCACGAAGATGCGCTCTTCGTTGTTGAGGGAAGGCCAGTTCACGGCATGGGGCAGGTGGTCAAGTGCAAACTCGTCCTCGCTGCGTGCGTCGATGATGGTGCTGAAACCGCCAGGTGCGCCCATTGGAATGGCTAGGCGATTCATGGCGTCTTGCGCCGAGATAAAAGTAACGCTCACGGTTTATAAATTCTTTTTGATTTCGGGCCACACATTAGCCAACATGCGTGGATGCGCTTCGGCTTTGGGGTGAATGCGGTCGGGTTGAAACTGAGCTGTGGCATCGGGCGCATCGGCGATGCCTTTGAGGAAAAATGGCACCAAGCCCGTGCGGTATTTCTTGGCGAGGTTGGCAAACATCACCGAGAACTTGGCGCTGTAGTCAGGCCCGTAGTTGGGCGGTATTTGCATGCCTACCAGCACCACGCGGGCGTTGACAGCGCGGCAGGCTTGAATCATGGCTTCGAGGTTGTTTTGGGTGCTGTCCAAATCGAGGCCGCGCAAGGCATCGTTGCCACCTAGCTCAATCACCACTTGCACAGGGCGCACTTGGTCGAGCATGGCAGGCAGGCGAGAGCGGCCACCGGCCGTGGTGTCGCCGCTGATGCTGGCGTTGACCACACGCACATCCGGGCGCTCGGCTTGCAGCTTGTCGGCCAGCAGCGCTACCCAACCCTTGCCACGTGGAATGCCGTACTCGGCACTGAGCGAATCGCCCAACACCAAAATAGTGGCTGCAGGCACGGTGCCTGGCGCTGGGGCAGAGCCCGGCGGTGGCACTTGGCTGGGATAGGGCTGGCCACGGCGGCGGTGTGGCCCTGTGGAGGTGATCTCACCCTCCATGCCTTGGCCTGTGGACGTGATGATGCTTTGTTGGGCCGAGGCTGTGCCTAGGCTGAATGCCCCCAGCAAAGTAGCGCTCAGTGCGCCCAAGTTAAAGTCACGTCTTAACCACCCATTGCGCTTCATGACTCAGCCTTCATTTGAAAAAACATCCACATCGCCTTTGATGGTTGTCTCGCACTTGTCGAAATCGGTGCAAGACGCCAGTGGCACTCTGCACATTCTCCGCGATATCGACTTCCATCTAGCGCCTCAGCAATCATTGGCCATTGTGGGCGCTTCGGGTTCGGGCAAAAGCACCTTACTGTCCATCATGGCGGGGCTAGACACACCCACGCAGGGCACCGTGTGGCTGGGCGGCGTAGACCTATTTGCGATGGACGAAGACGCACGCGCGGCGGTGCGCGCCCGCCAAGTGGGCTTTGTGTTTCAAAGCTTTCAGCTCTTGGGCAACATGACCGCGCTTGAAAACGTCATGCTGCCGCTAGAGTTGGCAGGCTTGCCCAACCCACGTGCGGCGGCCAAGGACATGCTGGTGCGTGTGGGCTTGGGCGAACGCTTGGGCCACTACCCCAAGGTGCTGTCGGGCGGTGAACAACAACGCGTCGCCTTGGCCCGTGCCTTTGTGGTCAAGCCCGCGCTGCTGCTGGCTGACGAGCCCACAGGCAGCCTAGACCACGCCAGCGGCGAACGCATCATGGATTTGATGTTTGAGCTCAACCAAGAGCTGGGTACCACGCTGGTGTTGGTGACGCATGATTTGAAACTGGCTGCAAGGTGTGATCAGGCCATCACGATTGAGGCTGGACAGCTCAAGGGATAATCCCTCTATATGTCCTCAGCTCCAAAAGTTCTCTTCGGCTTTCACGCCGTTGGCGTGCGCGTGAAAACAGCGCCGCAATCCATCATCGAAATCTACTTTGACCCCACGCGCCGTGATGCGCGCATGCGTCAATTCATCGAGCGTGCCACAGAGGCTGGTGTGCGTTTGATCGAGGCCGATGGCCCCCGTTTGGCCAAGCTTTCTGGCGGTCACGGCCACCAAGGTGTGGCCGCGCGTGTGAGCGAAATCAAGCAAGTGCATTCACTGGATGAGTTGCTAGAGGGCATTGAGAAAGTTGAAGCGCCTTTGATTTTGGTGCTCGACGGCGTGACCGACCCGCACAACCTAGGCGCGTGCTTGCGCGTGGCTGATGGCGCGGGTGCGCATGCGGTGATTGCCCCCAAAGACCATGCCGTGGGCATCAATGCCACGGTCGCCAAGGTGGCCAGTGGCGCGGCTGAAACAGTGCCGTATTTCATGGTGACCAATTTGGCGCGTACTTTGAACGAACTCAAAGAACGCAATATTTGGATCATTGGCACCAGCGACGATGCACCCAAAACCTTGTATCAAGTAGACCTCAAAGGTGCGACAGCCCTGGTGCTGGGCGCTGAGGGTGATGGCATGCGTCAGCTCACACGTAAGACGTGTGATGAACTCATCAGCATTCCCATGTGTGGTGGGGTGGAGAGTTTGAACGTGTCGGTGGCCAGCGGCGTTTGTTTGTACGAAGCGCGTCGTCAACGCACCGTTGGTTAATTTTTAGATCCAGCCTAGTGCGCCCAGCAGGGCACCAAAACCAAGCAATACCAGCATGTGGGTTTTGGTTTTCCACACGATGAGTGTGGTGGCAGCGGTCACAGCCCAAAGCGGCCAATCGCGCGCAGGGTTTTCGTGGTTGCCAGTGAGCAGCCAGCCTGTGGCCACGAGCAGCGCAATCACGATGGGGGCCATGCCGCTTTTGAAGGCTTTGACAGCCAACATTTCGCGGTTGCGGTGCGCCCATTGGGTCGCCACAAAGGTGAGGGTGCAAGACGGGATCATGATGCCCACCATGGTGATGAGTACGCCCCACAAGGCCATGGCCACAGCAGGCCAACCAGCGCCTAGGCCACCCGCGGCGTTAAGGCCGACATACCAGCCGATGAGGGCGATGTACATCACATTGGGGCCAGGTGCACCTTGGGCCAAGGCGATGGAGGAGGTGAACTGAGCTTCACTGAGCCATTGCGTTTCATCGACCAAATAGCGATGAATGTCAGGCGCTGTGGTGATCGCGCCACCCACCGCTAACAGCGAGAGTGAAATGAAATGTAGAAACAAAGAGCCCCAATCGGCCAGTGTGAGTGAAATGTTCATGGCTGTGTGGTGCTTCGCTGTCGGATGCAGTGCGCTGCCCAGATGCAGCTCAGTGGGCCGAGCGTGAGCAGGACCCATGCCAGAGGCAAACGCAGCAGTGCGATGCCGATGAAACTGAGGCTACCCAGTGCAATGCAGCTCAACATGCCCAAGGGGTTGTTTTTGAGGGCACCCATGAGCTTGATACCAAGGGCAGCAATCAAACCAGCAGATACTGCACCTAAACCACGCAGCATGCCTTGCGCTGTGGGTGTATCGGCCACACCTGCAACAGCAGCAGCAAGCAGCAGAACCAGCACAGTGGGGGCTAGCAACAAACCGCTCAAGGCAGCCAGTGCGCCTGCAATGCCAAAGTGGCGCCCTCCAATCATCAGCGATAGGTTGACCACATTGGGGCCAGGCAAGATTTGCGCAACCGCCCAATCCTCGACAAACTCATCGACCGTGAGCCATTGTTTTTTATCCACCAGTTCACGCTGCACCACGGCCAGCACACCGCCAAAGCCTTGTAAGGCCAGCACGGTGAAAGACAAAAACAAATCGGTTTTGCTGTGTGGCGCGTTGGGCGCTGCGCTGTGGGGTGTGTTCATAGGGTCAAGCCGCCTGCCACTTCGATCACAGTGCCGTTGATGTAGGCGGCTTCGTCGCTGGCCAAGAAGGCATACACGTTGGCAATGTCTTCGGGTTGGCCCAAGCGCTTCAGTGGCACGCGGTCTTGCATTTCGTGAATGACTTTTTCTGGGATGGTATTGAGAATCGGTGTGGCAATGAAGCCTGGTGCCACGGCGTTGACGCGAATGCCTTTGGGGCCAAGCTCTCGGCTCCAAGTTTTGGTGAAACCAATCACGCCAAATTTGGTGGCGGCGTAGTTGGTTTGACCAAAGTTGCCATAGATACCCACCACCGATGAGGCATTCAAAATCACGCCACCACCTTGTGCCACCATGGCATCTGTCACCGCCTGTGCGCAATGAAACACGCCACGCAGGTTGACATCAATCACGCGGTCAAACTGCTCCAAGGTCATTTTTTGCAAACGCGCATCTTGTGTGATGCCAGCGTTGTTGACGAGCACATCGATACGGCCAAATTGTTCAAGCACGGTTTTGACCGTGGCATCTACCATGTCGCGCTGTGTGACATCAACGACAAACCCCATGGCTTGTGCACCGATGGCAAGGCATTGTTTCACAGCCTCATCGACGGCAGCTTGTTTGACATCGCACACGATGACGATGGCGCTTTCTTTGGCGAATTTGAGGGCTGTTGCTAAGCCGATGCCTTGTGCGGCGCCAGTGATGAGACTGACTTTGCCAGCCAAGCGATGTGAGGGAGTTGGAGACATGTGTTGCATGCCCAGAGTTTAACGACGCCGTGGCAAAGATGTGGCCCCTAAAGACCACATCTTTGCGTACTCGAAATCAACCCGTATTGCGTAACCCCGCCGCAATGCCGTTGATGGAGATGTGAATGCCGCGTTGGGCTTTTTCATCACGGTCTTGGGGGCGTTTGCCTTCGCGGTAGCGGCGAATCAACTCGACTTGTAAATGGTGCAGCGGGTCGATGTAGGGGAAGCGGTGGCGCATGGAGCGCTCGAGTGCAGCGTTGTTCACCAAGCGTTGTTTGTCGCCGGTGATGAGCTTTAGCGCATCCGAGGTGCGGTGCCATTCGGCCTCAATCAAGCCAAAAATCTTCTTGCGCAAGCGGGTGTCGCTCACCAGTTCGGCGTAGCGTGATGCCAACCCCAAATCACTCTTAGACAACACCATGTCAAGGTTTGATAAGAGCGAGCGGAAGAACGGCCATTGGCGTTGCATTTTTTGCAGCAAGGCCAGTGCGTCTTTGGGTTTGAGTGTGGGGTGTTGGTGAATGAACTGATCCACCGCCGAGCCAAAGCCCAGCCAACCGGGCAAGGTCAAACGACATTGCCCCCAGCTGAAGCCCCAAGGAATGGCGCGCAAGTCCTCAATGCGTGGTGACGCATTGCCACTCTTGGGACGTGCTGCAGGGCGTGAGCCGATGTTGAGCTCTGCAATCTCACGCAAGGGTGTGGAGGCGAAAAAGTATTCGGTGAAACCTGGTGTCTCGTACACCAAGCCACGGTAAGCGGCCATGCTGGCGTGTGAGAGCCATTGCGCTGCATCCAAGAAGGCTTGCGGCGCAGGCTTGGTGGTTTGCAGCATGGTGGCCTCTAAGGTGGCCGCCACGAGGGTTTCTAAATTGCGACGACCAATTTCTGGGTTGGCGTACTTTGACCCAATGACTTCGCCTTGCTCGGTGAGGCGAATTTGCCCGCGCACGGTGCCTGGGGGCTGCGCCAAAATCGCTTGGTAGCTGGGGCCACCGCC
>JACCDX010382069.1_pt1 | contig 21159 bp, 21 predicted proteins | sample 7449681 | NCBI WGS metagenome assembly JACCDX01 (sample SAMN15323450, study PRJNA562643) | freshwater metagenome | isolation source: river surface water | place: USA:Blue River Watershed | collected 2017-08-18
ACTTGGTCAAGAAGCGTGAGGAAATGGGCGCGGGTGACGTGGCCATCCTGCGCGTTGAGCAGCTCTATCCCTTCCCGCACAAAGCCTTCGCCGCCGAACTCAAGAAGTACCCCAAGGCGACGGAAATTGTGTGGTGCCAGGACGAGCCGCAAAACCAAGGCGCGTGGTTCTTCATCCAGCACAACATTCACGAGAACATGCAGGAAGGCCAGCGCTTGGGCTATGCCGGCCGCGCGGCCTCTGCCTCGCCTGCGGTGGGCTACTCGCACCTCCACGTCGAGCAACAAAAAGCGTTGATCGAAGCCGCTTTCGGCAAGATCAAGGGCTTTGTCCTCACCAAGTAATTTCAGAACACCTATTTTTCGCAGAAAGACATTCCAATGGCGATCGTAGAAGTCAAAGTTCCGCAGCTCTCTGAGTCCGTGGCCGAAGCCACTTTGCTGCAGTGGAAAAAGAAACCCGGCGAGGCTGTCGCCGCCGATGAAATCCTCATCGAGATCGAAACCGACAAAGTGGTGCTCGAAGTTCCGGCCCCGTCTGCGGGCGTTCTGGCCGAGCACACCGTGGGTGATGGTGGCACCGTGGTCTCCGACCAGGTGATTGCCAAGATTGACACCGACGGCAAATCCGCCGCCGCCCCCGCGGCTGCGGCCGCCGCTCCCGCAGCGGCCCCTGCGCCGGCTGCAGCCCCTGCAGCCTCGAGCGATAAGTCCGGCGTGGCCATGCCCGCTGCGGCCAAGCTCATGGCCGACCATCAACTCGCCGCCGGTTCTGTACCGGGCACGGGTAAGGACGGTCGTGTGACCAAGGGGGATGTGCTCGCCGCCGTCGCCGGTGGCGTGAAGTCCACCGCGGCGGTCATTCCCACGGGCGTGCCCACCACCGCGCTGCCCCCGGTGGCTGCGCCTAGCGTCGATTTGGGCGATCGTCCCGAACAACGTGTGCCCATGACCCGTCTGCGCGCTCGCATTGCCGAGCGTTTGCTGCAATCCCAGGCCACCAATGCCATTCTCACCACTTTCAACGAGGTCAACATGGCCCCGGTCATGGAGATGCGCAAGCGCTTCCAGGATAAATTCGAGAAAGAGCATGGCATCAAGCTCGGATTCATGAGTTTCTTTGTCAAGGCGGCGGTGCATGCCCTCAAGAAATTTCCGGTGCTCAACGCTTCCGTGGATGGCAATGACATCGTCTACCACGGCTACTTTGACATTGGGATCGCGGTGGGCTCGCCGCGCGGTTTGGTCGTGCCGATCATCCGCAACGCCGATCAGCTGAGCTTTGCCGAGATCGAGAAGAAGATCGCTGAGTTCGGTGCCAAAGCGCGTGACGGCAAACTGGGCATTGAGGAAATGACGGGCGGTACTTTCTCCATCTCCAACGGGGGCACCTTCGGCTCCATGCTCTCGACCCCCATCATCAACCCTCCGCAGTCGGCCATTTTGGGCGTGCACGCCACCAAGGACCGCGCTGTGGTTGAAAACGGTCAGGTGGTGGTTCGCCCGATCAACTACTTGGCGATGTCCTACGACCACCGCATCATTGACGGTCGTGAGGCCGTGTTAGGCTTGGTCGCCATGAAAGAAGCGCTGGAAGATCCGGCTCGTCTGTTGTTCGATCTGTGATCCGGAGCGTTTATGAGTAAATCTTTTGACGTGATTGTCATTGGTGGTGGCCCGGGTGGCTACATCGCCGCCATTCGCGCCGCCCAGCTGGGCAAAACCGTGGCTTGTATTGACGAGTGGAAAAACGCCGCTGGTGGTCCGGCGCCGGGAGGCACTTGCACCAACGTCGGTTGCATTCCCTCCAAGGCCTTGCTGCAGTCCTCCGAGCACTTCGAGCACGCCAACCATCACTTCGCGGATCATGGGATCAGTGCCAAGGATGTGAAGATCGATGTGGCCAAGATGGTTGCGCGCAAGGACAACGTGGTCAAGCAAAACAACGACGGCATCCTCTACCTCTTCAAGAAAAACAAGGTCAGCTTCTTCCACGGACGCGGCTCGTTTGAGGGCAAGACGGAGGCGGGTTTTGCCATCAAGGTTGCGGGCAAAGACAACGAGGTGCTCACGGGTGCCCAAGTGATTGTGGCCACTGGCTCCACCGCCCGGGCCTTGCCTGGCGTCGCGTTTGACGAAGAAACCGTGCTCTCTAACGACGGTGCGCTGCGCATCGGCGCGGTTCCCAAGAAGCTCGCCGTGATCGGCTCAGGCGTGATTGGCCTGGAGATGGGCTCGGTCTGGCGTCGTCTGGGTGCGGACGTCACCATTTTGGAGGGACTGCCCACCTTCCTTGGCGCGGCCGACGAGCAAATCGCCAAGGAAGCCAAGAAAGCCTTTGACAAGCAAGGTTTGAAAATCGAACTCGGTGTCAAAGTGGGCGATGTGAAAGTGCAGAAAAAGGGCGTGTCCATCGCCTACACCAATGCCAAAGGCGAAGCCCAAACCCTGGATGCGGACAAACTGATTGTCTCCATTGGCCGCGTGCCCAACACCGTGGGCCTCAACCCCGAGGCCGTGGGCCTTTTGCTAGACGAGCGCGGTGCAATCGTGGTCGATGGCGACTGCCGCAGCAATGTGCCGGGCATCTGGGCCGTGGGCGATGTGGTGCGTGGCCCCATGCTGGCCCACAAAGCCGAAGAGGAGGGCGTGGCCGTGGCTGAGCGTATCGTGGGACAACACGGGCATGTCAACTTCAACACGATTCCTTGGGTGATCTACACCAGCCCCGAGATTGCTTGGGTGGGGCGCACGGAGCAACAACTCAAAGCCGATGGTGTGGCCTACAAAGCCGGAACCTTTCCGTTTTTGGCCAACGGACGCGCGCGTGCCCTGGGTGATACCACCGGCATGGTGAAGTTTCTGGCCGATGCCAAAACGGATGAAATCCTCGGCGTTCACATCGTTGGCCCCATGGCCAGCGAATTGATCGCTGAGGCGGTGGTGGCCATGGAATTCAAGGCCAGCGCCGAGGACATCGCCCGCATCTGCCACGCGCACCCCTCGTTGTCTGAAGCGACCAAGGAAGCGGCCTTGGCAGTCGACAAGCGCACCTTGAACTTCTGATCATCCGCCCCGCTGTACCGACCACTGTGCTCGCTGTAACGCCATGAACGTGCGTGAACGCTACGAACAGGAACTGCGGGAGCGGGGCTATCAGAGCGACCCCGCCCAGTTGCGCGCGGTCGATGCGCTCCAGCGCTGTGCCGACGAGTGGGCTCGGTACAAAGAAAAACGCTCTAACCGGCTGAAAAAGCTCATCAACCACCCAGAAATTCCCCGGGGGGTTTACATGTATGGTGGGGTAGGGCGGGGCAAGAGCTTTTTGATGGATTGCTTCTACGACGCTGTCCCCATCGTGCGCAAAACCCGCTTGCACTTTCACGAGTTCATGCGGGAAGTGCATCGCGAGATGCGCGACATGCAAGGCACGGTCAATCCGCTGGAAGTGCTCGGTGAGCGCATTGCCGAGCGCTACAAGCTGATTTGCTTTGACGAATTCCACGTGGCCGACATTACCGACGCCATGATCTTGCATCGCTTGCTGGATTCGCTGTTTGCCCACGGCGTGGGCTTTGTCACGACCTCCAATTTCCGGCCCGACGATCTCTACCCCAACGGATTGCACCGTGACCGCATTTTGCCGGCCATCGATTTGCTCAATGCACGTTTGGAGGTGGTCAATGTTGATAACGGCACAGATTACCGTAGACGCACGCTAGAGCGCCTCAAGCTCTACCACACCCCACTTGGCGAAGCGGCCGAGCGGGAAATGGAGGCGGCGTTTGAGAGTCTCGCTTCCGGTCCCGATGAGGATCCGGTCATGCAAATCGAGGCGCGTTCGATCCGCGCCATCCGTCGCGCCGGCGGCGTGGTATGGTTTGATTTTCGAACCCTCTGCGGCGGCCCCCGCTCCATGAACGATTACCTTGAAATCGCGAGTCAATTTCATACCGTGCTGCTGAGCAATGTGCCGCAGATGCCGCCACGCCTGGCCTCTGAGGCACGCCGCTTCACCTGGTTGGTCGATGTGCTTTATGACCGGCGTGTGAAATTCATGCTTTCCGCAGCCGTCGCACCTGAAGACCTCTACACCGAGGGGCCGCTCGCGCACGAGTTTCCCCGCACCGTCTCGCGCCTCAACGAGATGCAATCAGCTGAATTTTTGGCGCTCGAGCGCCGGCTCGTGGATACGGGGCTGACATGAGTGCCGCGCACGCGCGCTGGCTCATCGGTTGTGGCGCTTTACTTGGCGCCTTCGGGGGGCAGGCCCAATCTCCCGATTCCTCGCGCGATTTGAAGGCCGAGCGCGCGGCGCTCGAGCAATTTCGCGTGGAGGGTCTCAAAGACTGTTACCAGCGTTTCAATGTGTCGGGGTGTCAAAGCGATGTCCGCGAACGCTACATTGTGGAGAACCAAAAATTGCGCGATGTCGAGCGTCAACAGCACGTCCAGGATCGCGCAAACGCACAAGCGCAATCCCGACAGGCCGCGCTGGATCGCGCCGAGCGCATGCGCTTGCGCGATGAAGAGGCTGCACGAGCCCAAAGCGATGCCCAGTCTCGCGCGCAGCGCCAGCAAGACAAGCGCGATCGGCGTGCGTCAGAGGGACGCCCATGAGCCAGCAGGATTTGCGCTCCCCTCAGCGCCAGTGGCTCGCCTTGCGGCAGGAGCATGCGGATCTCGATGCATCGATTGATTTGCTCTCGGCCTCTCCAGGTGTGGATGAGTTGCTGCTGATGCGCTTGAAAAAGCGCCGACTGGCCTTGCGCGATCAAATCGCACAGCTGGAACAGCTCCTCGACCCTAAAGAGCCCGCATGATGTCGGGTCGCTTGCGTGATGAGGTGGCCGAGGCCTTCGCACCGCAAGGCTGGCTGGTGGCGGCCTGTGAAGGCTTTCGTCCACGCGCATCACAAACCGAAATGGCGCAGGCCGTCGCCCAGACCCTCACGAGTGGCGGAGCCTTGGTGGTCGAGGCAGGCACTGGCGTGGGCAAAACCTTTGCCTACTTGGTCCCCGCACTGCTCAGTGGTGAGCGAGTGCTGGTCTCCACGGCCACCAAGGCCTTGCAAGACCAACTCTTTAGTCGCGACATTCCGCGCTTGCTCGCCGCCTTGGGCCTGCCAAGGCGCGTGGCCTTGCTCAAAGGGCGCTCGAATTACCTGTGTCCCCATCGCTTGCCGCAAGCGCGACAAAACCTCTCACATGACCGTCGAGCCGTGCATTGGATCGCCAAAGTGGAAGATTGGTCGCGTAGCACGCGAACGGGCGATCTGTCCGAAGTCACGGGCTTGGATGAAAAATCCCCGCTCTGGCCTTACTTAACTTCCACGCGGGACAACTGTCTGGGGGCCACATGCCCCTCCTACAAAGTCTGTCCCTTGCAATGGGCGCGGCGTGAGGCCATGGCGGCCGATTTGGTGGTGATCAACCACCATCTGTTTTTTGCTGACTTGGCCGTGCGCGAGAGTGGTATGGCCGAGTTGTTGCCCAGCGTGCGGGTGGTCATTTTTGACGAATCTCACCAGCTCAATGAAATTGGCGTGCAGTTTCTGGGGCATCAGTTGGGCCACGGACAACTGCTGGATTTGACGCGGGATGTTCTGGGCGTGGGCTTGCAATCGGCACGCGGCTTGGTGGATTGGCAAGGGCTTTGTCAGGCTCTGGAATACGCGGTGCGGGAGTGGCGTTTGCTCGCGGGGCGAAGTCCCAGCCAAACGCGCCTGCGCTGGCGAGAAAAATCGCCCGAGGGCATGGATCCGCAGGCCTGGCCCGCCGCGTTGGCCCGCATCGATCAAGCCTTGGGGGCCTTGGACGAGGGCTTGGCCATGGTGAGTGAGCTCGCCCCCGATTTCGTCCGCCTAAGCGAGCGCGTGGCCGATTTGCGCGCGCAAGTGCGGCGTTTCACCCAAGCCCCGCCGTCGGGCCAGGTGCGCTGGCTCGAAGTAACGCCAAGCCACTTGCGCTGCCTTCAGGCTCCCTTGAACATTGCCGAGACCATGTCGTCCCACTGGTGCCCGCTCCCGACGCCCGAGATGAGCGCCGCGAGCCAGGCGACGCCTGCGATTGAGACGGGGGCGCCAGGCGTGGCCACGCCAGAGCCCGAAACAAATGCGTCAGATGAAGCCGCCCTCGACAGCCCCGAGGGGCAGGGGCGCCCCCGAGCTTGGGTGTTCACCTCCGCCACGTTGGGTGATGCCAAGGGCTTGGACTGGTTTACCCAGCCCACGGGCTTGGCCGGGGCACGCCTCTTACGCGTACCCAGTCCGTTCGATTACCCCAAGCAAGCAGCCTTGTTCGTGCCTCCCCACTTGCCACGCCCCAACGATCCTGGCCACACCCCAGCCGTGGCGGCGCTCGCGGCGCAGGCAATTGAAGTGCTCGGTGGGCGCACGCTCGTGTTGACCACCACTCTGCGCGCCATGCAAGCCATTGGCGCGCATCTCAAGCGTGTTTTCGACCCGGTCGCGGTGGAAGTCTTGATCCAAGGCGATTGGCCCAAACACTACCTCATGGCGCGTTTTCGTCGCTTGGAGGCCGACACGCCGGGCTGCGTGCTGGTGGCCACCGCGAGTTTTTGGGAGGGCTTTGACGTTCCTGGAGACGCTTTGCAATTGGTGATCATCGACAAATTGCCGTTTCCACCACCCAACGATCCTGTTGTGGAGGCTCGGTGCGAGCAATTCGAAGCTCAGGGCCTTGGGTCGTTCAACCACTACTTTGTGCCCGAGGCCACGATCGCGTTACAGCAAGGGGCCGGACGCTTGATTCGGACCGAGCAGGACCGAGGGGTGTTGATGGTGTGCGATCCGCGCTTGAATCAGACCGGGTACGGGCGGCAATTGTTGGCGTCACTGCCGCCCATGCAACGCCTACCCGATCAAGCCGCCCTGATGGCTTATCTGGCACAGCTGCGCGCGCCAGATTCGTTGGCTTAGACCGACGGCGGCACAATCACCAGAGCTTCCACCAGGGGCGGGCGTTCTGGCGCGGGTCTCGTTCGGGGTAGAGCAGGGAGGATTGCGGGTAGCTGCGCTCCAGGACGCGGCGTGTATCGTCGCGCAGTTGGGTGAGGCCTAAGCGATCGTAGGATCGATAGAGAATGAACAGCGCTTCTTCCACGGCGGGGACATCGCGGTAGGTCTCGATGGCCTCTTGGGCCCGACTGATGGCCGCGACATAAGCCCCTTGATCAAAGTAATAGCGCGCCACGTGGACATCGGAGCGGGCCAAGTTGTTGCGGATGAACTGCATGCGCACGCGGGCATCCTCCGCGTAGCGCGACTCGGGGAAACGGCTCACCAGTTCGCGAAAGGCCTCAAAGGCCAGTTTGGCTTGCTTGGGATCGCGCTCGCTCAGGTCTTGACCGAGCAGATTGGTGAAAAGGCCCAGTTGGTCGTTGAAATTCACCACCCCTTTGAGGTAGAGGGCGTAGTCCAAGGCCGGGCTTGCCGGGTGGAGACGCATGAACCGATCCAAGGTAGCGGTGGCCAAAACGGGCTCGTTGTTCTTCCACTGCGCCCAAGCCTTGTCGATTTGGGCTTGTTGGGCGATGATGGTTCCCGCCGCACGACCTTCCAGTTTTTCGTAGTAGCCAATGGCTTTGTCGTAAGCGCCAGCGGCCAATTCGTCTTTGGCTTCTTGATAAAGCTTGTCCACCGACCAGCCAACGGTGGTGTCTTTTTCCAGGGCGCAACCGCCAAGAAGCAGGGAGACCGCCAGGGTGGCCGTCAGCACAGTTGATAATGGTCGTTTTTGGCCCACTTTTGACCTCGCATGCATGATCCCGCCATTCTATCGGTTGAACCAGAGGACTGGTCGGGCGAGGATGTGGCTGGCGAACCGGCGGAAACCCGTGCCCTGGCCGTCGATGGTGCCAGCCACGGGCTGCGCCTCGACAAGTTCTTGCAAACCGGACTGGTCGAGTTCTCCCGCAGCTACGTCCAGCAACTCATGGCCCAAGGGGACGTGACCTGTCTGGACGACGCATCCCCGGCCACGCTAAAGCCTAGCCGAAAAGTGCGACTTGGGGAGCGCTACCGAGTGACGCTGCGCCCGACGGCGCAGAGCAAGTCTTTTTTACCGGAAGCCATGGATTTGGACGTCCGCTATGCGGACGAGCACTTGTTCGTGATTTGCAAGCCTGCGGGCTTGGTGGTTCATCCCGCCCCAGGCAACTGGCAGGGCACATTGCTCAATGGCCTATTGGCGTTGGATGCCGCCGCTGCCGAGCTGCCCCGCGCCGGCATTGTGCATCGCTTGGACAAAGACACCAGCGGATTGATGCTGGTGGCGCGGTCGCGCCAGGCCATGGATAGGCTCGTGGCCATGATCGCTGCGCGCGAGGTGCGGCGCGAGTACCTGGCCATCGGCTATCGTCCTTGGCGGTTGGCCCCCAACGTGGAGGTGCAGGCGCCCATTGGGCGCGATGCGCGCAACCGTCTGCGCATGGCCACCGTGGACCTTGATCGGCAATCGGGCAAACCGGCGCACACCACCTTGGAGTTCCTCGACAACACCGAAGAGGCTTGCTGGATGCGTTGCCGCTTGCATACCGGGCGTACACACCAAATTCGCGTCCACATGGCCCATCTGGGCCATCCGCTGCTGGGTGACGCGCTCTACGGTGGTCCCATGGGCTTGGGGCTCGAACGTCAGGCCCTGCACGCCTGGCGATTGCAGCTGGCCCACCCCATCAGCGGCCAAGCGCTCCACTTTTGGGCCGATCCCCCGGGGGATTTGGCCGCCTGGTTGGCGCATCACCAGCTCGCGGTGCCACCGGCTACAATGGACTGATCGCTTGTGAAAGCCCGGTCGACCTTGGTCGACATGTCCTTTATGGGATGCGCGCACGCCCAATCCCACCACCGCTTCGGAACCGAACCATGAACACCCTGGATGCCAAGCGGGTCCTCGAGACCGCCTTGATCTGTTCACCCCAACCCCTGACCCTCAAAGACATGCGGTTGCTCTTCAACGACCTGCTGGGGTCTGACACGATCAAAAGCTTGCTGGAATCTCTGCAGTTGGAGTGGACGCACCGGGGCGTTGAACTGGTTTGCGTGGCCACAGGCTGGCGGTTCCAGAGTCGTCCCGAAATGCGGGAATTTCTCGACCGTTTGCACCCGGAAAAGCCCCCCAAATACACCCGGGCTGCCCTGGAGACTTTGGCCATCATTGCCTACCGCCAACCGGTGACCCGTGGGGATATGGAAGACATTCGCGGCGTCACCATCAACTCCCTCGTGCTCAAGCAATTGGAAGACCGGGGTTGGGTGGAGGTGATTGGCCATCGGGAGACCGTCGGTCGCCCCGCGCTCTATGCCACCACGCGCCAATTTTTAGACGATTTGGGGCTCTCCTCGCTCGACCAACTCCCGATCATGGAGACCCCTAACGATCCCTCGCAGGCCCTCGCCCAGCTGGGGGAGACCCTGGAGACCTCCCAGCTGGCCATGGCCCTGGACGAAAATGCCCCCGCTTTGCCAACCGACGAAGCCCCAACGCCCGCCGAACCCTCTCTGGAGGAGGATTTGGTGCCCGAGCCGTCAGACGCGGATGCGAGCCCCGCAGGCGACCTGCTCCCCCCACCTGAACAGGCACCCGATCATGGCCACTGAGCCGAATTCCTTCCAATTTGCCGATGTGGTGTCGGGCGAGTTTGACGCCCAAGCCGAGGTCACGGCGGAGTCCCCCACCAAGCGGGTTTTGTTGCCCCAGCCGGAATCGCCCAAATTGCACAAAGTCCTGGCTCAGGCGGGTCTGGGGTCACGCCTCGAGATGGAGCAACTCATCCTGGAGGGCCGCGTCACGGTCAACCAGGAGCCGGCCCACATCGGTCAGCGCATTCAATACGGCGATCAAGTCCGGGTCAATGGCCGCTTGTTGCGGGTGCGCATTCAGCCCCCGCCGGCCCGCGTGATCGCCTACCACAAGCCCGTGGGCGAGGTCGTCACGCACGACGATCCGCAAAACCGTCCCACCGTTTTTCGCCGTTTGCCCCGATTAAGCCAAGGCAAGTGGCAGTCGGTGGGCCGTCTCGACCTCAACACCGAGGGCTTGCTGCTGTTCACCAATTCGGGGGAGTTAGCCAACCAACTCATGCACCCACGCTTTGGTCTGGAGCGTGAGTACGCGGTGCGATCCCTCGGAAAACTCAGTCAGGAGAACAAGCAGCGCTTGATCGAGGGCATCCAACTCGAAGACGGCCTCGCCCAGTTTGGCGCCATTGAAGAAGGCGGAGGCGAGGGCAGCAACTGCTGGTATCGGGTGACGATCAGCGAGGGTCGCCATCGCGAGGTACGACGCATGTTCGAGGCCGTGGGCCATGCGGTGAGCCGCCTCATTCGCATTCGCTATGGGGCCATGGTGCTACCTCGCGGCCTCAAGCGCGGCGCGTTTGTCGAACTCTCCGAAGGCGATATCCGTGCCCTGATGCAAGCAGCGGGCATGACCGCTCCCGAAGGCAGTGGCAAACCGGTGGACCATCGCGGCGAACGCGCCCGCAGCCGCCGTCGGGGCAACAGTGGTGGCCCTCGTCCCTCGATGCCACGCCAAAGCGAGGACAAGCGGGGGGACGATCTCCCCCTGGTTTCGCGCAAGCGAGGCGGGTCGGCCAAACCCAATCAACCCGACCCCATGAAAACTTCCGTGGGGTACATCGGCGCGGAGAGCTTTCGCCAGGCCCTGGGCCGCAACAAGCGCGGGGGCAATGCCGGCAATTCCGCCCGCGCGCGTCCCAGCGGCGCGCCCCCTCGCGGGCGGCGGGGGCGCGGTTAAGGCGCACGGCTCGTAAGCCTTTAGGTTGGGTTAAAATAGCGGGCTAACCACAAGTGGCGACACGCATTCGCCCAACGTCTCCCCCAACAACAGGATCTTTCATGAGCATTGAACGCACACTCTCCATCATCAAGCCCGACGCCGTTGCCAAAAACGCGATCGGCCAAATCTACGCCCGTTTCGAGGCGGCAGGTTTGAAGGTTGTGGCCGCCCGCATGGCCCACCTCTCTCGCGCAGAGGCCGAAGCCTTCTACGCCGTTCACAAAGAGCGTCCTTTCTTCAAAGACCTGGTCGATTTCATGATTTCGGGTCCCGTCATGATTCAAGTGCTCGAGGGTGAGAACGCCATCTTGAAAAACCGCGACCTGATGGGCGCGACGGACCCCAAGAAGGCCGCTCCTGGCACGATCCGCGCCGATTTCGCAGACAGCATCGATGCCAACGCCGTGCACGGCTCCGACGGCCCCGATACTGCCAAGGTGGAAATCGGGTTCTTCTTCGCGGGCATGAACATTTATTCCCGCTAAATCGCCTGCTGCGACAGCAGCAACACCCCCATCCATGACGGCCAACCTGCTCGATTTTGATCTCGACGGTTTGGCCGTTTTCTGTGAGGGCCTGGGGGAGAAACGTTTCCGCGCCACGCAGTTGTTCCGCTGGATTCACCAGCGCGGGGCGCGCGATTTCGACCAAATGACGGATTTGGCCAAGTCCTTGCGCGAAAAACTGCGCGGCTGTGCCGAAATCCGAGGGCTTGCTCCGCTCTCGCGCCACGACTCCGCTGATGGCACCATTAAGTGGCTTTTTGACGTCGGCGGCGGCAATGCGGTCGAAACGGTCTTCATTCCCGAAGACGACCGTGGCACGCTGTGCGTCTCCTCGCAAGCGGGTTGTGCGGTCGGCTGCCGCTTCTGCGCCACCGGTCACCAAGGGTTTAGTCGAAACCTCACCACCGGCGAAATCTTGGCCCAACTTTGGTATGCCGAGCACACCCTGCGCGCCGAACTCGGACAATCCGAGCGGGTGATCACCAATGTGGTGATGATGGGCATGGGCGAGCCGCTGCAAAATTACACGGCTTTGATTCCTGCCTTGCGTACCATGCTGGATGACCATGGCTACGGTCTCTCGCGCCGCCGCGTCACGGTTTCCACCTCGGGCGTGGTGCCCATGATCGACCGCTTGGCACAGGATTGTCCGGTGGCCTTGGCCGTCTCGCTTCACGCCCCCACGGATGCGCTGCGCGACTCCTTGGTGCCGCTCAATCGCAAACACCCGCTGGATGAACTGATGGCGGCCTGTCGTCGCTACCTCGACCACGCGCCAAGAGATTTCATCACTTTCGAGTACTGCATGCTCGATGGGGTCAACGACAGTCCTGCGCATGCACAGGCACTCATCGATTTGGTCAAACCCCGTCGGGATCACCCCGGTGTGTCGTGCAAGTTCAACCTCATTCCGTTCAACCCCTTTGCGGCCTCCGGTTTGACGCGCTCCGCGCCAGCTCGGGTCAAGGCCTTTGCCGACCTCCTCACCCGCGCGGGCTTAGTGACCACCGTGCGCAAAACGCGCGGCGACGATATCGATGCCGCATGCGGTCAGCTCGCCGGGGATGTGCGAGATCGCACCGACGTCAAGAACCGGATGGCGCGCCAGCGCATCATTCCCCTCACCCAGGCGGATTCATGATGACGGGCGTAGTGGTGCGGTGGGTTGGGGTGGGTCTGTGGGGAATAGGGGTGCTTGTCGGATGCGCGGCGCCCCCGCCACCGCCCAGCGCTGCCACCCTGGATGTGCTCACTGTGCCCAAGCCGCAAGGTCCACGCGCCCAGGCCATGACGCACTATGTGCTGGCTCAGGCCTATTTGGAGCGCGACCAACCCTATATCGCCCTCGAGGAAATCCGCCGCGCCTTGGAGGCAGATCCCCGTTTCCCCCAAGCCTACAGCCTCCTGGGCTTGGTGCATTTGCGCAACCAGGCCCCAGGATTGGCCCAGGAGAGTTTCAACCGAGCCCTCGACATGGCCACCCAAGCCCCCTTGTCTGGCGATGACCTCGGTCAGGTGCAGCATCACCTCGGGTGGTCGCAGTGCCAGCAAGGCCAGTACGCACAGGGCCAAACCCAACTGGTGCGCGCGCTCTCCCAACCCGGTTTCACCCTTGCGGCTGAGGCCTGGATCGCCTTGGGCGATTGTCAGAAAATGGCAGGACAACAAACTCAGGCGCGCAACAGTTGGCTCCAAGCCCTGCGTCTGGCCCCCCAACACCCCGGCGTGCGCGTCCGTCTCGATGCCGCGCAAGCCAAGTGATCACCATGAAGCCCGATACCCCTTCCGATGTCACGCCTGTGACGCCCATGGCGCCACCCGATACAGCTGCCACAGCCACCACGGCCGGCGCGTTGCTGCGTGAGTTGCGCCAAAAACACGGACTGGCCCGCGAGAGCCTGGCCACGGCGCTACACGTCCCCATCACCAAACTGGCGGCCCTAGAGGAGGATCGAGGCGAAGATCTCCCCGATGCCGTTTTTGCCCGTGCGTTGGCCTTGGCCATCTGCCGCCATTTGCATGAAGATCCCAAGCCCATTCTCGCGGCCTTGCCCCAACTCGACGCGAATCCCCTGCGGGACCACAATTCACGCGGGTTAGATACCCCTTTGCAGCGCCCGCATTTGCGGCCGAGCCAACGTGCCCCCCGCCATGAGACCGCCAGCCTTGGGACGCGCGTTTTGGGCATGTTGCTTTTGGGTGGCGTGCTGGTGCTCGCGGGTTTGGCGTTGTTCTGGCCGGGTTCGCAGAGCCCCCAACTCCCGCGCGAAACCCCGCCGACCCCGTCATCGACCTCCGGTTCTGTTGCGCCTGCGGCCGTGGTCGTGCCCCCCGTCATCGCGCCCCCCCAGGAGGTGGCATCCAACCCTGTGGTCTTGCCCACGGAAGCCACGCCCCGTGACCCCAACGCGAGGGCCGGGACCACAATGGTGGTGCAACCCGTCCACTCGGATGGACTTGCCGCGGCCCAAGCCCGTCCCCAACCTCCCGTTACTGGAGCTTCCCATGCCCAATGAACCTCAGCAAGTGCCAATTGCGCTCTCATTGCCCAAAGCCCGTCGTAGTCTGCAAGCGCAAGTGCGCTGGGGTGATCATGTGGTCACGGTGGGCGGTGACGCCCCGGTTCGGGTGCAGTCCATGACCAACACCGACACGGTGGACGTGATGGGCACGGCCATTCAGGTGCGGGAGTTGGCGCAAGCGGGCTCCGAACTCGTGCGCATCACGGTCAACACCGATGAAGCTGCCGCCGCCGTTCCCCACATTCGCGAACAGCTCGACCGCATGGGCGTGAACGTTCCCCTGATTGGCGACTTTCATTTCAATGGCCATCGGTTGTTGCAAGATCACCCCGCGTGCGCTCAAGCGCTCTCCAAATACCGCATCAACCCCGGCAATGTCGGGCGCGGTGACAAGCATGACCGTCAGTTTGCCCAGATGGTGGAGGTGGCCCTGCGCTACCAAAAGCCCGTGCGCATTGGCGTGAACTGGGGCAGCCTGGACCCAGAGCTCATGGCGCGCTTGATGGATGAGAACGCCAGCCGCAGCCAGCCTTGGGAAGCCCGCCAGGTCATGTATGAAGCTTTGATCACGTCTGCGCTGGAATCGGCCGAACACGCGGTGTCCTTGGGGATGCAGCCCAACCAAGTGTTGCTCAGTTGCAAAGTCAGTGGCGTGCAGGATTTGGTGGCGGTCTACCGGGAGTTGGCCTCGCGTTGCACCTATCCCTTGCATTTGGGCTTGACGGAAGCCGGCATGGGCACGCGCGGCACGGTAGCTTCCACTGCGGCGCTGTCTTTGCTCCTGCAAGAGGGCATTGGCGACACCATCCGCATCTCGCTGACTCCATTGCCGGGCGAGTCTCGCACGCAAGAGGTGATCGTGGGCTGGGAGATTCTGCAGTCCTTGGGGCTGCGCAGTTTTGTGCCGAGTGTCACCGCTTGTCCGGGATGCGGCCGCACGACGAGCACCACCTTTCAGGAACTGGCCAAGCAAATTGATGATTACTTGCGCAGCCAAATGCCTGTCTGGCGCGAGCGCTATCCTGGCGTGGAGCGGCTCAAGGTGGCGGTCATGGGGTGCATCGTCAACGGGCCTGGCGAGAGCAAACACGCCGACATCGGCATCAGCTTGCCCGGCAGCGGTGAGGCACCCGCCGCCCCGGTCTACATTGACGGGGCCAAGGCCGTGACCTTGCGGGGCGAGCGCATCGCGGCAGAATTCCAAGAAATTGTTGAACGCTACATTGAGAAACGCTTTGGCTGATTCATCTAAAAAATCTCCTTTGACCGCTGTCAAGGGCATGAATGACTTGTTACCCCAGGACTCCGCGCAGTGGGAGTGGCTAGAAGCGCGCGTGCGCGCCCTTATGCAGGCCTATGCCTACCGACAAATTCGTACGCCCATCGTCGAGCCCACCGCTTTATTTGTGCGCGGCTTGGGGGAAGTCACGGACATCGTGGAAAAAGAAATGTACGCTTTTGAGGACCGACTCAATGGCGAGCAACTCACCCTGCGCCCGGAGGCCACGGCTGGGGTGGTCCGCGCCGTGGTCGAGCACAACCTGCTCTATGACGGTGGCAAGCGTCTCTACTACATGGGTCCGATGTTTCGCCATGAGCGCCCCCAACGCGGACGCTATCGACAGTTTCACCAAATGGGCGCCGAGGCCTTGGGCTTTGCCGGCCCGGAAGTCGACGCCGAGCTCATTCTCATGGCCCATCGGCTCTGGCAATCGCTGGGCTTGCGCGATGTGCGCCTGGAAATCAATAGCCTGGGGCAGGCCGAAGAACGGGCGGCGCATCGACAGGCCCTGATTGCCCATTTGGAGGCCCACGCGGCGCTGCTGGATGAGGACGCGCGTCGACGCCTCCACAGCAACCCCCTGCGTATCCTCGATACCAAAAACCCGGCCATGCAGGCCTGTGTGGAGGCGGCGCCCCGCCTGTTGGACTTTTTAGGGGAAGCTTCGCGCGCGCACTTCCAAACGGTGTTGTCTACTTTGGATGCCAATGGCGTGGCCTATCGCATCAACCCTCGTCTGGTACGGGGCATGGACTACTACAACCTCACCGTTTTTGAGTTCGTGACCGAGCGTTTGGGCTCTCAAGGAACGATTTGTGGTGGCGGCCGCTACGACGATTTGATTGTGCAAATCGGTGGCAAGCCCGCGCCGGCCGTGGGCTGGGCCTTGGGGGTGGAGCGGGTCATGGAACTGCTCAAGGAGGAGGGGGTCTTGCCCGCCGCTCCGGTGCCCGATGCCTATGCCATTGTTCCCGATTCATCGGCAATTCCGACCGTTTTTCGGGTGTTGGAGGCCCTGCGGGGTCAGGGCGTGCGTGTGCAAATGCACGCCTCAGTGGCTGAGGGTATGGGCAGCATGAAATCGCAATTCAAAAAAGCCGATCAAAGCGGGGCCCGCTTTGCCCTGATCTTTGGCGCAGACGAATTGGCGCGGGGTGAAGTCACCTTGAAGGCCTTGCGCGATGGGGCAGGAGCCCAAGAAAGCCTGCCGCTACAACAGGCGAGTGCTTGGGCCAAACGCCTACAATCCAACGATTGAAACTGGAACCGCTATGGCCTCCCATCTGGATCTTGAAGAGCAAGAAAAAATCGATGAACTCAAGCACTTCTGGCAGCGCTATGGGGATTGGATCACCTGGAGCGTGACGGCCCTCATGCTGGCGTATGCCGGATGGAAGGGCTGGGATTACTGGCAACAGCGCCAAGCTGTGCAAGCCGCAGCCTTGTATGACGTGGTCGAGCGCGCGGCAGCCAGCAACGACCTCAACCTGCTCGAGCGTTCGGTCACGGACATTGAAAAGCAATTCGCTCGCACGACCCAGGCGCAACAGGCCGCTTTGTTGTCGGCTCGGCTCTTCCTCGAGGGTGGCCAGCCCGAGCGCGCTCGCCAGCATTGGCAGTGGGTCATCGACAATGGTCGGGATCCCGCTTACCAAGCCTTGGCCCGCTTGCGCTTGGCTGGACAGCTGATTCAGGAGAAATCGCTCGATGAGGCGCGCAAAGTCCTCACGGCCGCTTCACCCGAAGCCTTCGCGCCCCTGCTGGCCGATCGTCTGGGCGATCTGGAGATGCTCCAAGGCCAAGCCGAGGCGGCCAAGCAGCAATACCTGAAGGCTTGGCGCGGTCTGGACCCTCAAGCGGAATACCGTCGCTTGGTGGCAGTTAAATTGGCCGCACTCGGAGCCGACCCCGAGGCCAACGAAGCCGAGGTGCGCAAATGAGCCCCATTGCGCGGCGCTTGGCCTGGGGACTCACGCTCGTGAGCCTTGGCGCCATGGTCGGCTGCTCGACGCCCATGTCACGGCCCACGCCGGTGGACATCCCTGCCGTCACGGTGGGTCAAGAATTGACGGTTCGCACGCTGCCCATCGAGCTCGGCGCCGTTCAATTTAGTCTGGGCCTCACGGCACGTCAACAACGCTTGGCCTTGGCCGATAGCAGCGGCCGCGTGCTGCTTCTTGACGCCGAGAGCCTGCGCGTGCTCTGGCGCGCCGAAACGGGCGCACCGCTGCAAGCCGCCGCTGGAACGGATGGGCGCGATGTGGCGGTCGTTAGCCGCGCGGGTCGCCTGCTGGTGTTGAGTGATGGACAAATTCGTTGGCAGCAGCAACTCACCAGCGACACTTTCACCGCGCCCCTGGTGGCCGGTGGTCGCGTCTTCGTACTGGGTGCTGACCGCTCGGTGAGTGCCTTCGATGGCCAGACGGGAACCCGTCTGTGGCAACGCACCCGTCCTGGGGAGCCCCTGGTGCTGCGTGAAGCGGGTGTTTTGCAAACCCATGGCGAACGCGTCTTGGCCAGTCATTCGGGGCGTTTGCAGGCCCTCAACCCCGATACAGGCGTGCCCCTATGGGAGGCCGTGGTGTCGGTCCCGCGGGGCGTCAACGACATGGAACGCCTGGTGGATCTGCTCGGTCCCGCCGCGCGGATGGGCGAGCAACTCTGCGTGCGTGCTTTCCAGACGCAAGTCGCCTGCCTTGAAGGCACAAATGGGCAATTGCTCTGGAGCCGTGCCATTACGGGCGAGCGTGCCGTTGCTGCTGACGCCGATCGCGTGTATGTCATTCTTGCCAATGGCAGCATTCAAGCCTTGCGCCGCACCGATGGCGAACGCCTTTGGGAGTCGGATCGGCTGAAGTACCGTCAGCTTGGTCGAATCTGGCGCCTGGACAAAACCGTGCTGGTGAGCGACAGTGGCGGCTGGGTTTATGCCCTCAATCCTGCCAGTGGCGAGCTGCAAAACCGCCTGCGCCTCACCGATGAGCCGCTTGCCGGGGCCATCGTCCTCGACCCCCAGCGTAGCCTCGTGGTGACCCGATCGGGACGTGTGTTTGAAATCAAGACGCCTTAAGCGGGATGTGAGCAGTTTATGAAACCCGTTTTGGCCTTGGTGGGGCGTCCCAACGTCGGTAAATCCACTCTCTTTAACCGTCTCACCCAGTCGCGCGATGCCATCGTGGCGGACTTCGCGGGGCTCACCCGCGATCGCCATTACGGCAATGCGCGTCTGGGCTCTCGGGCCTATATCGTGATTGATACGGGCGGTTTTGAGCCCGACGCCAGTGACGGCATCTTCAAGGAAATGGCTCGCCAAACGCAGCAAGCGGTGGCCGAAGCCGATGTGGTGGTGTTTGTGGTGGACGCGCGCAGCGGCCTGTCTGCCCAAGACCACGACATTGCCAAATACCTGCGCCGCTTGGGCAAGCCCTGCCTGCTGGTCGCCAACAAAGCCGAGGGAATGCAAGCGGGTCACCAACTGGCCGAGTTTTACGAACTTGGGCTGGGTGAGGTTTTGCCCATCTCCGCCGCGCACGGTCAAGGCATTCGCAGCATGGTCACCCTCGCGCTCGACCAACTCCAGTGGCCCGAGGAAGAGGAGGACCAGCCCGAGGAGGATGGCGTCATTCGTCTGGCGGTTGCCGGGCGGCCCAATGTGGGCAAGTCCACCCTCATCAACACCTGGCTGGGAGAGGAGCGCCTGGTGGCCTTCGATCTGCCCGGCACCACGCGAGACGCCATCAGCGTCCCGTTCGAGCGCCAAGGTCAAAAGTTTGAGCTCATCGATACCGCCGGCCTGCGCCGCAAGGGCAAAGTGTTTGAGGCGATCGAGAAGTTCTCCGTCGTCAAAACCCTCCAAGCCATTGACAACGCCCATGTGGTGCTTTTGTTGCTCGATGCCACCCAAGGCATCACCGATCAAGACGCGCACATCGCGGGCTACATCTTGGAGAGCGGTCGCGCCGTGGTGCTTGCCGTCAACAAATGGGACGCGGTCGATGCCTACCAGCGGGAGCTCTTGCAGCGCTCGATCGAGACGCGTTTGGTTTTCCTGAAGTTCGCCACGATCCATTTCATTTCCGCCAAAAAACGCCAAGGTCTCGGGCCGCTTTGGGGTTCGATCGGTTCGGCTTACAAAGCGGCCATGTGCAAGATGTCCACGCCCATGCTCACCCGCTTATTGCAAGAGGCGGTTCAGTTCCAGGCGCCCAAGCGCGCAGGCATGTTCCGCCCCAAACCGCGCTATGCCCATCAGGGGGGAATGAACCCACCGGTCATCGTGGTTCACGGCAATTCGCTCGAACACGTCACCGATGCTTACAAGCGTTTCCTAGAAGGGCGCTTTCGCAAAGCCTTCGCCCTCGAAGGGACGCCTCTGCGCATTGAAATGCGCACCTCGCACAACCCTTACAAGGACAAGGACGATTAAACCGGCATCCGCGTACTGCAATGATTGTGGTATGTTAGAGGGGCTTTTTCTCAAGACTGCATTAACACGGAGGATATCGTGAGTACCGAAAACACCAAGAACAAAGGCCAGTTGCTCCAAGACCCTTTTCTCAACGCTCTGCGTCGCGAACACGTGCCCGTTTCCATTTATTTGGTCAACGGCATCAAGCTTCAGGGCCAGATCGAGTCCTTTGACCAATACGTGGTTCTGTTGCGCAACACAGTAACCCAAATGGTTTATAAACACGCCATCTCCACCATTGTGCCTGGTCGCGCCGTGACTTTCTCAGGCGGTGATTCCGCAGCCGCCCCGACCCAAGAATGACCACCGCATTGGGCTTCGCGCCCATGGCGCGTGGGCTTTAAATCCCTTGACCACCGTCTCCCCGGACAAAACACCCCAAGTCCTGCTCGTGGGCGTGGATCTGGGCGAGCCGCATTTTGATGCGGAACTCGAGGAACTGGGCTTACTGGCCCAGACCGCGGGCATGCAACCCGTCGCCCGCATTACCTGCAAACGGCGCGCCCCCGATGCGGCGCTGTTTGTCGGCAGTGGCAAAGCCGATGAAATTCGTGACTTGGCCACCCTCCATCAAGCCAAGGAAGTGCTGTTTGACCAAGCGCTTAGCCCCGGCCAGCAGCGCAACCTTGAGCGGCACATTGGGTTGCCGGTCAATGACCGCACCCTCCTGATTTTGGAGATCTTCGCGCAGCGCGCGCGCAGTCACGAGGGCAAGTTGCAAGTCGAGCTCGCGCGCTTGCAGTACCTCAGCACACGCTTGGTGCGGCGTTGGTCGCACCTGGAGCGCCAAAGCGGGGGCATCGGGATGCGCGGGGGCCCAGGCGAAACCCAGATCGAGCTGGACCGACGCATGATTGGCGAGGCCATTTCCCGTACCCGACAACGCCTGGAGAAGGTCAAAAAACAGCGCCACACCCAACGCCGCCAACGCACCCGCCGCGAGGCCTTTGGCATCTCCCTGGTGGGCTACACGAACGCGGGTAAGTCCACCTTGTTCAATGCCTTGGTCAAAGCACGTGCCTACGCCGCCGATCAACTCTTCGCCACCCTCGACACGACCACGCGCCAACTGTATTTGGGCGGTGAGCAGGGGGCGGGGCGCTCGGTGTCACTCTCGGACACGGTGGGTTTCATTCGGGATTTGCCCCATGGCCTGGTGGACGCGTTCGAAGCCACGCTCCAAGAGGCCGCCGATGCGGATCTGCTCTTGCATGTGGTGGATGCCTCTCACCCCAATCACCCCGAGCAAATCGAGCAAGTGCAGCGGGTGTTGCATGAAATTGGCGCGGATCACATTCCCCAAATCCTGGTTTTCAACAAACTCGATGCGCTGCCGCCCGAGCGCCGTCCGTTGCAATTGCAAGCCCTGGTCGAATCGGATGGCCAGACCGTCGTGCGCCAGTTTGTGAGCGCCCGAACCGGCGAGGGGCTAGCCGATTTGCGTCAACTCTTGGCCCAACGGGCTGTGGGGACTCAAAATTTGGGCACAATCCCATTTCAGGAACCTAACCAAACAAACGCATGAATTCACCCACACGCCCCAAGGGCCGCTTCAGCCG
>JACCDX011812158.1_pt1 | contig 21150 bp, 40 predicted proteins | sample 7449681 | NCBI WGS metagenome assembly JACCDX01 (sample SAMN15323450, study PRJNA562643) | freshwater metagenome | isolation source: river surface water | place: USA:Blue River Watershed | collected 2017-08-18
AGTAGGAATGAAATTGTGATGGAATGTTGGTGTGGAATAGTATGTATACCACACCCACGCGCACCCGGCCGCTTGGGGGTCCCCCGGGTGGGTGGGGGGTCCAGCCTAGGCCATTTCAACCCCGCCAGAATCGCCCTAGATCACCGCCAGTTTAGGCTATTACGTCCTAACCTAACAGCCTAAACCCGGCCTAGAACCTAGCCTAAGCCCGATACAGGCCATGCCAGCACTAGGCCAGCACATAGCATCAGCCAGCACATACAGGCTTGTCAGGAACCGGCCTTATCCGGGCTTGGTAGCAGCGCACGAAGACGGGCTTCTAGCGTGGCTGCCAGGTCAGATGCTGCTGGAGCCTCGGCCACGGCTTCCACACGGTCCCTGAACATACCCACCACATCGACTTTACCGATAAGCTCCAAGGCCCTGACGCGCACAGATGGTGGGTTGTTGGGGTCGTTGGCTTCGATATGTAGGCGTTCAATTACGAAACGGCGCATTCGAGAGGCATCATGCGATGTTTTCACCTCTTTCTCAGCAATCAACCCGTTCACCCTTAGCGCAACCGCAGGATGGTCCATTAGCTTTGAAGCGGCAACATGCACCGCAGCGGGAGACATGCCGTCTGCGTCGTAAGCCGCCCGATATGCCGAAGCTAGCGTGTCACCAGCTGCCACATGTCGAGCGAAGGCATCTTGTTTGCTGGTCAATCCATGGTTGTTTCGACCCTGCCCCCTAGCAAGGGAAACAATCTCACCTGTCACAGTGGGGATAGGCTCGGGCAGCTTAGGCTTGCGAGGCTTGGCAGATGGAGAGGGAATGCGAGGCTTGTATGTCTTGCCCTTGGCCATACTGATACCAGACAATGTGCGAAGCCTGATCAAGGCAGGCAGAGCCTGCTTACCAAAGGAACAAACCCAGAACATCATCCAGGCCCATTCCCGCCGCCACTATGGCAGCGCCCCATTCATACCCCCAGAAAATCCAGACAGGCAATCAGACAGATGGTCCCAACCATGGCACAACACCTTGAAAACACACGACAAAAAGACATATTGACATGCAATTCCAGACTCTATAAACGCAACCATGAAACTACACGAAAGGAGAGCACCAAATGGCCCGCAAGGCCCGCTTTGCAGACCCAAAAACCGCCGAGCATTGGGCGATAGCCAAGGGAGCACCAGCCCGAGGCAATGGAACGCCCATCACGAGCATCACGCGCGGCCTGATCCGGTTTTGGCTTACCGCAAATGGCATCCCATCAGAGAAGGCCGTTGCCTTCACCGTCGCTCAGATGTCCGCAGCTTGGCACGACACAACCGGACAGGAACTGGCCCGCCTGAAGGGCAGCGAAACCCCCATCACCCCGGCACCTGTCATGCCGGAACCCATCACCACCAACCCCATCACCAACACGGAGAATCAGAACGTGACCAACTATCAGCCGAACCTGATGAATACCCCCATCGCCCCTAAGCCAGCCATGGACAAGGCCGCAGCCCTGGAAGCCCTGCAAGCCCTTCTCACCCCCCAAGCCCCCACCCTAGATGAATCGGCCGTGCTGGCCATCATGCAGCAGCACATGAGCGCGACCATTGCCGCCGCGACCAACGGCGCGACCGAAACGGCCCGCCTGGAACTGGCCGACATTGTGGAAGAAGCCCGCGCCATTGTGAACGGAGCGCCCCGCACTCTCCGAATCGAGATTAAAGACAGAATCCAGACACTCCCCGCAACGCCCCGCCATCCTTTGTTCGACACCTTGCTTGTTATGGTGGTTGCTGGCCGAGAAGCTGGCGGCTTGCCCGTTATGATTGTTGGTCCTGCCGGTTCAGGTAAGACTACCGCGGCCGAACATGTTGCGGAGGCTATCGGCCTGTCATTTTACACTAATGGCGCTTTGACCGGCGCGCATGAACTGACAGGCTACAAAGACGCGGCCGGAACCTATCACACCACCCCCTTCAGGCAGGCTTTTGAGCATGGAGGCCTGTATCTGATGGACGAGATGGACCGCAGCGACCCCGCCGCCGTGCTGGCCCTGAACAGCGCGCTTGCTAATGGCTTTATGGCTTTCCCGGATCAGGCCGAGCCCATCCGCGCCCATGCCGACTTTATCCCCATGGTGGCAGCGAACACATACGGCCGAGGCGCTGACCGACTCTATGTCGGTGCAAACCAACTGGACGCCGCGACCCTGGACCGCTTTTGCGTGCTTTCCTGGGATTACGACGAGGCACTTGAGCGTGCCATCGCAGGGGACGATGCATGGACTCTTTACGTCCAAGCCGCCCGCAGCGCCGCCGCAAAGCTTAAAATCCGCCACGTGATCAGCCCGCGCGCCAGCATGGCAGGAGCCAATCTTCGCCGCGCCGGTTTGGCTTTTGATACCGTGACCGAGGCGGTTTTGTGGAAGGGCCTTGACCAAGACCAACGCGGCCGGATCATCTCGGATATCCCCGAGAGTGTCGCGCGCCGCGCCCAGGCCCCCCGCATCACCACCATTGCCGCCGAGTAAGGAGCGCAGCCATGCAACCCATTTCTTCCCTTCCCTCCCTGGATGGTTCCCGCGCGCAATTCGCGGAAATCCTCCCCATCCTGCCAGATAACGGAAAGCCTATTGCGCGACTCCATTTTGATTCCCTGGCCGAGCTTGTCAGTTTTATTCCAGATAAGGCCCCAGCCAGCATGGACGAAAAAAAACGCCAATCTTGGGAGTCAAAACCCGACAAGGACTTTTTCGGCGATATCACCACCATGGCCCAAGCCAAGAAGCTTGCTAGCAATGGATGGCAGGAAGGAGCAGAACGCGCCCTCCCCTTACTGGAGCGTGTGAAGATAGCCCGACCCAGCAAGCGGACCCTCTCGCGCTATGATGTAGCTGGAGCGGTGCCGAGTGTTGGCCGATACCTTGCTGGTAATCCCCTGGCCATGAAAACGCGCCAGAACAGCCCAACCAACCAGACACCCATTATCACCCTCATTTCATCCACGGCGGCTCAATGGAGAATCACGCCAGATGTTTTTGAGGCATTGGCCATAACGGCCGCCGCTATTGTGGATAGGTTGGAAGACGCCGGATTCCGAGTCGAGGTTATCGCGGGGCGCAGGGAAAGCAGTAGCGATGCGGGAGTGACTGAAGCAACTGGAGAGAATAACGCTATCGGCCATCGCTCCGAAATGTTCTTCCGCGTTAAAGCAGCCGAGGATGCATTAGACCTGCCCCGCTTGGTTTTCGGCATTGGCCACCCTTCCGTTCACCGCCGCATCCTATTTGCGGCTGGAGACATGCACCCCGAATACAAGCCAAGCCTAGGCGAACTTCAGGGACGCAACGTGGCGCTTGATAAACCCGAGCGCCCGCCCGGTAGCTATATCCTGCCCTCCCTCGCAAGCCTGAAGAAGGAACAGCTTTCCGACCCCGTGGCTATATTTGATAGGGCAGTATCCCAACTGAAAGACCAGGGATGCCCCGGGCTGGAATGACCATAGCGGGAGGGGAACAACCCCTCCCCATCCCTCAGAAGGATTCAGACATGCCCGCCCAATTCAGACCTACCCCCGATTGGTCACACCTGAACAAGCAACACGAGGGAAACAGAACAATGACCATTTACGCCCAACACTCCGCCGCATTCCGCAACGTGGCCGCCTACATCATCATGCGCGGCAGTGAACGAGTCGCCACCATTGCATTCAAATTCCCCAAGGATGGCGCGGGCCGACTGTATGCCTATGTCCATTGGATTGGCGAACCTATGGTGCGAGGCTTCGCCGCTGGCGGAGGCTATGACAAGCGAAGCGCAGCATGCGCGGCAGCAATTCGCAAGATTAACCCTAACCAACGCCCCCGATCCGAAAACCAAGAATGTGTTTGGTTTATGCAGGCCCTGGCGCAAGATACCGGCAAAGAATGGCACAATTGTTTGCGAGATGCCGGTTTTGAAGTTTTCCAGGCGGTTTGATAGTCGCCCCATCATGCGCCCAGCGCGCATGATGCAGTGACTACCAGAAACAGGAGAAACAACCATGTCCAGCACCAAACCCGCCGCCATTCTGGCCGACGTGAAGTATGCTATCCGCAACAAATACGCTTGGCCGGGCGGCTATCCTCTTTATGTCCTCATGGCAGACGGCGAAGCCCTATCCGTTGAAGCCGCGCGGCAGGAATGGCGACAGATTGCACGCGATACCATCCGAAAAGACTACAGGTCCGAATGGTGTGCCTATGCGGCAGATATCAACTGGGAAGATGCTTCCATGTATTGCGCCCATACTGGCAAGAGGATTGAATCAGCCTACGCTGAGGAATAGGCGCGCATAACGCGCTATCTCACGCAACAAACACGCAACAAACACGCAACAGAGGATAGACCCATGACGGAATCGGAAAAGCTCGCCCAGGCAATCCAAACCCTGGCGTAATGCCTCGCCCTATCAGAGACGGCCGTTAGACACAAAACAAGCCTAGACAAGTCGGCCATGATTGAATTGCACCGGGATGCGGCCGGAACCATCCGTAAAGCCCTCGCCCAGATCAAAGGGGAATAGACCCATGGCAGAACGCAAGCCCACCATCTGGCAAGACCTAGCCTCAAAGCTGGGGCGGGAACCCACCAACGCGGAAGCTATCGCAGAGGTGAAACGCATACTCGCGGAAGGGCATGCCGAATTGGCGGCCAAAGGGAAACTTCAACACCAACGCAAGCGAGGCTAGACCCATGCCCCTATTCCGCCCCGCACCGGAATGGTCCCACCTATCTAAGCCCAAGCCTATAAGCCTATGGCGCATGATAGGTGGAGCCATGGCATTTCTGGCCATGGTGGCAGGGGGGTTTGTTATCGCCCACCTATAGGCGCGCGGGGCGCGCTTTCTGCCCCGAACCAATTCGCAACGAATCCATCTCCACACACGAAAGACAACAAACCATGACCGACAAGCCCCGCATCATGCAAGCCCCGCCATGCGGCCCGAACAGCCACTACGAAAACATCGCACCGCTTGGAGAAACCCCGCAATGGGTGATTCGATCCGGCCCAATTCAATCCATAGACCCAAGCGCCCCGCCCCTGCTTTTTGGGTATGAGCAAAGCGAATTTCTTGCCAAGCAATACCGCCCAGGCAAAGCGCCCCGTAATCGCGCGTGACGAGCCCGGCTAGATAGGCTCAGGAAAAAATCACCAACCCCCATCTTTTATGGTTGACACCTTAAAACCGAATTGATAAACAGCACACAAGGGCGCGTGACGAGCCCGGCACAGGAGAACAGAAACCATGTCTTATTTTACCGCCGATATGATCGACCTGCGCGACGTGACCGACCGCGCCGACGAACTCCGCGAGATGCGCGATGATGGCGAACTGACCCACGAAGACACGGCAGAGCTTGAACAGATCGAGAAGGTTCTGGCCGAGCTTGAGGGTGAGGGCGGGGACCATGAATGGGACGGCGCGTGGTATCCGGGCAGCCTCATCCGAGACAGCTACTTCCGAGGTTATGCCCAGGAAGTGGCCGAGGATATCGGCGCGGTTTATCCGCAAGCTAAGTGGCCCATGAACTGCATTGATTGGGATCAGGCAGCCCGTGAATTGCGGATGGATTATTCCTCAATTGAGATTGAGGGAGTGACTTACTGGTATCGCTGAACTAGGGCGCGCGTAGCGCGCTAAGCTGCCCCACAAACCAGCCCCCGGCAAAGATGATCGGGGGGCAAAGGACACAGAACCATGCAGGAAATCACCATATCGGCCGCCGCAGCCCGTGCCATTGTGGCACTGTGTTATGAATTTCTAAGCCAGGGCGGATACATCCACGGCATTACCAGCGATGAGGTTATGGAGGCAGGGGAAGCCTTTAGTAATGCCGACAGGATCATAATTGCCAAGGAGGAAGGGTAATGAACCGCAAAGCCACATTCCACAGCGAGTCCGGCCGATGGCATGTCACCGAAGGCCAGGACACTATCGCTTGCGTCTATTCATGCGGGGACTACCGCAAGGAACGAGCCGAGGCGCATGTGATGGCGGCGGCGCAAGAGCTATTGCAACTTGCCATTTACGCTGTGGACAACTCGGAGTTTGATAGCGAGGAGTTCGACAGGATGGCCCGCGCGGCTATCACCAAAGCCACAAAGAGGGTCTAACCCATGCGCCCGAAAAATGAATTCGCCGCCGAGGTGCTAGCCAATAACATCATGGTCACGCCCGGAGTCATCCAGAAGTTTCACCCTAAAGAGGTGCAAGCGGCCCTAGATCGCCACCTGAATCTTGACTGGTCAGATATGGATCAGGAAGATCGCCGCCTGAATCTGAGGGCAGCCATGGAGAGAGCCGGGCGCGTGCTGTCAGCTTACCGAATTCATGCTCCGAAGCATAAGCTTTGCGACCTGTGGATCATCACAGAATCAGACCGCAGCAGCACCACCATTCTACTGCCTGACGAATACTGACGGAGGAAACCATGGAAGACGACCTGGAATACAACAACCTTCTAACCAACCATCTGGCCGATGCCATCGCTGACTTCGCAGAATACATGGGCAAGAAGAACGACGCCCATCCAGGCATCTTGGTTGCGGCCATGGGTGTAGCTCACGGCCAGCTTGTGGCAGCCTTCGCCCGGCAAGGCCATGAGAATGAGGCCCTCAAGAGCGCCACAGATACCCTCAAACGCGCCTTCAATCATTTCAGAGATGAAGCCCAGGAAGAAGCCATGCAGGAGGCTCAGGCAGCCCGCGAGAAGGGTAGTCTGCAATGATGACCGTCTATGAGGCAGTCTTCCCATACCTGCCCGAGACACCCACCCAAGAGCAGCAGGACCACGCCAAAGCCTCGCCCTTATACCGGAAGGGCGACATGAGGCTGATATGGGTGAACGAGATGGACCTATGGCCCCGGCTTGTCCACTGCTGGAAGTGTGGCACCACTAGGCGATACACTACCGGAGAGTATGGAGCGCCAGCCACAAGGGCGTGTGAGGAGTGCAGCCCGTGACGACCATACTTCAACTCAACCCACCACTGCCTGTGGTGACGCCCAAGGGTAAAGCCTTCGCCCACATACTTTTGGATTACAGCCAGGAACACGACCTAATTTTTACATGCTTTCAAGATGACACGGGCGAATGCTGGTCCTGGTCTAGCAAGGAAGTCAGGTTGCAGACCAACATCACCCTGGGCAGGACAGGGGAGCAGCCCGTGAGGGCGCGGGAAGAACCCCGCTTAACCCCTGCGTTTGTTGGTTAACATAAAGGAGAGAGAACATGAACGACGCCATCAACCCCACCCACTACCGCAAACCCGGTCAGATGGAAGTCATCGACCAGATGATGACCCTTTACGGCCTGGACGCGGTTAAGAGCTTCTGCATCTGCAACGCCTACAAATACCGGATGCGTGCCGGTCTGAAGCCGGGGCAGCCTATCGAGCAGGATATTCAGAAAGCCCGCTGGTATGAAGCCATGGCCCTTTACCTGGATGGCATGGGCGACGATCCCCGCGAAGGAGCCTATTGATGCTCGGCCATTGGCTTAACGCAGCCTGTGCGCTGATAGGCTTGGTTACTCTTTGTCTGTTTGGAGTGTCTGTCTGGATCATCATGCCATTGGCATTGGTTATCGGGATGATCTTGGGGGCAGTGCTTGTAATTTGGAGGCTGGATGTGGGCAGCGATATGTAGGCACGCATAGCGTGATTTCCGCAGTTAACTAGGATACAACACAACAACAATAGGAGTGTTTAAATGATCGCGCAGATAAAATACAGATTCTCAAAAATCGTAAAGCTTGAAGGCGACTTCACCTCGCTCCGCTCTTTCGTTGAGGAGGTGGTTAAGTCAGGCGAAAGCCTTTCAGGCGTTGATCTTTTTCAAGCTGATCTTTACGAGGCTAGTCTCTCAGGTGCATACCTTTATCAGGCTGATCTCCGTAGAGCCAACCTGTCCAAGGCAAACCTTTCGCATGCAAACCTTAATGGTGCAGACCTGTCGAGGTCAAACCTGACAGGAGCCAATCTCACCAATGCTGGCCTTGATGATGCACAACTTCAGGACGCCAACCTCTACGGAGCTATCTGGAAGGAAGGCGTGATCCTTAATCGCGGCCCAGCGAAGGAAGTTAAACGCAGCGACGGCCTTATGTTTCGCCTGCTGGATTCCACCTCTGGTTGGTTTGTGGATGCTTCTGGATGGATTACGGAAGACAAATCAAAAGCAATCATCAGAAAATCAGACACGCTCACAATGGATGAGGCTTGGCAGCACTTTGTTTATGGTGAACTTGCCGGAACTCCTCTGGGTGAGGAAAGTGAGGACATCCTTGTGATGTTTCGCAATCATATTGAGAGGCTTATCCGCCTCAAATAGAGGAGGCTGCCCTCAGTCCAACTCGGAGACAAGAGGGGGGGGCTTAGGCCCCCTTTTTCATGTCCTGAATCGAGGCAAGATACGAAGCCCTGTAACGCCTCCAGGCGGCATTGAAGAAATCCCTGCCCTCAATCCAGGCCGGGGTATTCCCCCAGCCCTGAGAGACAGCGTATGCCGTGAATGCGTCCTTGCTTTTGTTTTTCCCCTCACTGGCTTGGTCGGCAGCCAGTCGGTCCAAGTAGGCTAAATCATAACCTGTAAGCATCGCCGCCGCCGACTAGGTAGAACGTTGCGTTGCGCTGAGACGCGCAGAGGAGCGGGGAGGTGAGATGCGCCGAGACGCGGTGCGCCTCCTGTGAACCACAACTCAACCCCACAATCAATCCCTCAATTCAACGGCCGGTCATAATCCAACCGCTCATCGAACCCTTCAAGCCAACCATCATCGCTACCCATTTCAGACGCCTCACTGAAAAGCCCCGTCAACTTGTCATAGATCAAGCTGGCCTGACCAACCGATCCCTGCCAAGAAAACCGACACTTCCATGTGTGGAACACTGTCTCGCTAGGCTTGCGCTGAATAGTGATGCCAAAGTCTGCACGATTATAGTAGTGGGCAGAACCACTAATTGAATAGCCTGTTGGAACCCAATCCGGGCCTTGATTCATAGGTTTGGCAGGATGAGCAATCAAAAAGAAAGTCACTTCTGCACGCACCGCAAACATCTTGAAGTCTGCAAGCATGTCGTTGATGGCGTCAGTATCCATACCACCATCTTTATTCTGCTTTACTTTGACGAAGTTGATTGGATCAAGAACAACAGCACGAACACCGTCACGGCGCACTACAGCCTCAAACCTTTCGATCAGGCTCTCAACCGTTGGGGTAACGCCATTATTTGTCAGAAACGAAACGTGTTCATTCAGCCATCCAAGATGCTCAAGCATCTCCTCCTCGGTCATGCGAGGATTGGGGCCGACACCAAAGGGCTTTCTCGCCCGCATTTGGAGCAGTTTAGTCAGGTGCAGTTCAGGCGGGTTCTCAAACGACGCATAAGCCACACGCCAATTATGGGCACTCATAGCGTGCATCAAAGTCGCATCTATAAACTGACTTTTCCCGCTTCCTGGAACGCCCGTAACAATTACAAGACTCCCAGGGTTTAACGTAAATAGCTCATCTACAGAAGGCCATCCAGTAGATGCACCTGGGGGCAGACCTTGCTTGTAGATTGAAGTTACTCGATCAAGGAAGTCCGCTGCCGAAGCCACACCTTCAACCGGCCACCGAATTGCATTGGTTTTACAGGCGATCAGTTCGTCCCGGCCATGCTTGACCAGCACATCGTTGGCATCTTTCGCCCCGTGTGGGTAGGTAATCTTCCAGCACTTGAGTTTTCCGATCCGGCGCGCAAGCTCGTTCGCGGTGCTTTCGCCAGGGCCGTCAGCATCGGTAGCAAGATAGACGTTGGGGGCAGCCTTCAGCAGATCATCATGATGTGCCAGCCACTTCAACTTGGCCGCATCATCGGCAGTGCCCTCAGCAATCGCCCCTGACGGGATACTGACAGCCGGGATGCCTACCTCCCAGAAGGAAGCAGCATCAACCTCACCCTCGCAGATCACAAGGTCGGAGCCGACTGGAATCTTATCTGCCCCGAACAGGGTTTGAGCAGCCCCCTCTTGGGTGAAATCCTTCCCCTCAATGGAGCGCCACTTGATGGCAGTGACCCTGCCCCCGTGATGATATGGAAAGCCTACGGCATCCATCTCTCGGCCAGCCTTCTTGAAATACTTCCTGCCCGACAGAAGACCCAGCGCCTTCGCAGTCGCCTCAGAAATTCCCCTACCCTCAAGATAAGCCAACCCGGCGAAGTCTATCTCATCGCCCGCATAGGTCTTGATCGGCGTCACAGTCGCCATCTTTGTCTCCCGCTTCGGCTGTTCATTCTTGATGGTCCCCGTGTCGCCACAATGCCAGCAATGCCAGACTACCCCTCGATCATCAGTCTTGATGGATAGGCTGTCATCGCCCTTGGTCTTACGGCTTGGCCCACAGGCCGGGCAAAATACCCTAGCCTGCCCGTCCCTAGCCTTCGCTAGGACATAGCTTGGATCAATCTTCATGTGCTTCCCCTAGTCAGAGAAGCCTACAGGAAGATCATCACCTATGCAATGCCTGTTTGGTGAGAATGTTTGGATACCATAGATGGTATGCTGCCCTGGTGTTCAGTCCTCAATCTTGTAGGTAGCCGGATCAATGTGCCTAACCATGGATGCCGGGCCAAAGCTCTGACCTGCCAGCAGATCAGGGCCGGGCGGCGGGGGCAGTATGCCTTTACCTTCAATCCGGTTGTGCCAGAGCTTGTTCCCGCCATCAGCCACCATCTGGCGGTTACTCTCTGCCCGCCACTGAGCCACCGGCTTAGCCTTCACCAACAGAGAAGCAATCAGCCTATCCCATTCATGCTTCGGGGCAGATGCAGCAACAACCTCAAGCCAGATAGGTTCAAGAACACTATTCCAGTAAGACTGCCTAACATCACCCACAATAACGTTCCCAAGAACCTTATTGCAGATACACTCAAACCTATGACGAAGCTCTTTCTTCATGTGCTTCTTGTCTGATTCAAACCCCTTCATGTCCACTCCATTCATTTTTTTATTTGGTATACTCTATTCAAGAACACCTATACTCAGACACTTCATCAATTTCTATTCTAACCGCTATTCTAACCAAGCCCCCCACTTTGGGGGTGGGGGGCTATACAACCAAGACAGAGCAACAATTCATGAACACATCATTCATTATGTCCTGAACACCAACCCTGTCTCGTTGGGTTGAGCCTAGCCGGAGGACAGAGTTCACCCATCCGCAATGGATGAAGCCCTGTCTCGTCGGTTCCATCTATCGCTGAACCATCGAACAGCTTGCATTGTGCCTGTAGAAAGCCGGAGGACGCCCTTCGATTTGCGGCATCGGCACAGTATCCAACCTTTCGGTTGCGTCGGTAACGCAGGGCCATGCAAGCGACCTTTTGCGTTTACTAGCTCTCACACCCATGGGGTGCTTATCCCTCTCTCGCCCAGGCTTCGCTTAAGCCCGGGTTTGTTGAAGCCACACCTGTCCCATGCGACGGGTGCTGTGTCAGCCTAAAGCGGACACGCTCGCAGAGCATACCCCACACTGAAGGGGATAAGATGCGCGGCATAGGGCCGACCGCAGCACGGGCTGCGTAGCTATGAAAAGCCACTTGATTTCGCACTTTGGGAGAGGGTAAGATGCGCTACGGCATCATTGCCTCACCTTGGTGGAATCAAGGTGACTTGAGAGGGTCGCCCGGCAAAGGCGGCCCTCTCGCCTTTCTGGATAGCAAACATCATCCAGGGAATGCAAGCCTCTTTTCACAGGCCCGTCACAGCCACCCAAACCTACAGGTTTGTTCTCACAAACCCTTGCATCTATGGTTTGAATGTGGCATCTAACAGCTGCTCCAAGAAGCCCAACTTCTTTAATAGACCGGATAGGCGTTCCCCGAGCCTCATAATGCCGGTCACGCCGAGGTAAAGTGTGAGCCTTGGCCCAACCTCAACCCGCCTAGGAATCAGTCATGCGTGATGAAGCTGCCATTGAAGCCGAAATTCAGGCCAAGGGCCTGAATGCCCCACGCCTCAATCCTGATATGATTGACGCCACGATTGTGGGTGAGGACTATTATGTGTTTCCTGGCACCACCCTGACCGTTTGCTGCCTCAAGTTGCGGAACGGCTTTAACGTTACGGGCGAAAGCGCCGCTGCCAGTCCTGCAAACTTCAATGAAGAGTTGGGCCGTAAGATTGCGCGCGATAACGCGCGGAACAAGATTTGGGCGCTGGAAGGTTACGCCCTCCGCGAACGTTTGAGTGTGACGGCTTAATCCACAGGGAGGGCCGCCAGTGCGGCACGGTGTTTGATCCGTGGGCGGAGGGTGCAACTCCCTCCCCTCCCACTCTCTATTCAAGCCGCCACAAAGAAAACCCCTGCCCAGTTTCCCAGACAGGGGTTCTTTAGCAGCGCCCGGCGATCAACTCGGGCGGCCTGGGTTTCCCCAGGACTTAAATGCTTCTGGCCGATCACCATGCCGACATCTCTTGAGGCAATTTGAAAGCCCTAATTACCTCAATGAGTGAGGTGTGGCGGGTGGCTTTCCGCCCTCAGAAGCAGATGGTTTATACCTTAGCTACACACATTAGACAAGCAAGATTGCCCCGCCAAGTTTCCTTGGCAGGGCCGTTGGGTTGCGCTGAGGCGAGTGGCGTAGATCTGCGGGGCGATGCAACGCGGGGTGATGAGATGAGAGGGGTCGCCCCAGAAGCTACTCCGGGGCAGCCCCTGATTCAAGCCTCAGCCGCTCCAACTCAGCCGCCGAAGCCAGCGGATCACGCTGCATGATGAACACCTCAATCCTAGGGTTCAGCTTGTCTATCCCATGATGGACATGACGCTCACGAACCTGCCTGTCATTTAAATAAACCTTGCCCTGAAGCAGATCGAGAATCAGGGACTCGTCCAAATCTGGACGTTGTGTCCGATACCAAACCCACGCATCCATCCGCAGTTCCCCCTCTAGCATAGGGCAGATGGCTTGGACTTGAGCCTCGAAGGCGGCAGCGTATAACCTAGCCTTACTGGACTTGATCGAGGCCAGACGATTCCCAAACCGCACGATCTTCCGAGAGTTGGCCTTGCTGGCAGGCTCGCCATGGATGATGAGATGGATTGGTTTCATGCCATACAATCTCATATCACACCACACAATTCAATACATAAAAATCTACGAATGAAGTCCGATTCTGTTATTGCATGGCTTGTATGGTTGTGATTTAAAGATGACACACAAGGAACGAATGGAGTTACCTTTGACACACGGGCTAGGCAGCAGCCGAATCATTCATGGGGATATGCGGGAGGTTCTTGCCAATGAGCCCGAGGGCAGCGTTCATGCTGTTGTGACTGATCCTCCATATGGCCTGTCCTTTATGGGCAAGGGTTGGGATCATCAGGTTCCTGGCGTGGATTATTGGTCCCAGGTGTTCCGCGTTCTCAAGCCGGGTGGTCATGTCCTGGCTTTTGGTGGAACCCGCACCTTTCATCGTATGGCCTGCGCCATTGAGGATGCCGGGTTTGAGATGCGCGATACGCTGATATACCTTTACGGAACTGGCTTTCCAAAGTCTCACAACCTCAAGGGTGAATGGGAAGGATTTGGGACTGCTCTCAAGCCCGCATGGGAGCCAATCATCATGGCCCGCAAGCCTCTAATTGGGACCGTGGCAAAGAATGTCATGGAGCATGGCACGGGGGCTATCAATGTAGATGCGTGCCGAGTGGAAATTCTGAATGGCGAAGAAATTAAACCGGTTGTGCGGGATACATCATCCGCCCATGCTGGCTGGGTTCGCCCTTGGGTGGAGGATAAGCAGAAGGACGCTAACCAGCAAGCCAAAGCATATGCTGCCATGCAGTCAAAGGGCCGCTGGCCCGCCAACGTGGTGCATGATGGCGGCGATGAGGTTGAGGCTGCGTTCTCGGAGTTTGGCGAGAAAACAAGCGGTAAGCCGGGTGTGCGCCGCAAGGCCCATGAAACACACAGTATGGCAGGTCGCCTCAATATCACCGGCAAGACTGAGGTTGGCTTTGGAGATTCCGGCTCTGCCTCTCGCTTCTTCTACAGCGCCAAGGCATCGGCTGCGGATCGCAGGGACAGCAAGCACCCCACGGTCAAGCCCGTCTCCTTGATGCGTTGGCTGGTGCGAATGGTAACACCCCCTAAAGGTATCGTTCTTGACCCCTTCGCTGGCAGTGGAACCACTGGCGAGGCAGCAATTGAGGAAGGCTTTATCCCGTTCCTGATCGAACGGGAGGAAGAGTATGTGCAAGACATTCAGCGGCGCATGGACGCCATGAAGAGCAACGGGAAACTGCTGTGACCAACATCACCAACAAACACAACCTACCTAAGACCTTGGTGAACCTCGCCATGCGAGACACCTACAGTCGAGGCAAGGCCAACATCTCCGTCACGGAGTTGATCGGTAGCCCCCGCATCCGGGTTCTCAAGAACACCCACAAGGGCGAGATTACCTCTGATGTGTCCGAGCTTCTGTGGTCCCTGCTTGGCCGGGCTGTTCATACCATCGTGGAGCAAGGGGCAGATGAGCAGCACATTGCCGAGGAACGCCTGTTCGCTGACGTGAATGGGTGGAAGCTTAGCGGCGGCGTTGACCTTCAGACCCTTGGTAGTGGCGCTGATGGCGAGCAGATCGTTGCGCTGTCTGATTATAAGGTAACGAGCGCATGGGCCGTCATGAATCCTAAGCCGGATTGGGAGCGGCAGTTGAATGTCTATGCCTACCTTGTGGAGAAGGTGCGGGGCTGGACCGTCGAGAGCCTGACCATCAATGCCATCGTGCGGGATTGGAGTAAGCATGAGGCTGCCCGCCGTGAAGGGTATCCTGCCACTCCTATTGTGGTGCTGCCCCAGGTTTTGTGGAGTCCGCAGGAACGGGAACGCTACGTCTTGGAACGGATGAAGGTCCACCAGGATGCAGAGACGCGCCATGATTGGGGCGAGGCTATGCCGGAATGCTCTGATGAGGAACGCTGGTTCAAGCCGGGCAAGCTGGCCGTCATGAAGGAAGGCCGGGTGCGGGCCATCAAGCTGTTCGATGTGGGGCAGCGAGATGAGGCTGAGGCTTTGGCTAAGGAGAAGGGGGCGAAGGTGGAAGAAAGGTCGAGTGAGAATACTCGGTGTGAGAATTACTGTCCGGTGTCCGCATGGTGCGGGCAGTGGGATGCAATCAAGGGAGATAAGTGATGGCTAGTTGGAAACTAACGCAAGATGACCGCGCTCGTTTGTCCTCTGCAATCTTGAAGTATCGCTTTGCGGATATTGGCGTCAAGCTTGCTGCCGAAGAAGCTGCCTTGGCTTTGAAGTGCTACAACAAAGTGTTCACAAAGGCTGAACGAGATCAGATGCAGGGGCTTCCAAAGGATTGGCTGCCGTGCGTCAATGGTATTCGTGTGAAGTTTGCCGGTCGGGTTGCGAGTTTGGATTTTTCTGGTCGCCCTCATCTTACGATGTTTAGTTCTCCGAAGGTTGAACCGATTTCAATGCCAGTTCCTTACGCGGTAATTAATGGCGTGCTTCTTGTTGTTGAAGCAACAGAGCGCCTTGCCATCTCCTATGAACAGCATCGTCAGTCTTATGAAAAAGCACGGGACGACATGCAGAATCTTTCCCGCCAAATTGAAGCGGTGATGAGTCAAGCCACAACCGCTGGAAAGCTGGTTTTGCTTTGGCCGGAAGTTGAGCCGTTCCTCGCTGCCATGCGTAAGCCTACGCCAGCAGCAGTTCCGGCCGTTCCTATTGGGGCGCTGAACAAAATGCTAGGTCTTCCAGTGAAGGATCAAGCATCCATCCAAGATGCCAAGGGAAGCAGCAAGTGAGTGAGGTTCAAGGCGTCATTAAGCGTGGCCGGTGGCGTGGGGCGAAGGGTTACATGGAACCCAACGCCAAGAACCCGATGATCTCCGTCAGGCTGGATCACGAAACCATGGGCATCGTTCGGGATATGTCTCGGCGGGAGGATGTGCCTGCCGCTGAGGTTATCCGGAGGTTGATCGCGAAGGGACTGATGACATGAGACGCTATAGATGGACAGCCATGGCAGCTTTCATGCTGACCATCTTTGCGATCAGCTTCCTCGCCACCTTCTGCGCCGGGCTGATGCTGCGCTGGCTTTTGCAATGAAGCTGCCCAAACAGGTCAGAGAGCATATCGCCATGGCTGTTCAGGAGTTAGATGACGCCGGGATAGCCTGGGAGATTGAAGCCGGAAGCAGACACTACCGGCTGATGTATGAGGTGGAGGGTAAGCCCGTGATGATGATTGTCTCAGGCAGCCCTTCAGATCGTAGGTCAAGGATGAACCTGAGAAGTCAGGTTAAGAGTTCTATCAAGAAGGATAAACAAGATGTTTAAGGCTATCATTCATCTCAAGCATGACGTGTCTGCCAGTGCAGGTCAGGTGCTTGTGGTGCGAGACAATGGCTTGGTCCATGTTGTTGATCAGCACCAGATCGAAGAGGCTATTAGCCTTGCCGTGAAGCCAAAAAAGGACGTCAATGAAGTAGCTGCCCTCAAGCAAGCAGAAGATCACAAAGCTTTGATTGAGCGACTTCTCCTCGCCAACTGCTCCATCAAGAAGATTTGCACAGCAACCGGAGTAAGCCGGGATGAGGTAATGAGACAGCGCAAGAAGATGAATGAACTTGGCTTGGTTCATAAGGACTCCAACCATCATTGGTATAAGAGCCCGGAGAAGGTTGAAGCTGCCCGGAAGCGGGCTCTGCATATGCTTAATAGTAGGACGGCTCGGAAGTAGGAAGCTGTGTGATGAAAGATTGGATGTTCGCTGCGGCTGGACTCTGGGCTTTCATGGCCATGATTGCCCATATCGTGGTGTGTGTCTCGACCAACTGGACGGCATTACTCTTGGTTGGGTTGTTCGTTCCCCCGGTTGGGATCATCCACGGCACAGGCGTTATGCTGGGGGCTTGGTGATGAATGACAGGGAGTTCCTTGTCTGGATTCTGCATCAAGCAGAGTCCAGCAACTCTCTGGAATGGGAGCATGTGGCCCGTTTGAAAAGGCTGGCCGAGTATGCAGACACCCCCAAGCCTGTGAATTGGTCGGGGGCAGTTGATGTGTATGCAGTGAGACGGGCCGTGAATAGGGCCAAGAAGATCATGGAACGGAAAGGGGACGAGCAATGATCGGATATAAAGACATGACGTTCTGTGATCACTGGCAGGACTGCAAGCATGCAAAGACGTGCCATCGCCCATTAACTTCAGAGGTGGCTGCGGCTGCCCGGAAATGGTGGGGTGGTGATCACGCCCCAATCGCCGTGTTTATAGATCAGCCTGAGTGCCACGAAGCAATCAATGGAGAACAGAGCAATGACTAAATGGAGCGGTGTGCCTGAGGATTCTGATTGGGATGGCTGGCATTGGGTTAGTGGTATCCCTCGGTATTGGGATGCCGACCGTCAGGAATGGGAACCCTATAAGGGATCATTCTGCCCGCCAAATATGTTCCCGAAGTATTATGGGGATTATGAAGGGCCTTGCCTGACTCCGATGGAGGTGGCTGCCTTGGTTGAGAAGACGAAGAAGGAAGCTTCAACATGACCGCCGCAGTCATTCCCATCAGGCCTGATGTCGTTCCTGTTGCAAGCAAAACCCCCCTTGAGGTGGCTATCCATGGCTCCATCGCGGCCCTGGCCTTGAGAGAAACCAGCAACCGGAGTGGAGATTTCGCCGCCATGTTCCGGGCCGATCTGATCCATGCAGCAGTAACCAATGATATTCAGTTGGCACAAAACTCACTAAAAGAATGGCTGTTGGAATCAAACAGGTGATTGCATTATGGTGTCTGCTCGTGCTATCTACGTCTGAGCAGATCACATGCTTCCAAGAAAAGGCCGTATGTGAGTTACGAGCAAGAATCACAAACAGCACACCTGGATCAAGGGTGGCATGCAGGAGAAAGAGAAGTGGATGATGTCATGAAGGCTGCCTCAGATATGAGGGAGCGTGCTGCCAAGAAGGTGGATTGTGTTTGCGCTTGGCGCGATACCGTCCTGCGATACCTGAATGATCCTCTTGCTGGTCAGAGGCAGGCTGAGAGGCTCTGTCAGTATAACTGTGCCTGTTTGGCAATACAGGCTGATAGTATTCGGAAGCTGCCTTTGGTTATTGGGGATGAGGCATGATGACGCCCGAACAACGCGCCGCGCTGCGCGAGGTGGCGAGCAAGGCGACGCCGGGGCCTTGGTCAAGCTACGCCACGTCAAGCGCCGCCGATATGCCGTTGCGGTGGACCATTGCGGGTCATGGCGCGACTGTTGCTCAGTTCTTTGCGACAAATCTCCCCGAACAAGAGCAGGTCGCCAACGCCCACTACATCGCGCTTGCCCACCCCGCCGCCGTGCTGGCGCTGCTGGATGAGTGCGAGAGGATGCGGGAGGCGTTGAAACGGCTGGCCGATTTGGCTTCTTTTGAAGCCGGGACGGTAAACCCTGGTCAGCCGTTTTGGGATGCACTGGCACAAGCCCGCGCCGCCCTGGGAAACAACGCATGAGCGCGCCCGTGGATATCAGCGCCGAGGCGGTGGAATACCGCGTCATCTTGGAAGCCCCTGATTACGGAGTTTCGCAAGACGGGCGTGTTTGTCGCCTAACGCCGCGAAAGGCATGCGTTAAAGCAAATGACGCCTTGAAGCCTGCCATCAATCATTGTGGATATGTTCGCTACTATCTGGTCTTCCCAGATGGAAGGCGGGGCTGGAGGTTCTGTCATCGCCTCGTCGCTGACGCTTGGCTCCCCCCAAAGCAGAACGACAAGCAAGTCGTGGCGCACCTCAATGGGGATAAGAGCGACAACCGCGCGGCTAATCTCGCGTGGGTCACTTATGCCGAGAATGAAAGCCACAAGCGGCTACACGGCACAGCGTTACTTGGCGCCCGCAACCCAGCAGCGAAACTGACCGAAGATCAGGTGATCAATATTCGCCGCCAGCATTTTCAAGGGGGCGCCACCTTCACTGAAATCGCGCGAAGCCTTGGCCTTTCACGTCCAACAGTAAGGCATGCGGTTCAGGGAAGGCTCTGGGGGCACGTTAAGGAGGCACGAAATGTCTGATCGCATTGGTCACGACGATACATGGATGACGCGCGCGCTGAAACTTGAGGATGAGTTACGCGCCCTCCGCGCCGCGCTGGATGCGGCGGAGCGGGAGAGGGATGAGGCGCGGGAGCGGGGCGAAGCTGACGGCGACGTTGTGTTTTCGCTGACGCAGGACGTTCAGGCGCTTCGCGGTCAACTCTCCGATGTGCTGGCAGAGAACGACGCGCTGCGGTTCACGCTGAACAACGTGCGCCTGAATGACGCCACCGGCTACGCGCGGGGCGTGCGGGATGCGGCGGCTATCCTCGCAAACAACGTCTGCGACCTGAACGGCGGCAAGCTGATCGCCATCCCTGAGCGGATTAAGCCAATGCGAGATACAGTTCGCGGTGCCTATGAAGACGCCATCCTCGCCCTGCTGCCCGATGCGACGAAGGAAAAGAACGATGACCGCTGACACCGCGCCCGCGCAATGGGATGACGAAGAATGGCGCCCTGTAGCTGGGTACGAAGGGCTCTATGAGGTCAGCAGCCTTGGCCGCGTTAGGACCATTGGTGGTGGCAAGGCTCGCACTCACGGCCGCATCTTGCGCGCGACAAGCGGCACGACTGGGTATCTTCGAGTTGCCCTTAGTGCTGCAAACGTTCAGCGCACGCGGAAAGTCCACCGCCTTGTGGCCGAGGCATTCCATGGCCCGATCCCGCTTGGCGCTTATGTCCTGCATCGAGACGGGAACCCAGCCAACAACATGGCGAGCAACCTCTACTTCGGAGACGCTCGGCAGAACCTTCAAGACGCCATCGCGCATGGCGTGTGGAAGCCGCTTCGAGGGGAGGCGGTCAGCACTGCCAAGCTCGGGCCGGAAGCAGTCGCTGCCATTCGGGCATCTGACGAAAGCATCACGCTCTTGGCGCGGAGATACGGCGTGGACCCCAAGACAATCCGAGACGCCCGCACGGGCAGGAGTTGGTCGCATGTGTGATTGCAAGAAGGAATGCCTCACCCCTGCCGAAGTCGCGCACCACACGCGCGCGGCTGCTGCGGCGGCGTGGCTGGCGGCGAGGGAGGCGGCAGTCAATGCGGTCAAATGCGGTTGCCGGGTCATAAGTGACTGGAACCCAGACGGCGAATGCGCGTGTCCCGCCAATTGCGCGGAAGATGACGTGATTGCACTCCGCGCCCTCCCCCCGCCCGCTGACGCCGCCGCCGCGCTGGCCGAGGTGGTGCGGAAGGCGAAGCGCGAGGCTTTCGAGGAAGCGGCGAAGATTGCGGATGATGAATTTGATCGCGCGACAAGCGGCAAAAACGTTGCCGCTAACGTGGCGATGGCCATCCGCGCACGCGGCGAGGGAGGCGAGTGATGCACGATCCGAAGATGGTGGAGATGGTGGCGCGGGCGATTTACTTCCGCGACGGCGACAACACGGATCGCCTTTGGGAAATGACGCACCCCGGCATTGCCAAGGTTTACGTCGACGCAGCCACCGCCGCGCTGGACGCCTTGGCGGCGGCTGGCCGGTTGGTGACGGATGGGTGGAAGCTCGTTCCCATGAACGGGCCGACGCCTGAAATGCGTTGGGCGACGTGGGAGGCGCAGTATCACCACATCAACACCACGCGCGGCCATGATGCCGACGAGAAGCAAATCAAGACACTGACGGCGCGGCGCATGGACGACGCGGAGCAGGAGGCAAACGACCGCGCCGCCTACCACGCCATGCTCGCCGCCGCCCCGCGCGCGGAGGACCAGGCATGAGCGGCGCAGAGATGGAGGCGCTGATCCAGCGCGTGGAGGCAGCAGAGGGGCCGGATCGGGAGTTGGATGGCGAAATACACGGCATCCCATCGGCCGCTTGCTGCGATTGGGATGACGTGCCGCACTACACCGCAAGCCTCGACGCTGCGGCATCGCTGATCCCTGAAGGATACGACTGGATACTTGAGCGCACCAATGGCGGTCTGACGATCTGTGCGCGTGTCGGGCACAACGACCCTGATCGCAACTCGTGGGGAGACACCCCCGCGCTGGCCCTATGCGCCGCCGCCCTTCGCGCGC
>JACCDX011196918.1_pt1 | contig 21144 bp, 18 predicted proteins | sample 7449681 | NCBI WGS metagenome assembly JACCDX01 (sample SAMN15323450, study PRJNA562643) | freshwater metagenome | isolation source: river surface water | place: USA:Blue River Watershed | collected 2017-08-18
GAAGATTCAAATACGGGAATATCAAGTTCTTTAGGCGCAGGAGTTCCCACCATTGCCGTACCTGATCGAGTCCTTCTGGATGCCAGAAGAGGAATGAGAATTTTAAACGGACTGCAGGGTTTAGGTTTAAAAGATTTAAAAGTAATTCATCAAGAATTAGTTAAAGAATGGCAAAGTATTTAATTAAAAGCAGGACATATGCTTTTGAAATAACAATAGTCACATAATTTTGATGTTTTTGGAGCAAAAGAATTCTCAACTATTGAAGTGTTGATTTCTTGAGCAATTGAAAGAATTTTTTTCTCAGTAATTTCTAAATCTGTTTGTGAAGGTTCATAACTTAATATGTTGGAATCTTTTAAATATAATAATCGTAATTGTTTTGCCAGTTTTCCTGTCTTTTTATAAATTACAAATGCATAAAATTTTAACTGAAATAAAACCTTAGACTGAAAATTCTCATTTGGAGACTTACCGGTTTTGTAGTCATTTATCCTTATCCATCCTTGGGGCGAAACATCTATTCGATCAACATAGCCCTTTAGATAAATTTTATCTGTCAAAATGTGTTCAATTAATTCTTCTGTGGAATTTGGCTCGATTCTTGTCGGATCTTCTATTTGAAAATAGTTTGCTAATAAAATTTTGATTTCAGCGATTAAGTTTAGAATCTTATCTTGATCGATATTAATGGATGTTTCAATTGGAAAATCTAGAGTTGAATCGATAGCGCAATAATTATTAAAATCTTCTTCAAGAATTTTATCTATGTATTTATCAATATCTTTTATTGCCCATTCAAAGCTCCTTTGATTTTTTTCAAGCTTAAATAGATCTTCTAAAATTAAATGAACAATTGATCCTCTCAAAGCGTCTAAACCAGGTCTTTCAGGTAATTTGTCTATGGCTCGATATTTATAAAGTTGAGGACATTGTTGAAAATCTGAAATTCTTGATGGGGAGAGTGACAATATTGTTGTTTCCATGATTACACCTTAGGGCAAAGATCTGACAAAGTAATAATTATCTAGAATTATGAATTATGACACTTGATTACGGAAACTTGGTAATTCTTTCAGACCAAAAAGGTCGTAATCACACTCTTGTGTTAGAGCAAGGTAAACAGTTTTTTACAACGCATGGCTCAATAAATCACGACGATGTTAAAAATTTAGGTGAAGGAAGTGTAATAGCGAGCACCAATGGAATGCAGTACACAATATTTACACCTTCATTACAAGATTATGTCGTCAATATGCCTAGAGGTGCCGCAGTTATTTACCCTAAGGATGCAGCTCAAATTATTGAATTGGCCGACATTAAAAATGGTTCAAGAGTACTGGAGGCAGGAGTCGGCTCAGGTTCTCTTTCATTGCATATTTTAAAAACCATAGGAGAGTCGGGTACTTTACATTCTTGTGAAATTAATGAAGATTTTATAAATGTTGCAAAAAAGAATGTCCTAAAATTTATGAAACAAATTCCTACATATTGGGAAGTTTCTTTGACTGATATAAAAGATTTTAGAAGTGAATTTGTTTATGACTCAATTATTTTAGATCTTTTAAATCCTTGGGATATGGTTGAAAATGTATTCTCAATGCTTAAACCTGGTGGACATTTGGTTTGCTATGTTGCAACGACCACTCAAATGTCAAAACTTGCTGAGACACTTAAATTAAGTGGAAAGTGGACTGATCCCATTGCATCAGAAACTATGTATCGCGAGTGGCACTTACAAGGATTGTCCGTTAGGCCAAAACACAAAATGAATGGCCACACGGGTTTTTTGGTTCACACAAGACGAATGGCAGATGGATTTAAATTTCCAGTAAAAAGACAAAAACCAGCAAAAGGAGCATACGGAGTCGATTACGAGTCACCAAGCGTGTAAAGACTTCTCAATACTTAGTTAGAATGTTTGTAAAACATGGAGGAAAAATTGTCTGAGAATCAAAATAATCCTACCCATGAAGAATTTGAAAAATTAGTAAATGATTTAAAATTTAAGAATCAAGAATTATCAAATCTTTTAACAGAAGCAAGAAATCAATTATTTAATCTAAAAGAACAAGTAGAACAGTTAGGTAGTCCTCCTTCCGGTTTTGGAATTTTTTTAGAGATGCATGAAAAAGACGCTGACGTTTTGATAAATGGTAGAAAAATGCGTGTAACAGTATCTCCAGATATAGATAAAAAAAATCTACTTCCAGGACGAGAAGTAGTACTTAACGATTCCATGAACATAATCTCTGTGCATGGATTTGAAAAAGCTGGAGAGCTTGTAACTTTAAAAAGTGTCTTGGATGATGAAAATAGAGCAGTTGTAATTGGTCGAGCAGATGAAGAAAAAGTAGTTAGAATTGCTGAATCATTAAATAGTACTGAAATAAAAGTTGGCGATTCCTTAATTCTTGATAATAAAAGTGGTTTTATCTACGAAAAGATTCCAAAAAGTGAAGTTGAAGAATTAGTTTTAGAAGAAGTTCCAGATGTCGACTATGAGGATATCGGTGGTCTAGGAAGTCAAATAGAACAAATTAGAGACGCCGTTGAGTTACCTTTTTTACATAAGGATCTATATACCGAACATCAATTGAGAGCACCAAAAGGAATTCTTCTTTACGGCCCTCCAGGCTGTGGTAAGACTTTGATTGCTAAAGCAGTTGCTAATTCATTAGCTAAAAAAGTCTCAGAAAATTTCCAGAGCAATAGTGCAAGATCTTTCTTTCTAAACATTAAAGGTCCTGAATTGTTAAATAAATATGTCGGTGAAACTGAAAGACATATCAGGTTGATCTTCCAACGTGCAAGAGACAAAGCAAGTGAGGGATATCCAGTTATTGTTTTTTTTGACGAGATGGATTCGTTATTTAAAACCAGAGGAAGTGGAGTTTCAAGCGACGTTGAAAACACTATTGTTCCTCAATTATTAAGTGAGATTGATGGAGTTGAAGGATTAGAAAATGTCATAGTTATTGGAGCTTCAAATAGGGAAGACATGATTGATCCAGCAATTCTTAGACCAGGAAGATTAGATGTAAAAATTAAAATTGAGAGACCAGATGCCCAAGGTGCAGCGGAGATTCTTTCTAAATATTTGACGCCTGATTTGCCTTTAAGCGAAGATGATTTAAGACAACACAATGGAGATAAAACTTTAACAGTTAAATCTATGATTCAAAGAGCTGTTGAAAGAATGTATAACGATACAGATGAAAATAGATTTATTGAAGTAACATATGCAAATGGCGATAAAGAAGTATTGTACTTTAAAGATTTTGCAAGTGGCGCAATGCTTGAAAATATTGTTTCAAGAGCCAAGAAAAATGCAATTAAAGAATTTTTGAGAAATAACAAAAAAGGTATTCGTGTAGAACATATCCTTAGTGCGTGTCAGGAAGAATTTAGAGAAAACGAAGATTTACCTAATTCAACTAATCCTGATGATTGGGCACGAATTTCCGGTAAAAAAGGTGAACGAATCGTATTTTTAAGAACATTGATTCAAAGTAAACAAGGTGAAGAACCTGGTAGGTCAATTGAAACTATAGGTTCCACGGGTCAATATTTATAATTTAAAATCCATGGAATTTAGAAGAATCATGGGACTTGAAAATGAGTATGGAATTTCAAGTCTTTTAGGTACTGACCCTATAACTTTGTCTACAAGATTAGTTAATGCTTACGCCAAATTTTTATATCCTGAAAGAAATATTAGATGGGATTATGACTTAGAAAATCCTTTGCGGGATGCAAGAGGTTTTGATTTAACACGATCTGAAGCTGATCCATCTTTATTAACTGACGAAGATCAAACTATTGCAAACATTGTTATTCATAATGGTGCAAGATTTTACGTTGATCATGCTCATCCAGAATATTCAGCTCCAGAAACAACAAATGCATTTGACGCAGTCAAATGGGATCTTGCTGGTGAAAAGGTCATTAAAAAAGCGATTGAGCTTGATAAATCGATATTTCCAAATGATCCGATTCGGATATTTAAAAACAATATAGATAACAAGGGTGCATCTTATGGAACTCATGAAAATTATCTAATGAAGCGAACAACTGAATTTAACAGAATTGTATTCTTCCTAACTCCATTTTTGGTAACTCGTCAAATATTTACAGGAGCTGGCAGAGTTGGAGTTGGTCAGCTTCCTCAAAATAATTTTTTTCAGATAAGTCAAAGAGCAGATTATATTGAAACTTTAGTTGGCTTGGAAACAACCTTACGAAGACCGATAATTAATACAAGAGATGAGCCACACGCAGATTTAACAAAATTTCGTCGTTTGCATTTGATTATTGGGGATGCCAATATGTGCGAATTTGCGAATATATTGAAAATTGGGTCAACTGATCTTGTTCTTGCAATGATTGAAGCAGATTTCTTAAATGGTTTTGACTGTGAGATTGTAGATCCTGTTGGCTCTTTAAAAGCAATCTCTCAAGATTTATCCTTAAATAGAAAAATAAATCTTATATCTGGATTATCTTTAACTGCTCTTGATTTACAAAATATGTTTTTAACTAGAGCTATTGAATTTAATTCTAAAGTGGCAAATTCTAACTATTTCACAGAGATTATCAATATGTGGAAATTATCCTTGGAATCACTAAAAAATAACCAGTCAAATTTAATTGGAAAAATTGATTGGTTAACAAAGAAGTATTTGATGGATAGAATTAGCGAAGATTCAAAAACAAATTCTAGTGATATCGTAAAAACTATTGATTTTCAATATTCAGAAATTTCTAAAGATAAAAATATTTTCAAAATCTTGAAGGATAATGGAATTATCCATAGTTTCTTTAATGAATCCGAAATTGATTTTTGTGAAACCAATCCGCCTTCGACAACGAGAGCATTTTTTAGAGCCAATATGTTGAAAAAATATCCCCGCTACATATCAGCCGCATCTTGGGATAATGTCATCCTGGATTTAGACCCAAATGATTCACTCATTCGAATACCTACAACAGATCCATATAGTTTCAATTTTGATACTCACTCTGAAATTTTGGATCAGGCTAAAAACATACAAGATTTGGTGAGTGTTCTAACTAAGATGAGCACGCATCGGTAATATTTGAGTAGAGGAGTCAAGTTGTCAGAACAAATAAGGAAAAGTAGTGATTCGAGTTTCTCTGTTGATGCAGATCAAAATCAGGTTTTTACTGCTCCTAATACTAAAGATATAGATTCTGTGCTTGAAGAAATTGATGCCGTTTTAGAAAAGAATGCTGAAGAATTTGTTAAAGGTTTTATTCAAAAAGGCGGACAATAAGTGGCATTAGACTTTACTAGTTCTTTTTCTGAATACTTAAACGAAAAAAAGTACATAAATAATGAATTGTTAAATAAATCAAGTGATATGCCACCTCAAGCTACAACAATCGTTGCAATTGTTTATAAAGATGGCGTTTTAATGGCAGGAGATCGAAGAGCAACTATCGGAAACCTTGTAGCGCAAAAAGATATTGAAAAAGTTTTTCCAGCTGATAATGAATCAATAATAGGTATTGCAGGAAGCGCTGGAATTGCTTTGGAACTTGTTAAGTTATTTCAAATAGAATTGGAGCATTACGAGAAAATCGAAGGTACTCATCTTTCCGTTGTGGGAAAGGCTAATCGTTTAAGTGTTCTCTTACGTGGAAATTTAGGTTTAGCTTTTCAAGGATTAGCTGCCATACCTTTATTCGCTGCTTACGATAAAGACCAAAATAAGGGCAGAGTTTTTTCTTACGATGTTACTGGTGGACGATACGAAGAACATGATTATTACGCTGTTGGTTCAGGTTCAATCTTTGCTAAATCTTCCATGAAAAAAATGTATTCAGACAATTTAGATGAAAAAATGGCAATAAGAATTTCTTTAGAATCTCTATATGACGCAGCTGAAGAAGATTCGGCGACTGCAGGGATTGATTTGACGAGAGAAATTTATCCAATTGTTTCTTTAGTTAATTCGCAAGGTTTTAGAAGAATAACAGACAATGAACTGAACAATATTGCAACTAAAATTTTTGGTGAAAGAAAAAATAGACCTGATGGACCAATAGCGAGGATGACATGACAGTTCCTTTTTATGTTTCACCAGAACAGATCACAAGAGACAAGGCAGATTTTGCTAGAAAAGGAATAGCGCGCGGTAAAAGTGTTGTTTTAATTCAAGCCAAAGACGCAATAGTTTTTGTTGCTGAGAATCCTTCTAAAGCTTTGCATAAAATAAGTGAAATTTATGATCGTATTGGATTTGCTGCGGTTGGTAAATATAACGAATTTGAGAATTTACGAGTATCTGGAATTAGATTTGCTGATCTTAGAGGATATGCATATGACAGAAGTGATGTATCTGCAAGAAGTCTTGCGAATGCTTATGCCCAAACTTTAGGAACAGTTTTCACTGACGCTTTAAAACCTTTAGAGGTTGAATTGTTAGTAGCAGAAATTGGTTCAACAATGGAAAGTGATGAAATTTACAGATTAACATTTGATGGTTCTGTAGTTGACGAACAAAATTTCATTGCCATAGGTGGTGATAGTGAAAAAATAAATGATTTACTCAAGGCAAGTTGGAATAAGAATATTGAATCGAAAGAAGCCATTAAGTTATCACTCAAAATATTAAATGAAGCTTCAGCTTCTGATAAAAAAATTACAAATGAATCGATTGAGGTAGCGGTTCTAGATAGAATGAAACAAGGTCGAAAATTTGTTAGATTAAGTCAAAGTGATTTAAGTCAGATTATTTCTTGAAATGCTTAATAAAAGAATTCTTGGTCTTGAAACAGAATACGGAGTTACTTGTGTTGTTGATGGCCAAAGAAGGCTATCTCCAGATGAAGTTGCCCGTTATCTATTTCGCAGAGTAGTTGCCTGGGGAAGATCTTCTAATGTTTTTCTTCCAAACGGTGGAAGATTGTATTTAGATGTTGGATCTCATCCAGAATATGCAACTGCTGAATGTGACAATGTATTGGATTTAATTTGCCAGGATCAGGCTGGAGATCGAATCGTAGAAGATCTGGCTATTGAAGCAGAAAATAGATTAAATAATGAAGGTATTCTTGGTCAAATCCATTTGTTTAAAAATAATATAGATGCAGCTGGTAATAGTTATGGATGTCATGAAAATTATTCAATAAGCAGAAAGTTTAACTTTCAAAAAGTTACAGAATCTATTATCCCTTTTCTCATTACTAGACAAATCTATTCAGGAGGTGGTAAGTGGTTAGCAAATAACAAAAATCAAAATTTTCAAATAAGTCAAAGATCAGATCACATGTGGGAATCTATATCGAGCGCAACCACAAGATCTAGACCGATTATTAATACACGGGATGAACCTCACGCAGATCCAGAAGAATATAGAAGATTACATGTAATAGTTGGTGATTCAAATATGAGTCAAGCTACAACCAATCTGAAGGTTTCTTCTACTGAGATGATTCTGCAATTAATTGAGATTGGTCAAATAAATGAAGAATACTCTATTGAAAACCCAATAAGAGCCTTAAGAGAAATATCAAGTGATTTAACATTTTCGAAGAAATTTCGACTATCAAGCGGTAAAGAAATCTCTGCATTAGATATGCAGGAAATATATCTAAATTCTGTACTGAATTCATCACTAATCTCAGAATTTAACGAAAATATTAATTATTTTAAGGCAATAAAACTTTGGCAATCTTTTATTGATAGCGCTAGAAGAAAAGATTTTACCCAGGTCGATAAAGATATTGATTGGGTAATCAAAAAAAAGTTTATGGATCAATACCAAAACAAGAATAATTTGAGAAATAGTGATGCAAGAATGATCCTAATTGATATTTCTTTTCATAATATAAGAAGAGATCGAGGAATCTTCTTTATTTTGGAAAAAAATGGACTAGTCAACAAAATGGTAAGTGAAGATAAAATCAATCGCGCAATTGATTTTGCACCAGAGAATACACGTGCTCGACTGAGGGGAGAATTTATCAAGAAAGCTCAGGAGAAGAAAAGAGATTACACAGTTGACTGGGTGCATCTTAAAATAAACGATCAAAATCAAAGAACTGTAGTGTGTAAAGATCCTTTTAAATCAGTCGATGAACGAGTTAATGAATTAATTGGAATACTTTGAATGAACGATTCAAAAATTGAAAGACAATTAAATCTTTTCTTTATTTTGTTGAACTCAAATCGACCTGTCACAAGAGAAGAGATAAAGAATAAGATCTTGGATTATAGAAATAATGAATCTGATAAAGCATTCGAAAGAATGTTTGAACGCGATAAAGACGACCTACGGAAGAATGGTATAAGAATTACTGCGGTTAATACAGATGCTCTCTTTGATGATGAAATTGGATATTTGATAGATAAAGAAACCTTTATTTCAAAAAAAATTGAGTTGAGTGATGAGGAGAGACTAACTTTAAAATATTCCTTAAGTCTATGGAATGAAAATAATATAAGTTCAAATAAAGATAATATATTTAGAAAGATCGGAATCTCAAATACGGATTTTGAAGAGCTTGTTGAATTAAAAATACAGTCTTCATTATTAGATATACATCAAAAAGTATTGAAAGCAATAATCTCAAGACAAGAGATAGAAATTTTCTATTTAAGCGCTTACCAGGATGAGCCGATATGGAGAAAAATTCAACCAATTCAAATATTGAATCAAAATCGAGAAATTTTCTTGAAAGCTTATGACCTCAACGAGAAAAAAATTAAAACTTATAGAATTGAAAATATTATTGATTTAGTTGTCCTAGAACAAAAATTCTTAAAAGTACCTAATGATGAAACAACTGATGAATCTCCCAATGTTGTAAAGATTAAATTAATAAATAATACAGAGTACTACGAGAATATTCTTAAAGGAGTTAGAGTTTCAAAAGACACAATTGAAATTCTCGTTTATAACTATGTAGCAAGTGCTAGATTTTTACTTCCATTTTTACAAGTTATTGAGGAAATATTTGATGAGAAATTAAAAGAAACGATTGTGTTTGAGCTAAAAAAAATCCATGAGGCAGTCCATGGATAATTCTGAAAGACTTAAACGACTAATTCTAGAACTGCCTTGGTTATCGAATAGAAGATCCATAACTCTAGATCAATTCTGTAGCACATTTGCAATAACTAAAGATCAGGCAATTCAGGATCTAACATTGCTGACTTTTGTTGGCCCAAGTCAGTTTGGTGGAGATCTAGTTGACATTCAAATTTCAGAAGAAATGATTACGGTAGTTGACAGTCAAAATCATGACAATTCTATTCAATTTACACCTGAGGAGCTAATGATTTTATTATCATCACTTAATCTCTTGGTACAAAGTGATCCAACCAATCTATTATTAAAAAACCTTTCTAAAAAAATTACTGATTTATTTTATGAATCAAAACGTGATGTTGAAATTGACTATAATTCTATAATTGAAAATTTAAAAAAGAATTTAAATAACGATATTTTAATGCAGATTGACTATATTGATGCCCGAAATAATGTCAAAGAGAAAATACTAGTAAAGCCTATTTCAATCGAACAACATGGAGATTTTAAGTATTTAAAAGGTATAGACTGTAATTTTAATCAGACTAAAAGTTACAGACTTGATCGTATTTTAAAAGTAGAAGCTACTGATCAAAAATATAATGAGATAGAAGAATTGGATACAAAAAATGAGCCTTCGAGTTTGAGAATTATTGTGCCTTATTGGAAAAAAAGAATTTTAGATAAGTACAATATCAATGAAATTAAACAGGTTGAATCTTTTTACGAGTTTAAACTTGATTTTTTTGATTCAAGCTTTGTAAAGACCTTGATTTATACTTTGGGCCCAAAAATAAGACTTGAAGCAAATAGCAAAATAATTGATGAAATTAGTTCTCAAGTAAGAGATGATATTAAAAGATTCACATGAATATATTAATGATTCATAATACTAAAAGTGGTCCAAAATCAGATACAAAATACGTTCATGATCTAAAAACTAAATTAAAGGAGAAAGGAAATACAAAATTTATTGAAGTTTCAAACGTCCAATCTATGTACGAAGTGGTTAGTTTAATTCCAGAAAATGATTTAATAATAATTATCGCTGGAGACGGTACGGTTTCCTATTTTAGCAATTACTTAATTGAATATGATAAACCTGTTTTAGTCATCCCAACTGGTTCAGGTAATGATTTTTCGAAGTCAATAGGGGCATCTGTAAATATTGAAGAAATACTAAAAATTGTAGAAAAGTTTGACATTTTCAAAACATCAACAATGCTTATTAATGAAACAGAAAGAAGACTCACTATTGCTTGCTTTGGTTTTGAGGCTCGAGTCAATAGATTGGCAAACAAGTTGCCTAGAGCATTTGGAAAATATAAATACTCCATTGCAACAGTACTTGCACTTTTTGGAAGACATTACGAAACCTTAAAAATTGAAAGCGATTCATATTCTGAAGAGGGTGAATATTCTTTGGCAATAATTGCAAACACCCCAAGCTTTGGCGGAGGTTTAATGATAAGTAATAAAGCCTCGGCTTTAGACGATAAACTTTATTTAATATTAGTTAACAGGGTAAATAAATTTAAACTGATATATCTTTTCTTACTATTGTTATTAAGGAAACATTATTCAAGACCTGAATTTAGAGAATTTGTAACTAAAGAAATAAAAGTTGACAGCATTAAAGGTGTTTTACGGTCTCAAGCTGATGGCGAATCTCTTCCAGAGGGACCAGTGGTCATAAAAATTGAACCGCAGTCATTGAAAGTACTACTAGTTTGAATAAATATTCTACAAAACTTAATAGTTTTAAAGGAGTCTCTCACTCGGATTTAGATATTTTTAATGAATTTAAAATGGGTCTGTCTTTTGAATTAGATAGATTTCAAGTTGAGGCAATTGAGTATTTTTTACAAGGGAATTCGGTAGTAGTAGCTGCCCCTACTGGTTCTGGAAAAACAATTGTTGGTGAATTCGCTGTCTTTCATGTAAATAGAAATAATCAAAGAACTTTTTATACAACACCTTTAAAAGCCTTATCCAACCAAAAGTATTTGGAATTTGTAGAAAGATTTGGATCCGATCAAGTGGGACTTCTTACTGGAGACAATGCGATAAATCAGGATGCCTCAATTGTAGTTATGACTACTGAAGTGTTAAGAAATATGATTTATCAAACTCCGGAAAAAATTGAGCAATTAGGAGTTGCAATCCTTGACGAAGTTCATTTTCTTGCAGATAAAGAAAGGGGAGTGGTCTGGGAAGAAATCTTAATCTTACTAAATAAAAATGTAAAAATCGTAGCTTTGTCCGCAACAGTAAGTAACGTTGAAGATTTTGCTGATTGGTTGCATGAAATAAGAGGAGAATGCAAATTCGTAATCGAAGAGAAAAGACCCGTTCCACTTAGTCAATTAATTGCAACTAGCAATGCTTTGATACCTCTATTTTCAAATGAAGAAGGCCAAATAAATAAGAAAGTTTTAAATCTATATAAAAGAAGTTTTACTAAATCGCATGTAAAATCTGAGATTCCAACAAGGGTTGAAATAGTTGAAAATATAAAAGACTATGAATTATTGCCTTCAATATATTTTATTTTTAGCCGTAAAGGCTGTGATCAAGCTGTAGAACAGATTAGAAAAAGTAGTGTAAAATTAACAAATGAGGATGAAAGATTTGAAATAAAAAAGTACTTACAAAATAGATTTGACGATATTGAGGCTTCTGACTGGTCGGCATTAAGAGTCGATGAATGGATAGATTGTGCGATTAGAGGATTTAGTAGTCATCATGCTGGCCTAATTCCACAAATGAAAGAAGCAGCTGAGTATTTATTTCAAAAAGGTCTTTTGAAATTGGTTTTTGCAACTGAAACATTGTCCGTAGGAATTAATATGCCAGCAAAATCGGTTGTTTTGGAAAGAATGGACAAATGGAATGGTAGTACTCATGAGATGTTGTCTCCTGCAGAATTCACCCAATTAACTGGTCGAGCGGGAAGAAGAGGCATCGATGTCGATGGAGAGGCAATAATTGCATTTCATCCACACAGTGAGCCTAAGTTTATAGCTAATTTAGTTTCATCTAGAACTTTTGAATTAACGTCAACTTTTGAACCAAAATACAATATGGTCCTCAATTTATTAGAGCATCGAAATGTTAGTGACACAAAAATACTATTAAACAAAAGTTTTGCCCAGTTTTATCAAAAGAAAGATTCTAGAAATGTTACAGAACAAATTGATTATGAAAAGGAAAAATTGAATCGAAAAGAAAGAGAGTTCAATTGCCATTTGGGCAATATAAAAGAATATTATTCGATAATTTTAGAAATAAATAATTATCATAAGAGAAGTAATAATGTAACTTCCAAGAATAAATCTATATCTAATCGTATTAATTTAGATCCTGGGAATGTCATCGGAATAAAAAATTTAAGAAGAAGTAAATTTGCCCTAATAACCAAGACTTCGCATTCAAAAAATAGTTCCGATTTATGGGTTGTTTTGGATAATGGTGAAGGAAGAAAAATTGATAAACGAATTCTTGACAGTAATATTGGAAGCATTGGGTTTTTTGATTTACCTTCAGGAATCGATTTTTCAAAAAAGACAATTAGAGATGAATATGCTAAAAAGATTAGAGTGCTAACAGGAAATCGTAACAAAAAAACATATGATGATTCTGATTTAGCTTCATTTAAAAAGAGATTAAAAGATCATAATTGTCATAAATGTCCTGAAATCCAAGAGCATTTGAGATTTGGCGAAAATATAGAAAGAACTAAAAAATATATAAACTCTCTTGAGGCGCATTTAGAGAACGATTTTGTTAATTTAAGTAAAAAGTGTGATCAAGTTGTTGATTTACTAATGAAACTAGATTTTATTACAAGTGATAATAGCAAATTGACGCTTACTAAGTGGGGTAAATTTTTGAAGCAAATTCACTCGGAATTCGACTTATTAATCATTGAGTCATTAAGAAGAAACTTATTAAATAACCTCACACCAGTGCAACTTGCCTGCCTACTTAGTGGTTTCGTTTACAATCCAAGACGAGACGAATTAGATATTCCTATAAATATTGATGAAATTATTAAGAATAATGCAAATCAAATTTTAAAGTTATCTGACGAGATAATCGAAACTGAGAGAACATTTAAAATAATCAATAATAAAAGTCCTCATTTTGGAATGGCAAATGTTATCAAACAATGGTGTAGTGATGTAAATCTGAAGAAAATATTGCAAAAAACAGAAATTGCACCAGGAGATTTTGTCAGAAATGTAAAACAAATTATAGATTTATTGCGTCAAATAAAGCGACTTAATATTTCGGGTATCACAAATACAGCAGAAGAAGCCATTTTACTTCTCGATAAAGGCGTCGTATCTTATGAACCAAACGTTAATTAGATAATAAACTATTTATTTGGTTTTCTATCCTATATTTTTTTAATCTTTTTTTGACATTTTCTGTGTCATTATATTTGGGTTTATTTATCATAATTTTCAAATCATCTTTCAATTTAACAACTTTTAATGCTTTTTTAAGGTAGGGGATTGAATCGGCTATAGATTGTTTCTGTTTGGTTGATAAAACTTTAGAATTTTCGTAATTGTTTATGAGATTCTCAATTGTCTTAAAATTATTTATTATACTTACTGCTGTCTTTTCACCGATTCCTTTTACGCCAGGTAATCCATCTGATGAATCTCCCTTTAAAACAGCGAAATCAAGATATGAATTGGCTTCAATACCAAATCTCTCTTTTATTTCAATTTCATCATAAGTCTTGCCACCATCTTTACCTAATAGATGAACAAATATTTTTCTTTTATTATTGACTATTTGGAAAAGATCCTTATCACCTGAGACAACAACCGTATTAGTATTCTGCTTTGAAATAGTTGACAGCACATCATCAGCTTCATAATTGGCTTTTCCAATACACTGCATACCCAGCTCTTTTAAAATAGTTGGAAGTAATTCAATCTGTCTTTCTAGATCATCATCAACTTCTTCTTCGTTATCAACAATTACTCTGTGTGCTTTATATTGTGGCAATAAATCTGTTCTCCATTTCGGACGCCAATCTTCATCAATTGCATGAACTATGATTTCAGGAGAGTATATTTTTTTTAGTCGTATTAGAGTTTCCAAGTAACCTTTAACCCCATTAATCGCAAAACCCTCAGAATCTTTAATAGATGTTGGTAAACCATAAAAGGATCTGAAAATAAGAGATGATAAGTCTATGGCCAAGATTTTACATTTAAACTTTGTCGCAGGCATAGATTAATTCTATCTATGTAATAAGGTATTAATAATGGTAACTACAGAAGAATTGTCAAAAAGAATTTTTAATGCTCAAAATTCATTGAGCAAGGTCAAAAATTCTCTTTTACTTGTCACACCAGGACCTAATCTTAGATACTTAACAAACTATAAAGCCAAAAATTTAGAGAGATTAACTTGCTTGGCTATTGCAAACGATAGAAAACCTGTATTGGTGGTTCCAGAATTAGAAAAATTGGCTGCCGTAGATGCAGGAATTGATGAAGCCATGATTGATTTAAAAACATGGGTCGAAGGTAGTAATCCTTACGATTTGTTCTCAAATTATAAATACGAAAATATTTTTATAGATGAAAAAATGACTGCTGATAAGGTTTTGAATTTTCAAGGTATATTTAACCATTCGCATTTTTTAAATTCATCCACAGTTATGAGTCCGCTTAGAAGTATTAAAAGTAATTATGAAATAAATGAGCTGAAAATAGTCGGTAATATGATTGATTTAGTTCATAACGAGATATCAAATATTATAAAGCCAGGAATGACTGAATTAGAAGTTGCCAAAATAATCAGTAATCAAATAATTGAAGTTGGGCATGATTCAGTTGATTTTGTAATTGTTGCAAGTGGACATAACTCTGCATCACCACATCATGAACCTTCGAATAAAATCATTGAAAGAGGTGATGTAGTAGTTGTAGATATAGGAGGTACTTCGCCAAGTGGATACTGTAGTGACTCAACTAGAACATATAGCGTTGGGAAGACTTCACAAGATTTTTATTCGAGTTATTCGGTATTGAAACAAGCTCAAGAAGCATCTTGTCAAGCGACTAAAGAAGATTTGACGGGAGAACAATTAGATTTAGTAGCTCGAAATATTTTAAAAGATAACGGTCTTGGTAGTTATTTCACTCATAGAACAGGCCACGGAATAGGTTTAGAGACTCACGAAGAACCTTACATAGTGGCTACAAATAAAAATAAAATAGAAACTGGAAATGCTTTTAGTATTGAACCTGGCTTTTACATTGAAAATAAATTTGGCGCAAGAATAGAAGATATAATTGTAAAAACTGAAAATGGATTCATTCGCTGTAATGAAACTACCCGTGATTTAATAGAAATTTAATGAATAAACTTCAACTTCAGACAAAAATTACCGTAGGTTCCTTATCTGGGTTGCTTCTGGCACTTACTTACGATAATTCGAATTTATGGTTTCTAATTCCGATTGTTTATGCTCTTTGGTGGGGAGTTACGCATAAAAGATCTTTATCTGATTATCTTGTCATTTCATTTTCATTCGGTCTTGTTTTTTGGGCAATACACATCATTTGGATTATTTCTATTGGAGTAGATGCTTATATTTTATTGACTTTACTTATGACAATAATTTATGGTTCAAGCGGCATTTTAATGTATTTTTTAAGAAATTCTTATCTTCCTTTTTTAGGTTATGCCTTGGTATATATTGCTATTGAAACTCTGACTCAAGATTTTCCTTTTGGTGGTTTTCCTTGGGCCAAAATAGCCTATGCAAGTATTGATTCACCCTTTGCTAAATTAGCTCCTTACGGATCAACTCAATTAGTTGCTTTATCGATATTTATTATTGCAATTTTTGTTATTCCACTAATAGGATTCATACTGCAAAAAGCTGTTTTCCCAGCTTTATTTATTGGGATTTCTATATTTACTTTTGTGCTTTTTCTAGACTCATTAAGTTTGAATTTTGCAACAACAGGAGAGAAGAATCTTGTAATAGTTCAAGGTAATGTTCCTAGATCTGGCTTAATGTTTAACGAGCAAAAACTAGCAGTATTAAAAAATCATGTTGAAGAAACAAAAAAATTCTTTAGCACTAAACCTGAATCATTGAGAGTAGACGCAGTTTTGTGGCCGGAAAATTCAATAGATGTCGATCCTTATATTAACGCCGAAGCAGCTAAAATTCTCAATGATCATCTAAAATCTATTGATAAACCCTTCATTGCAGGTGCAGTTTTAACTAAGGGAAACAACTTAAAAAATTCAATTTTAAAGATGCAAAACAATATTAATAATAAGGAAGATGAGTATACAAAGATTCATCTTGTACCTTTTGGAGAATATTTACCTTATAGAAATGTTTTGGAAAGTAGAATATCTAGATTTAATTTATTGAGTAAAGATTTTGTTAAAGGAAGTGACATCACTAATTTTAGATTAGATAATGATTTAATCTCACCAGTTATATGTTTTGAAGTTGCTTGGAATGATGTTTTGTCTCAACAAATAATAAATGGGGGAGAGTTAATTAGTGTGCATACTAATAATGCAACGTATGCTTTTTCTGATCAGATTGAACAACAGTTCAAAATAACAAGATTTAGAGCACTTGAAGCAAGTAGACAAACTGTTGTTAGTGCCACTACAGGAATATCTGCTCATATAGATGAGTTTGGCAAAGTTTTGTGGAAATCTGATGAATTTAAACCTGTATCACATCTTGCCCAAGTTAAGTTGATTGCCGAAATTACTCCGGCAATCAAATACATAGATATAATTAATATAACTAGTTATTTATTACTACTTTTGTTGGTAGTTTTAGCCGTATTAAAAGGTAGAATGAATAAATAATGAAAATACGAATCCTTGTACCAACATATAACGAATTACACACGTTGCCATCTATTTTGCACAGAATATTTCAGGAAAATAGTGAATATCACGTTTTGGTTATAGATGATAATTCTCCTGATGGAACAGGTCGACTAGCAGAACAATTAAAGAATCAATATGAAAATCTTGATGTTCTCCATCGTTCGAATAAAAATGGACTGGGTGCAGCATATATCGAGGGTTTCCTTAATTCGATGGACGAATTCGAAGTTTTAGTTGAAATGGATGCTGATGGCTCACATGATCCTAGAGATTTGCAACAAATATTAGAAAAAATTAAAGATTTTGATTGTGTGCTGGGTTCTAGATGGATTCCAGGTGGAAAAGTAATTAACTGGCCTAAAAGTAGGCAAATATTGTCACAAGGTGGAAATATTTATGCTCGAATAATGTTGGGTTTCAAAATAGGAGATTCAACTGGTGGATTTAGGGCTTATAAAAGCTCAGCATTGAAACAAATTGATCTTAAAGAAATTGATTCCCAAGGTTACTGTTTTCAAGTTGATATGGTTCGAAGACTTTTAGAAAAGAATTTAACGGTCACTGAAGTTCCGATTACTTTTACTGAAAGAACTATAGGTAGCTCAAAAATGAGTAAAAATATCGTGATTGAGGCTTTTCTACGTATAGGTTTGTGGGGCGTTCAAAGATTCTTACGTATAAAAGACCGATAATGTATGTTATGTAAAGTAAATTAATATTATTGCTACTTCGATCACTTATTGAGCGTTAGCAAACTCTCTGGGCGATGGACATGAGCAAATTAGGTTTCTATCACCATAAGCACCGTCAATGCGGTTAACTGGTGGCCAATATTTCTTGCCTCGAAGCCCTGAAACAGGAAATACAGCCTTTTCACGTGAATATTGTCTATTCCACTCACCTGCTAATTCTTCTGCAGTATGTGGTGCATGACGCAATGCAGAGTCTTCAACTTTGTATTCACCATTTGCGATTTCATCAATTTCAGCTTTGATATTAAGCATTGCTTCAACAAATCGATCTAATTCAATTAGGTCTTCACTTTCTGTTGGTTCAATCATTAATGTTCCAGCAACTGGGAATGACATAGTTGGAGCATGAAAGCCATAATCCATTAATCGCTTGGCAATATCATCGACTGTTACGCCAGTCTCTTTAGTTATTTCTCTTATATCCAAGATGCATTCATGCGCAATGGTGTTATTTTTACCTGTGTAAAGGATTGGAAATGCCTTCGATAATTTATTTGCTAAATAATTAGCAGACAAAATTGCACTTGAAGTTGCATCAAAAAGACCCTTAGCTCCCATCATTCTTATATACATCCAAGAAATTGGCAGAATTCCTGCTGAACCATAAGGTGCTCCACTTATTGGACCAACAATTTTTTCTTTCGGACCACATATGTCATTTAATGGATGTGTTGGTAAATATGGCGCTAAATGAGATCTAACGGCTACAGGTCCTACACCTGGTCCTCCACCGCCATGAGGAATGCAAAATGTTTTGTGAAGATTTAAGTGCGATACATCTGCTCCAAATTTTCCAGGCTTGGCAACTGCAACAAGTGCATTAAGGTTTGCTCCATCAACATAAACTTGACCGCCTGCATCATGGACCATTTCGCATAATTTAGTAATGCCTTCTTCAAATACTCCATGAGTTGATGGATAAGTAACCATCACTGCAGCAAGATTATCTCTATTGGCATTAATCTTATTTTCTAAATCTTGAAGATCTACATCTCCTGTGTCGGTGCACTCGACAACCTCTACTTGCATACCAGCCATCACTGCGCTTGCTGCATTTGTTCCATGTGCACTGGAAGGAATTAAACAAATATTTCTATGACCTTGTCCCCTGTTTTCTTGGTATGCACGAATTGCAAGAAGTCCTGCAAATTCTCCTTGTGAACCAGCATTTGGTTGCAAGCTGATTGCGTCATAACCTGTTATTTCGCACAGCCAATCTTGTAATTGAGTTATTATTTTTTGCCAACCTTTTGATTGCTCAATTGGAGCAAAAGGATGAATACCAGCTAATTGAGGCCAAGTAATTGGTTCCATCTCGCTTGCAGCATTTAATTTCATCGTGCAAGAACCAAGTGGAATCATTGATCTATCTAAAGCAATATCTTTATCACTCATAGATCTAAGCCATCTCAACAAAGCAGTTTCGTTGTGATATCTATTAAAGTGAACGTGGGTTAAGTATTTACTGGTTCGATTTGAAATACTTTCATCTTTGTTATCATCATCTACTGATTGGGTATTAAAACTTTTAGCAATCTTTGCCATAATTTCGCTATTTGTAGTTTCATCAACCGAAATTGATACTTCTGTGCTGCTAATTTTTCTAATGTTTATATCGTTGTCTATGAATTTGTTATATAAATCATCTGCATTGGTAGTTTGAATTAAAACTGTGTCAAAAAATTTATTGTGAATAACTTTGTTGCCTGATGCTTGTGCCATCTTTGCAACGTTTAACGCTTGATTATGAACTCTTTCTGCAATTGCTTTTAAGCCCTTAGGACCATGATATGCAGCATAAGTAGCCGAAATTACGGCAAGTAAAACTTGTGCAGTGCAAATATTGCTAGTTGCTTTACCTCTTCTAATGTGTTGCTCTCTGGTTTGAAGCGCTAAACGATATGCAGCTCTACCTGTTGAGTCAACACTTACACCAACTAATCTTCCAGGAAGTGAACGAGATAATTCTTCAGACACTGACATAAAACCTGCGTGTGGTCCACCAAAACCAAGTGGCACTCCAAATCTTTGTGCACTACCTACTGCAATTTCTGCTCCAAAACTTGTTGGTTCCTTTATCAAAGTTAAAGCAAGTAAATCAGTTGTGGCAATAACAACTATTCCATTTTCTTTGCATTTTTTACCAAAAGATTCTAAATCTCTTATTAAACCAGTGCTTGTTGGATATGAAATCAATACACCGAACGCATTCTCAACAATATTTTTTTCATCTATGTCAATCAATTTAACTTCAATTCCGATTGGTAGTGCACGATTTCTAATAACTTCAATAGTTTGTGGATGAGTATCTTTATCGACCAAAAAAATATTTGAATCATTTTTTGAACTTCGTTGCGCAAGTCTCATTGCTTCAGCTGCTGCAGTTGGCTCATCTAATAAAGATGCATTTGCTACTGGTAAACCAGTTAAATCTTCAATCATTGTTTGAAAAAGAATTAGAGCTTCAAGACGACCTTGAGAAATTTCGGGTTGGTAAGGAGTATATGCGGTGTACCAAGACGGATTTTCTAAGATATTTCTTCGTATTACAGCTGGAGTTAAACAATTGTAATAACCTAGTCCAATCAAACTTGTGTTAGTTATATTTTCAAAAGCTAATTCTTTTAATTCTTTTTGTGCCAATTCTTCGCTTAAAGCTTTAGGAAGATTTAAAGAATCACGGAAACGAATCGCACCAGGAATAGTTTTGTCTAGTAATTCATCAAGTGAATTCATTCCAATTTCTTTTAGCATCAATTCTTGTTGTGCTTTATTGGGACCGATGTGACGGTCCTGGAAAATGAACTCGTTATTGGACATGGGTAAAAGGATACCTATTCTCTAAACAACTATCCGTTTATCTAATCCTACTTAAACGTAGAATTTAGGCAATTGCGTTTTTGGATGCTCTTCTCTGAGCCAATTCGTCCATCAAGTTGTCATTGAGCACTAAATTGCCCTCAGCAGTTTCTGCTGGAAATTGCGCCAAACTTCCTTCAACTTCTTTCCAGACACTGCCAATAGCAATACCAAAAACTCCTTGGCCACCTTTTACTAGATCAATAACCTCATCATCGGAAGTACATTCATATACCGATGCCCCATCACTGATCAGAGTTAAATTCGAAAGATTGTCTGCTCCGCGGCTTCTAATTAAATCCACGGCATTTCTGATGTTTTGCAGAGAAACACCTGTATCAAGTAATCTCTTGATAACTTTTAAAACTAAGACATCAGTAAATGAATAAAGTCTTTGCGATCCAGAGCCTTGAGCAGGTCTAATAGTTGGCTCAATTAATCCAGTTCTGGCCCAATAATCAAGTTGTCATTGAGCACTAAATTGCCCTCAGCAGTTTCTGCTGGAAATTGCGCCAAACTTCCTTCAACTTCTTTCCAGACACTGCCAATAGCAATACCAAAAACTCCTTGGC
>JACCDX011590585.1_pt1 | contig 21138 bp, 20 predicted proteins | sample 7449681 | NCBI WGS metagenome assembly JACCDX01 (sample SAMN15323450, study PRJNA562643) | freshwater metagenome | isolation source: river surface water | place: USA:Blue River Watershed | collected 2017-08-18
CCCTCCGCAAGCACTTCACGCTCTACGCCAACGTCCGCCCCGGCCTGCTGCTGAAGAACCTCATCGACACCTCGCCCATCCGCCCGGACCGCATCCCGAACGGCGTGGACATGGTCTGCATCCGCGAACTCACCGGTGGCCTCTACTTCGGGCCGAAGTCCACGACCACGCTGGCCGACGGCGACATCGAAGCCATCGACACCATGGTGTACCGCAAGTCGGAGATCGAGCGCATCACCGACGTCGCCATCGCCACGGCGCGCGCCCGCCGCAAGCACATCACCCTCGTCGACAAGGCCAACGTCCTCCAGACCTCCGTCCTTTGGCGTAAGGTCGTCGCCGACCGCCTGAAGGAGAAGGCGCCGGACATCGCCCTCACCGTGATGTACATCGACAACGCCGCCATGCAGCTGGTCCTCAAGCCGGCGCAGTTCGACGTGCTCCTCACGGAGAATATGTTCGGCGACATCCTTTCCGACGAGATGGCCGTCATCTGCGGTTCCCTCGGCATGATGGCCTCCGCCTCCCTCGGCGCGAACCGCAATCGTCACGGCTACGGCTATGGCCTCTACGAGCCCTCCGGCGGCACCGCCCCCGACATCGCCGGCCAGGACAAGGCCAACCCCTGCGCCCAGATCCTTTCCGTCGCCCTCATGCTCCGCCACTCCTTCGGCCTCGAAGCCGAAGCCAAGGCCATCGAGCTCGCGGTCGAGAAGACCATCGCCGAAGGCATCCGCACCGCGGACATCGCCGGCGGCGGCAAGGCCGTGGGCACGAAGGCCATGGGCGCGGCCATCTTGGCCCGACTCTAAGTCGTGGACGAGGAAGCCCGACAGCGCGCGGCCGAACGGAGACGGGAAGCCGTGTGCAGTCCGTTCATGCGGATCACGCGCTTCCCCGTGGACGTCGCCCGCGAGCTCCTGGATGCCGGCTACTATCGCGTGGACCAGCTCGCCGGCCGTTCCCCTGAGACGCTGTTGGCGGAGATCAAGGCCCGGAACAAGGCCGCCCTGCCCGCCCACTTCCTGCCGGCCTTGAAGATGGCCGTCTATTTCGCGGAATCCGACAGCCCCGACCCGAAGAAGTTGTTCCTGGATCTGTGGCAGTGAAGGCTCCGGCCGGGGTCGGCCCACGGAGGCGCGGGCCCATTTGCCTTCCAGCCTATTCCCATCAACTTCCCGACCATGGTCCCTTCCATCGTCGTGCCAGTGATGACCCTCGGGAACTGCGTCTTCCTGCCGCAGCAGCTCCTGCCGCTGCGCATCTTCGAGCCGCGTTACCGCCTCATGCTCAAGGAAACGCTGGCCGGCAACCGCATGTTCGCGGTTTCCCAACTGGATGAGGACAACCTGTCGCCGGACAACGAAGAGCCGCCCTGCCCCTACACCTGCGTCGGGCGCATCGCCGGGCACGTCGAGCTGGAGGACGGCACCAGCCACTTGGTGCTGGAAGGCCTGCGCCGCGCCAAGGTCCTGAAAGTCCAACGCCGCACCCCTTACCCGCGGCTGGAGATCGCCCCGCTCGCGGAAGCCGAGATCGTGGATCCCTTCGGCTGTACCCGCGAGATCGCGCGGATCATGGCTTTCTCCGAGAAACTCATCGGCGAGCTCGGCGCCGATGCCGAGCCCCTCATCGAACGTCTCCGTGGCCTCACGAACCAACCCGGCCTGCTGGCCGATGCGGCGGCGGGCCATCTCATCACGGACACGCTGGTCCGTCGGCAACTCCTGGAATGCCTGTCGCCCCAGCAACGCCTGCTCGTCGTCGCCGACCAGCTCGCGCGGCTCGAAGCCGAGCGGAGCTTGGGCGAACAAAGTCAGGACCTGGACCCCGGGATGAATTAAGCAAAACCAGGGGACACGGGGGCAAGTGGGCATGGGGACACGGGGGGAAAGCTCCACCGCGTCGACCATCGGCGACCGCTAGCGCTTCTTCACCTTGATGACTTTGAGTTCCGAAGCCTCAGGCCAAGGCGGGGGACGCGGCAGATCGCGGTTGGCGTCGAGCGACTCCCAAACCAAGCGGTAGGAAAACTCCGTCGACTCGGCGCCGAGGTCAGTGGCCTGGCGAACCTTCATCCCTTCAAAGGATGACGTCAGCTTCAAGGCGCCCGGGGGCACGAGCCAGCCCTGCTGCGGCAACTTGAGGTCGGGGATCGGCTGCAAGGTCTGGTCATCGAGGATCCAAGTGCCGGCGCCCTTCGGGTAGCGATAGGCCAACGTCAGCTTGCCGTCGCCGATGGGTTCGACGGCGCCGACCTTGACCTCTTCGACGATGGTGCCACCCCCGGCGAACTCCCAGCGATAGCCCTTCCAATCGCTGATCTGGACAATCGTCCAACCCTCGGGATCGCGGCGGGCCGCGTAGATCTGCAGGTCACCGTTGGCGTCATACTTATGATAGGTGAGGATGACGCGGGCGCGCGTATCGAAGCCGAGGCCCAGGTTCGAATTGATGATGCCGCCCTTGGCGGGGACCGGGTCGACGATTTCACCGGTCGCGAACGTGATCGGGAGCGTCAGCTCCTTGCCGGCGGAGTCGACCCAATGCACCAGGTCGGCGGACTTCGCATAGCTGAGGTCATGGTTGGTCGCGCAGTCGGGCGTATCCCGCCAAACCCAGCACAAGTGGAACATCCCATCGGGACCCAGCAACGGCGTGGTCGAATAGGCGTTCATCTTCCCCTGCCCGTTGGTCAACGGACTGGTGAGCAGACGCGTCCACTTCTGCGTCGCCTCGTCGTAGACGTTGCACAGGTCGTCGCCGCTGCCGCTGTGACCGTCACGATAGCGGAAGAGCAATCGGCCCGCCTTGTCTTTCATGAACAACGGGTAAGTCATGCGCTGTTCGCGTTCGCCCACCATCGGGGCCGGGGCGAGCGTGGAGATGTCTCCGGCCTTCGTGGTGCGAAAATAGATCAACGGCACCACGTGCATGTTGCCGGACACGTGCAGGTGCCCGGCGCGGTCGAGGGCGAGCGTGACGTAGTTATGCGAATCCCAGACCACCGACGTCGGTAATTTGCGGGTAGTCCACTTCTGCTGGTCGAGGCGACGTTGCGCGACCGTCATTTGGCGGTTGGCGTCGTAATAGGCCACATACTGATGGGGAGGAGCCGTCAGCAGGGCGAACCCCACCTGGTGACCCGCCCAAACCTTGTCGACAGGGAGGACATCGGGGATGGCATCAGCCGCCCAGAGCGACCCACAGGTAAACAGCAGCCAGCTTAGCAGGAAACGCATGAAGATTGGTGGATATAACTCTGTCACCATCATAGGGTTAAATGTTCCCAAGGAATGAAACCACTTCAAGAGGAATAGGAACACCCCTGGCGCTGACCCCCTTCTCTCTTGCAAGTTGGAATCATTCCAACTCATTTGAGTTAGAATGATTCAAAGTCTATCCGAACACGACAGGGAAAAACTTCAGGATTCTTTGGCCCAAAGCGGCCAAAAGGTCACCCCGCAGCGGGAGATCGTCTTTGCCGTCCTCCTGGCCAAGCGCGACCACCCCACCGTCGAGGACGTCTTCCAGCGGGCCCGCGAATCCATGCCCGGTCTCTCCTTGGCGACCGTCTACAACTGCCTCGAGACCTTCGTCGGCTGCGGGCTGGTCCGCCAGGTGAACCATGAGCGTGAGTCCACCCGTTACTGCCCCAACCTGGCTCCCCACGCGCATTTCCGCGACGAGGCCACCGGGCGCGTCCACGACATCGAACTGCCGCCGGAGATCATCCAGAGCCTCCGTTCCATCCTCCCTCCCGGCTTCAATTCCGAGACCATCGAAATCAGTTTCCATGGCCGCTCGCATGAAGCCGCCCAGCACCCTTCCTCCAACTAATCCCTTTTCATCTCCATGCCTGACTCCCTGGTCATCAAGAACCTGAACGCCTCGATCGGCGAACGCCCGATCCTGAAGGACTTCTGCCTCACCGTCCCGAAGGGCGAGGTCCATGCCATCATGGGCCCGAACGGCACCGGCAAGAGCACCCTCTCCAAGGTGCTCGCCGGCCACCCCGACTACACCGTGCAGTCGGGTTCGGCCCTGCTCGACGGCGAAGAAATCCTCGGCCTCGAGCCCGATGTCGTCGCGCGCGCCGGCCTCTTCCTCGCCTTCCAATACCCGAGCGAGATCCCGGGCGTCACCATCGCCAACTTCATCCGCGCCGCCATCGTCGCCCGCCAAGCCAAGGGGACGCCCTTTGACGCCAAGGCCTACTACGCCGAGCTCTACGCGAAGATGGACGCGCTCAAGATGGACCGCAAGTTCACGGCCCGCTTCGTGAACGAAGGCTTCTCGGGCGGCGAAAAGAAGCGCTGCGAGATCCTCCAGCTCATGATGCTCAAGCCCAAGTACGCCGTCCTCGACGAGACCGACTCCGGCCTCGACATCGACGCCCTGCGCATCGTCTCCGAAGGCGTCAACCGCATGCGCGGCCCCGATACCGGCTTCCTCGTCATCACCCACTTCCAGCGCCTCCTCGAATACATCGTCCCCGACCGCGTCCACATCATGTGGGACGGCCGCATCGTGCACAGCGGCGGCAAGGAGCTGGCCCTCGAACTCGAAGCCAAAGGCTACGACTGGGTGAAGACCGAACTCGCTTCGGCCTAAGACCATGGCTGAAATCGACGAAAACCTGGCCCAGCGCGAAGCGATCGAAGTCGACCGCTCCAAGGGCGACTTCAAATACGAGGAGAGCTACGCCTTCGACGCGGGCGTGGGCCTGAGCCCGAGCGTGGTCGACTACATCTCCCAGGTCAAAGCCGAGGAGCCGTGGATCCGCGAGTTCCGCCAGAAGGCGCTCAAGATCTTCGACGGACTCCCGATGCCGACGCATTGGGCGACCGCCGACCTCGACAACATCAAGTTCGAGGACATCCGCTATTACCTCGCCAAGGGCCAAAAGGCCGTGCGCACCTGGGAAGAAGTGCCGGACGACGTGAAGAAGACCTTCGAACGCCTCGGCATCCCGGAATCGGAACGCAAGTTCCTCGCCGGCGTCGAAGCCCAGTTCGACTCCGAAGCCGTCTACTCCCGCATGAAGGAGGAACTCGAAAAGCTCGGGGTCATCTTCTGTGGTCCGACCGAAGGCCTGCGCGACCACCCGGAGATCTTCCGCAAGTGGTTCGGCAAGGTCATCCCCGCCGGGGACAACAAGTTCGCCGCCCTCAACTCGGCCGTCTTCTCGGGTGGCTCGTTCATCTACATCCCGAAGGGCGTCAAGGTCGCCCAGCCGCTGCAGGCCTACTTCCGCATCAACGCCGAGAACTTCGGCCAGTTCGAGCGCACGCTCATCATCGCGGATGAAGGCTCCGAGGTCACCTACATGGAGGGCTGCACCGCCCCCAAGTTCGAGACCGCCACCCTGCACTCGGCCGTCGTCGAACTCGTCGCGCTCAAGGGCGCGAAGATCCAATACGTCACCGTCCAGAACTGGTCGGCGAACGTCTTCAACCTCGTCACCAAGCGCGGCGTGGCCGAAGAAGGCGCCGAAGTGCGCTGGATCGACTGCAACATCGGCTCCCGCCTGACCATGAAATACCCGGGCGTCGTGCTCCGCGGCAAGGGTGCGCGCGGCGAAGTGCTCTCCATCGCGTTGGCCAACGACGGCCAGCACCAGGACACCGGCGCGAAGATGATCCACGCGGCGGACGACACGACCTCCAACATCATCGCCAAGTCCATCTCCGTCGGCGCCGGCCGCTCGACGTACCGCGGGCTCGTGCACATCCCGAAGACCCTGAGGAACTGCCGCAACAACACCGAGTGCGACGCCTTGCTGATCAACGAGCACAGCCGCACCGACACCTACCCGGCGATCTCCGTGCGCGGCCAGAAGAACTCGGTCCAGCACGAGGCGAGCGTCTCGAAGGTCTCGGCCGAACAGATCTTCTACATGATGCAGCGCGGCCTTTCCGAAGGTGAAGCGATGTCCCTCGCCGTGAACGGCTTCGTCAACGACCTCGTGAAGGAGTTCCCCATGGAGTATTCCGTGGAACTCAAGCGCCTGATCGAACTCCAGATGGAAGGGTCCGTCGGTTAAGATGAGCACCCTCGCCTCCCCCGCCGGCAACCCCGACGCCGCCCTGCAACCCGCCGACCTGGCGCGCGCGACGGGCCACGATTGGTTCGACGCGCTCCGCCGCCAAGGCTGGGCCGATTTCCAACGCCTGCCGATGCCCACCCGCGACGACGAGAAGTGGCGCTTCTCCGACGCCCGTTCGCTTTCGCTGGCCGGCTACGCGCCCGCGCCCGCGCCCACCGAGACCGTGGCCGCCGCGCTCATCGCGCGCTCGCACTTCGTCGCCCGCCCCGCGGCCCTCGTGGTCCACGTCGACGGCCACTGCGTGCTCCGTCCGGCCCTCTCGCCCGAACTCACGGCCCAAGGCGTCCGCTTCGAGACCTTGGCCGACGCGTTGCGCCATCACCCCGCCCTGCTCCAGGAGCACCTCCTGAAGCACGGCGCCGGCCTGGGCGGCGCCAAGTTCCTCGCCCTGCACCAAGCCTGGCTGCAGGCCGGCTACGTCCTCTTCGTCCCCAAGGGCGTCGAGATCCGCCAGCCGTTCGTGTCGGTCAACTGGACCTCGACCGAGGGCGCCGCGGTCTTCCCGCATGCGCTCATCATCGCGGGCGAACACGCCGTGGTCTCCATCCAAGACTATCACCTCGGCGCCACGGCCGAGGATCGCGCGCTGGCCGTCTCCGCCTGCGACATCCACGCCGGCACCGGGGCCAAGGTTTCGCGCCTGGCCGTCCAAGGCTGGGGCAACCGCACGCAATCCTTCCAGGTCGACAACACCTGCGGCGGTCGCGACGCGCTCATCACCTCGGTCAACGCCGCCGTCGGCTCCCGCCGGGCGCGCCTCGAGAACACCGTGCGCATCGATGGTCCGGGCGCCGACGTCCGCCTCTACGGCATCAGCGTCGCCACCGGCGAACAGGAATTCGACCAGCGCACCCTGCAGATCCACACCGCGGGCCAGGCGAAGTCCGACCTCCTCTTCAAGAACGCCCTCTTGGGCAAGTCGCGCACCATCTTCTCGGGTCTGATCAAGGTGGCCCCGGATGCCCAGCGCACGGACGCCTACCAGACCAACCGCAACCTCCTCCTCTCGCCCGACGCCGAAGCGGATTCCCTGCCCGGCCTCGAGATCGAAGCCAACGACGTGAAGTGCTCGCACGGCGCGACGACCGGCCAGGTCGACGAGAACGAGCTCTTCTACCTGCGCGCCCGCGGCATCCCGCTGGAAGTCGCCCAAGAACTCCTCGCCCAGGGCTTCCTCGAGGAAGTCATCGCGAAGGTCGAGGACGAGGAAGGCGCCGAAGCCCTCCGCGGCATGCTGAGCGCCAAATTCCACCAAGCTTGATTCCATGAGCGAAGACACCACCGGCCAACGCCACGCCCCCAGTCCGCACGACCGCACGCTTGCGCGCGATGTGCAGGCCACCGTCATTCCGGCCGGCGAACCCGCCGTGCTGCCCGCGGGCACCAAGGTGACCATCACCCACCGCCTCGGCGGCAACTTCACCGTCGTCTGCGACTCCGGCATGTTCCGCATCAAAGGCACGGACGCCGAAGCGCTCGGCGAGCAGGTGCCGTCCGACGCCACGGAGAACGAAGGCAAGACCGACGCCTACGGCTCGGTCGGCACCGCCGAACACCCTGGTCATAGCGGCAAGCCTTCCGACGAAGCCGTCTGGGAAAGCCTGAAGAAGGTCTTCGACCCTGAAATCCCCGTGAACATCGTCGACCTCGGCCTCGTCTATTCCCTGAAGGTCGAGCCCATCGAAGGCTCCGCCGACCGCCACAGCGTCGAAGTCGCCATGACCTTGACCGCCCCCGGTTGCGGCATGGGCCCCGTCATCGCCGAAGACGCCCGCAACCGCGTCCTTTCCGTACCGGGCGTCAACCGCGCCCAGGTCAGCATCGTCTGGGACCCACCGTGGACCCAGACCATGATTTCCGAAGACGGCAAGATGCAGCTGGGGCTGATCTAAAGGTCACCAAAGGGGCCCTTTGGAGGGGACAAGTTGACAAGGTGACACGGTGACAAGGGGTAAGCCATTAAGGCCACCCTGCTCTCTCCGCTTACACCCTAATGCATCTTAGCACCTTATCCCTGAAGCGAAATCACGGAACCGTGGGCGTGACCAATAGCCATGCAAGCAGACCATGCAACACATGGACACTCCATCACCCAGAGGAAAAGTAAACTCCTTCAGAGACCTCATTGTTTGGCAAAAAGCTAAACGGCTGGCTGCTGACGTCTATCGGCTTTGCCTTTCCTTCCCCAGCGATCGGCACAGAGGCCTAACCGAGCAAATGCTGCGCTCGGCTGTATCTATTCCGTCTAACATCGCAGAAGGAGACGAACGCGGAACAAACAGAGACTCGCTTAGGTTCCTGCAAATTGCCCGCGGCTCTCTGGCCGAACTCGAGACCCAGTTACACATCGCCAAAGACATCCATTTAATCAGCGATGCGGACTCGGAAAACATAGAGGCAAAAATCACCGAGGTAGCCCGACTGCTAGGCGGAACAATCAAGATGCGGCTAGCCAGGGAAAGGCGGTCGTGAAGCCCTGATTCTAAGTTTCGCCCCCTTGTCACCGTGTCACCTTGTCAACGTGTCCCCACATTTATCCTTCCACCTGTAGTCATTCGGGGGAATATAAGGAACCGCCGAGCCCCCCGGCGGTCATTCTTACCTTACCCCATGAAGTCGCTCCTGCGTTCATCGTTCCTTGGCTTGGCCTTCGCTGCCCTGGCCGCCCCGCTCCTCGCCGCCCCGGCCGCGCCGGAAGACGCGCGCTTCAAGGTGGAGAAGCTGTTGGGCGACATCCCGCAGCCGATGACGACGGAGATCGGCCCGGATGGCCGGCTCTACTTCAACGAATACGGCGGCTTGCTCAAGGCCATCGACCTCAAGACCAAGCAGGTGAAAGTCATCGGCAAGCTCGAGGTCTTCCTGCAGCAGGAGAACGGTTTCCTGAGCTTCGCCCTCGACCCGAAGTTCGCGGAGAACGGGTGGGTCTACTGCCTCTACTCCCCCATCGGCTTCGACGGGCAATCCATCTCGCGCTTCACGATCAAAGACGACGTGCTCGACCTGCGGAGCGAGAAGGTGCTGCTGCGCTACGAAGAGCAGCGCAAGGAGTGCTGTCACCACGGAGGCAGCATGCTCTTCGGTCCCGACGGCAACCTCTACTGGTCGGCCGGCGACAACACGCACCCCTTCGGCGACAGCCAAAGCTACTCGCCCGCCGACGAACGTCCGGGCCGCCTCCCTTGGGATGCGCAGAAGTCCGCCGCCAACACCATGAGCCTCGCCGGCAAGGTGAACCGCATCCGCCCGAAGCCCGACGGCACCTACGAAATCCCTGCCGGCAACCTCTTCCCCGTCGGCACGCCGAAGACGCGGCCGGAAATCTATGCCATGGGCTGCCGGAATCCGTGGCGCCTCTCCATCGACCGCGCCACCGGCTTCGTCTACTGGGGCGAAGTCGGCCCCGACGCCAACGTGGATGGTCCCCGCGGCCCGCGCGGGTACGATGAGATCAATCAAGCCCGCCAGGCCGGCAACTTCGGCTGGCCCTACTTCGTCGGCGACAACTACGCGTATGCCAAAGTCGACTTTGCGACGAACACGGTGGGGCCCTTCGCCGACCCCGCGCGCCCGCGCAATACGAGCCCCAACAACACGGGCTTGAACGACCTGCCCCCCGCGACCCCTGCTTTCATCTACTGGCCCTACAAGAGCCCGAAGAAGTGGCCGGAGCTCGGCGAAGGCGGTCGGACCGCCTGCGCCGGCCCGGTCTTCCACTACTCGCCGTCCTTCGAGCAGACCAATGGCTTCCCCGCACACTTCGACCGATGCCTGCTGTTCTGGGATTGGCAGCGGCCGTTCATCAAGTGGGCGCGCCTGGACGCCGACTCGAACCTCGTCGGCATCGAACCCTTCACGAACGGCAAGGTCGTCACCGGCAATTCCGCCGAGCAGGTGAAGAAGCTCCAGCCCGCCATCGCGGACGGGGCGACGCTCCTGAAGCGCCCGGTGCACGCGGTCTTCGGTCCGGACGGCTGCCTCTACTTCATGGACTACGGCGAGACGTGGGGCGCCAACCGCGACTCCGGCCTCTACAAGATCTCCTACCTCCGCGGCAACTTGCCGCCCATCGCCAAGGCGGCGATCTCCGCGACCTCCGGCAAGGCACCGCTGGCGGTGAAGCTCAGCGCGGCCGGATCGCGCGACCCCGAAGGCAAAGCCCTGCGCTATTCCTGGAAACTCCAACCCGGCGACCGCCTGCTCGGCGAAGGCGCGGAGCTGGCCACGACGCTCACCGCGCCGGGCGACTTCTCGATTGAATTGACGGCGAAAGATGCGGACGGCGGCGAAGCCCTCGTGAGCGCACCCATCGTCGTGGGCAACACGCCCCCACAGGTCCGCTTCACCGCCCCACAGGACGGCGATTTCTACACGCCCGGCAAGAAGGTCGCCTTCGAAGTCGCGGTGCAAGACGCGGAAGACGGCAGCTCCGCAGACAAGGCGGTCGAGTTCGGCGGGCGCGCGTTCGTGTCTTCGGCCTTCGTCGCCGGCGACGGCAAGACCGAGGCCATCGCCCCCGGCCTGACGCTCATGCGCCAGAGCGATTGCCTCAATTGCCACGCCAACGAAACACCGCTGGTCGGCCCCTCCTTCCTCGCCATCGCGGATAAATATCGTGGCGTGAAGGATGCGCCCGAAGCCTTGAACAAGAAGGTCCGCCTCGGCGGGAGTGGCGTCTGGGGACAGGTGCCGATGCTCGCCCATCCGCAGCACACCGTCGATGAAGTCGCCTTCATGTTGCGCTGGATCCTCGCCCTCGAGAAAGGCAAAGGCGGTCCGTCCATCACCCGTGGACTCGCGGGTGAAGTGACCGCCCCCAAGGCCGACAAGGCGGGTCAATTCGTCCTCGAAGCCACCTACACCGATGCCGGAGCCGCCCCCGCGGGTTCACTCGTCGGCAAAGCCACGGTGGCCCTACGCACCCGCCGCCTCGAAGCGGAGACCGCCGAACTGAACGGGCCGAAGAACACCGGCAAGACCGTCGGCTCGACCAACCACGGCCACACCCTGAAGTTCGCGAACCTCAACCTCGCCGACAGCCAGAGCGTGACGATCAACGCTTCCGCCGGCGGCGGCTCCAAGGGCAGCAAGGTGGAAGTCCGCCTCGACTCGCCGACGGGCCCGCTGCTGGGCACGGTCGACATCAACCACACGGGCGACTGGAGCAAGTTCGCCGAAAACAAGGCTCCCCTGACGGCCTCGACCGGACGGCACGACGTCTACCTCGTGCTGGTCAACCCGGGCAAAGGCGGGCTGATGAACATCGATTGGGTGCAGTTCAACCCCTGAAGCCCCTTGCGGCGAACGGATACATCCCTGATACGGCCGGCTCCCCGCAGGCGAACGGACGCAAGTTTCGCTTTGCCCGCCCCGCCTGAGCCGTCAGGCTTAATCGTCCGTCCCGCACCACGTGTCCGATCCCGCCCCTAAGCCCAAGCCTCTCGACCCCTTCGACCCCGAGGTCATCGCCCGCGCCAACCGGGCCATCCTGGTCGGGCTCCAGCGCCAAGGCGAAACGAACGAGGAAGCCCAGCTCCTGCTGAACGAGCTCCATGAACTCGTCGAGAACCTCGGTGTCGAGATCCGCGGCTCGCTGATCGCCCGCATCCGCGAGGAAAGCCCTCGGCACCTCGTCGGCTCCGGGAAGATGGAGGAGATCTCCAAACTCGCCCATGACAAGGAATGCGGGCTGGTCATCTTCGACGACGAGCTCACGCCGGCCCAGCAGCGCAACTGGGAGAAGGACTCCCTTGGGCTGCACGCCATCGACCGGCAGGAGGTCATCCTCGACATCTTCGTCACCCGCGCGAAGACCAAGGAAGCGGTGCTGCAGGTCGAACTCGCCAAGCTCCAGCAGCAGCTCCCCCGCCTCAAGCGCCTCTGGTCGCACCTGGACCGCCAGCGCGGCGGCGGCGCCATGCAGCGCGACGCCGGCGAGACGCAGATGGAAATGGACCAGCGCAAGATCCGCGACAAGATCGCGAAGGTCCGGCGCGACCTCGCGGCCGTCGTGGCCCAGCGCGCCACGCAGCGCAAGCAACGTCAGCGCATCCCGCTGCCGACCGTTTCGATCGTCGGCTACACCAACGCCGGCAAATCCTCCCTGCTGAACAAACTCACCGGTTCGGACGTCCTCGCCGCCAACCAACTCTTCGCGACGCTGGACCCGACGACCCGTCGGCTGGAGTTGCCCTCCGGCCGCGCGATGCTGCTGACCGATACCGTAGGCTTCGTCCGCCGCCTCCCCCACCGCCTCGTCGAAGCCTTCAAGGCGACCTTGGAGGAAGCCATCCAAGCGGACTACCTGATCCACGTCGTCGACCTCGCCTCGCCCGAACGCGAGAAGCATGCCCAGACCACGCTGCAGGTCCTGCAGGAGATCGGCGCCGGCGACCGCCCGATCATCACGGTCCTCAACAAAGCCGACCTCGTGGACGAAGTGGTGAAGTCCGAAGCCAAATCCCAGCACCCAGGCGCCATCCTCTTCAGCAACTATACCGGCCAAGGCATCGCGGAGCTCCAGGAACTCCTCGAGTCCTGCGCCGCCGAGCGTGACCAAAAAGTCACCTTGCTCCTCCCCCACGACCAATACGCCTTGCTGGCCAAGCTCCATGCCGGGGCCACCGTCTTATCGAGCAAATCCGAGGATGACGGCACCCGGGTCGAGGCCATCGTCCCGGCGCGCCTGCAGGCCCAGGTCGAGCCTTGGGTCGTCGGCCGATGATTTTTTGCTCCCCAAAACCGAAACTTATCCCTAAAACGGTTGTTCTAATACTGTAACCCAACCCATGCGTCACCTCGCCCTCCTCTCCCTCCTCGCCACCACCTCGGCCTTCGCCGCCGACGCCCCCAACGCCGCCCGTGAAAAGGCCTGGAAAGAAGACATCTTCCCCGTCCTCGAAAAGAGCTGCGCGGGTTGCCACGGCAAGGACCCGGCCAAGAAGCCCAAGGGCGGTTACAACATCATGACCCTCGAGTCCGCCGCCAAGGGTGGCAAGGAAAACGGCGCCGGCATCACCTGGGGCAACGCCGCCAAGAGCTCGCTCTACACCCTCTCCGAACTCGGCGCCACCAAGCGCGACGACGAGATGGCCATGCCCCCGAAGAAGGCCAAGTCCGAGCCCCTGACCAAGGAGCAGCTCGCCAAGCTCAAGGCCTTCATCGAAGCCAAGTAAGCTTCGGCCCAAGCCACCCACGAAAGCCCGCGGCCCTACCCGCGGGCTTTTTTGTGCCGACGGGGCAGAACCGGCCACGCCAAGCCCGCGCGACCCAAGCCGTGACTTCCGTTTGACCCCCCGCACCGAGCACGTCATGAAAGATACGCTCACCTCATTCCCCTTTACCATGTCCGACAAGTCCCCCCTCACCAAATACGCCCGGCTCTGGCTCGCCCTCGGACCCAACGTTGCCCTTGTTCTGCTCGCTTGGTTCCTGCCGCACGATGGCGAAGACCGCGGTCCGGCGCTGCTCTCCATCGCGGGCCACCAGCACTTCATCCTGCTGCACTTCCCGGTCGCGATCCTGATCCTGGTTCCGTTCTTCGAAATCTGGGACCGCCACAACGAGGCGAGCCTGCTGATCCGACGCCTCAGCCTCCTGGGTGCGGTGAGCATCTGGGCTACTTGTGCTTTCGGCATTTTAGAAGCCCGCTTCAATGGTTCGGAGTACAGCAACCTCGACACCCACCTTTGGACGGGCATCGCCGGCTCCTTCCTGGCGAGCGCGGCTTGGCTGCTCATCTTCCAGAGCTGGCGCATCCGCGTCGCCGCGCAGATCGTGGCCGTCGTCGCCATGACCATCGCCGCGCACATCGGCGGCGACAAGGTCCACGGCGACCTCTTCAAGCCCAACCAAGAATCGACCAAAACCGCCAACGCCCCCATGACGCCCCGCCGCGCCGATCGCCTGGAAATCGCCGCCTGAATCCTGCCTTAGGCTCAAGCCGGCACCTTTTTCTTTTGCCCCACCGCCTCGGCCCCCCAACACTCCCTACCTTACCCCCATGAACCTCCGTACCCTCCTCGCCCTCACCCTCTTCGCGGGTCTGGCCACGCCCTCCATCGCCGATGAAGCGAAGCCCCTGCGCGTCCTCGTCGTCGCCGGCGGCTGCTGCCACGACTACGCCAACCAGAAGGAAATCCTCAAGAAGGGCATCGAGGCCCGCCTCAACGCCAAGGTCGAGATGGCCTACGACGCGACCAAGGGCACGAAGCCGGTCTTCGAAATCTACAAGAAGGATGGCTGGTACAAGGACTTCGACGTCGTCGTCCATGACGAGTGCGCCGCCGACATCACCGACCCGACCTACGTCGAGAACATCCTGAAGGCCCACCGCGAAGGCGTGCCGGCGGTGAACCTCCACTGCGCCATGCACAGCTACCGCTGGGGCAAGTTCCAGCAGCCCGTGAAGGCCGGCGACGACAACGCGCACTGGTTCGAGATGCTCGGGTTGCAGTCCTCGGGCCATGGCCCCCAGCTCCCGATCGCCATCAAGTTCACGGACAAGGAGCACCCCATCACCAAGGGCATGGCCGACTGGACCACGATCAACGAAGAACTCTACAACAACGTCCAAGTCCTGACCGGCAAGGCTCTCGCCAACGGCACGCAGTCCAGCCCCGAGCGCAAGGATAAGGCCGGCAAGGTCATCCCCGCGAAGGAAACCACCGCGATCGTCGCTTGGACCAACGAATACGGCCCCAAGAAGACCCGCATCTTCTCGACCACCATCGGCCACAACAACGCCACCGTCGAAGACGCGCGTTACCTCGATATGGTCGCCCGCGCGGTGCTCTGGTCCGTCAACAAGATCGACGCCAACGGCAAGGCCCTCCCCGGCTACGAAGCCAAGAAGTGAGTCGGGCGCCCTGCAGGTCGCACAGAACCCCGGAGTACCCGGGGTTTTTTGTTGTCCGTACCTGCGCCCAACCGACGCGCGGATGCCCTGCCTCCTTGTCTTCCGCGGAAGGTCGCCTAGATTCCCGTCACCCCACCTCCCCCGATGAGCCTACTCCGTCTTGCGCCCCTGTTCGTTGCCGTCGCCGTCCATGCCGCGGAGGCCTTGCCGCCCAAGCAACCGCTCTGGGAAGGCGTCGCGCCGGGATTAAAGGCGGACGAAGCACCCCTCCCCACGAAGGCCAGCTATACGGTGCACCTGCCCACCCAGCCCAATGGTGCGGCCGTCGTGATCTGCCCAGGCGGTGGCTACGGCGGGTTGGTCGTCGGCGGCGAAGGTCACGGCATCGCCCGGTGGCTCAACGCCCATGGCATCGCCGGCATCGTCCTCGAGTACCGTCTCCCTGCCGGGCATGACCGAGTCCCGCTGCTCGACGCGCAGAAGGCGCTCACGCTAACCCGTAGCCGCGCCGCCGAATGGAAGATCGACCCGAAGAAGGTCGGCATCATCGGTTTTTCCGCCGGGGGGCACCTGGCGTCGACGGCCGCGACGCACTTCAGCCCCGAGAATCGACCGGACTTCGCCATCCTCATCTACCCGGTGATCACGATGAGCGCGGGGACCCACGGAGGCTCGAAGAAGAACCTCCTCGGCCCGACCCCTTCGGACGAATTGGCGAACCTCTACTCGAACGAAAAACAAGTCACGAAGGACACTCCGCCAACGTTCTTGGCGCACGCGCTCGACGACAAGACCGTACCCATCGAGAACAGCCGCCTGTTCCATCAGGCCTGCCAAGCCAAGGGAGTGCCGTCCAAACTGCTCGAACTCTCCAAGGGCGGCCACGGACTGAACGGCTACAAGGGCCCCTCATGGGACGCCTGGCAGCAGCAGTCGCTGGCATGGTTGCGTGACCAGAAATTCATCCCCGAAGCGGCGAAGTAAGGGCGACCAAGGGGTGGCCTCCGACTTCATGCGCGGGGCCAGCCTGACTCCGTCGCCCCAGCTGAGCGGCCCTTCGACCTATCTGTTTTGCTTTTCGCGCATTTAACGTTCTAGGTGCTGGCATGGAAATCATCGTCATGGGCTGCGGCACTTCCCAAGGGGTCCCCTTGGTCGCGCATGACAATGCCGGGTTGGACCAGGCGAACCCGAAGAACTGGCGCTCGCGCACGAGCATCCACGTGGTCATCGAAGGGCACCACGTCCAAGTCGACGCCGCCCCCGAGTTCCGCCTGCAGTGCCTGCAGAACAAGATCCCCGCGGTCGACACCTTCATCCTGACCCACGGTCATGCCGACCACGTCCTCGGCATGGACGACCTGCGCCAATACTGCACCAACAACGGCGGCGCCGCCATCCCGGTGTACAGCACCGAGCAAGGACTCAAGCGGGTCGAGACGATCTACCCCTACGCCATCGGCGAAGCCGCGTCTCCTGGCTACATCGCCCTCGACCTGCACCGCATGCCGGAGGAACTCATGCTCCCTGGCGGAGGCGTGGTACGCTCCATCCTTTTGCCGCACGGCTCCGAACCGACCCTCGGCCTGATCTTCGAAGAACCCTCGACGGGGACGAAGTTCGTCTACTACACCGACTGCAAGACCGTCCCCACCCCGGCGGTGAACCTGGCCTTGGACTGCGACCTCGCCATCTTGGATGGCCTCCGTCCCAACTTCCACCCGACGCACATGACCATCGGCAAGGCGTGCGAGGTCGCCGGCGAGATCCGGGCCAAGCAGGCCTACATCACGCACATGACCTACCAGATCGACTACGCCACCTACACGGAGTCGCTGGCCAAGGAATTCCCCAAGGTCGGGCTGTGCCACGACGGCTTGCGGATTAAGCTCGGATAAGCCTTCGGAGACAAAAGAGACTTTCCTACGTCGGGGTTTCCCCCAAGGTAGAAGGAAATCCCCATGAAGACCCTCCTGCTCGCGCTCCTCGCCGTCGGCACCGCTTACGCCGCCGATCCCGTCAAGCTGACCCTCGAAGACTTCACCGACGCCAACGGCGGCAAGCCAGGCGCCGGCTGGACGACCGAAGAAGGCGGCGTCATCCGCCTCACTCCCACCAAGGGCACGGGCTTCCTCATCTCCAAGAAGGAATACGCCAGCTTCGAGATGGAGTGGAACTGGAAGCTCGCGGACGCCGGCAACAACGGCATCAAGTATTGGGTCGCCAACATCAAGGACGCCAAGGGCAAGGGCGAGTGGCTGGGCGTCGAATACCAGATGATCGACGACGACAAGCACCCCGACGGCAAGCGCGGCGGCTCGCACAATTCCGGCAGCGTCTACGACCTCATCGACTCCGCCAAGGACAAGGTCCTCAAGCCGATCGGCGAATGGAACCACAGCCGCGTCGTGGTCAAGGACGGCAAGATCGAACACTTCCTCAACGGCAAGCTCTGCGCCTCGGTCGACACGAAGTCCGACGAATGGAAGACCGCCTTCGCCAAGAGCAAGTTCGCCAAGAAGGTCGGGTTCGCGCCCGGCAAGGGCAAGCTGATGCTCACCGAGCACAGCGACCCCTGCTGGATCAAGAACCTGACCATCAAGGAACTGGAATAAGCCGTCCAGCGGGGATGGTCCGCCGCGCGGACCATCGATCCGAAGAAAAGGGGTGCAGGCCAAGGCCTGGACCCCTTTTTCATTGGCCCATACGACCGGGCACCCGCCGCCCTGGCCCCTGCTCCCTCTTGCCTTTCCGAGGCGATTCCCTTCTCCTCCCCTTCCCGTGTTCGCCAACCTTACCGAGAAACTCACCAAGGCCCTCCGAGACCTCCGAGGGCTGTCCAAGCTCACCGAGGAGAACATCGCCCCGGCGCTGAGCGAGGTCCGCTCGGCGTTGATGACGGCCGACGTCAATTTCAAGGTCGCCAAGGACTTCACCGAACGCGTCAAGGTCGCTTGCCTCGGCACCGCGGTCGTCGAATCCGTCAACCCCGGCCAGATGGCCGTCAAGGTCGTGTCCGACGAGCTCACCAAGCTCCTCGGCGAAGGCGCTCGTCCCCTCGCATCGGCCCGCCCGCTCCGCGTGCTGCTCGTCGGCCTCCAAGGCTCGGGCAAGACCACCAGCGCCGCCAAGCTCGCCAAGCACCTCGTGAAGAAGGAGGGCGTCCGCAAGCCCTCCCTCGTCGCGGCCGACTTGCGTCGTCCCGCCGCCATCGACCAGCTCGAGACCCTCGCCAAGCAGGAAGGCTTTGATTTCCGCGCCGACCGCGCCGCCACCGACGTCGCCGCCATGGTGGGGCGTCTCGTCAAGGACGCCGAAGCCGCCGGCTCCGACGTCGTCATCGTCGACACCGCCGGCCGCCTGCAGATCGACGGCGAGTTGATGGACGAAGTCCGCCGCGTCCGCGAAGTTTTCCAGCCGCACGAGGTCTTCCTCGTCGCCGACGCCGCGCTGGGCCAGCAAGCCGTCGACGTCGCCGCCAAATTCCACGAGAACACGCCCCTCACCGGCATCATCCTGACCAAGCTCGACGGCGATGCCCGCGGCGGTGCGGCGTTGTCGATGAAGACCGTCACCGGCGTGCCGATCCGCTACATGGGCACGGGCGAGAAGTCGGGCGACTTCGACACCTTCCACCCCGAACGCATGGCCCAGCGCATCCTGGGCATGGGTGACGTCGTCTCCCTCGTCGAAAAGGCCCAGGAGGTCGTCGACCAGAAGGAAGCCGAACGTCTGGCCGAGAAGATGAAGAAGGGCGACTGCGACCTCGAGGACTTCCTCGCGCAGATGGCGCAGATGAAGAAGATGGGCCCGCTCGGCGACATCATGAAGATGATGCCGGGCATGGGCAACGTGCAGGTCGGGGCCCGCGAGGAGAAGATGCTCGGCAAGACCGAAGCCATCATCCTTTCGATGACGCTCAAGGAGCGCCGCAAGCCCGACATCCTGAACGCCTCGCGCCGCGCGCGCATCGCCAAAGGCTCGGGCACGCAGGTCAGCGACGTCAACGCGCTCATCAAGCAGTTCTCCCAGATGCGCGAGATGATGCGCATGATGAAGGGCGGCAAGGGCAAGGAACTCATGCGCCGCATGGGCCAGATGGGCGGCGGCCGCGGCGGCTTCCCCGGTGGCGGTTTCCCGGGTGGAGGCTTCCGCTAAGCCGATGTCCCAGATGCACCCGTTTGACCCGGCCCTGCTCTCCCGCCGGGGCTGGATCTTCGACTGCGACGGCACCCTCGCGGCGTCGATGTGGATCCACCACCGTAGCTGGACGCACATCATCAGCAAGCAGCTGGGGCGTCCCTTCGACTTTCCTTGGCCGCTGTTCTGCTCGATGGGCGGGATGTCCGCCGTCGACACCTGCAAGCGCCTGAAGGCTGATTACGGTTTCGACCTGGACGTGGAATTGCTGCTCGCCGACGGGCATGCCTTCCTCGAGGAGCACCTCGCGAAGGACGTCACCGCCCGCCCCGAGGTCGTCAACATCGTGCACCACGTCCGCGGGCTCGGCCACAAGACCGCCGTCGCGTCCGCCGGCCGCAAGGCCCACGTGCACACGACCCTCCAACGGATCGAGATCACGCACCTCTTCGACGCCATCATCACGGCGGAGGACGCCGCGCGCTCCAAGCCGCACCCCGACCTCTTCCTCGCCGCGGCCGCGCGCATCGGAGTGGACCCGCGCGACTGCGTCGTGCTTGAGGACAGCCCGCGCGGCAAGGAAGCCGCCGACGCCGCCGGGATGGCGTGCATCTTGGTGGAACCGGCCTAACCAAATGAGGTAGGGGCAGCACCGCGTGCGGCCCTAATGGCATAATCCTAGGCCATCCTACCTAAGCCACACCGCTTGTGGTTTGATGCGCCCGGCGGGAATAATCGCTGGGTATGCATCTTCGCGCCGCCCCCGGAACCCGCTATGCACGTTTATCATGCATAGCACCCTTGACACCCTGCACGCTGAGCGTGCATAATCCCAACGTCCGGTGATCGCCTCCTTCGCCTGCCGGGCCACGCACTTGCTCTGGCTCGGCCGAAGGCCACCTGAGCTACCGCCCACAATCCAGCAAACCGCCCTGCGCAAACTCACCCAACTGCAAGCCGCCACCACGCTCAACGACCTTCGGCTGCCGCCGGGTAACCGGCTCCAAGCACTACATGGCAACCGCCAGGGGCAGCACAGCATCCGCATCAACGACCAATACCGCCTCTGCTTCCGTTGGGAGGGCCGCGAGGCTTACGAAATCGAAATCACCGACTACCATTGAAACCATGAAGAAGAAGCACCTCAACGTCCACCCGGGCGAACTGCTCCGCGAGGAATTCCTGACCCCGCTCGGTATCACCGCCTATCGCCTGGCCAAGGGTGCCCGGCTACCCCATCAGCGCGTGAATGAAATCCTCAAGGAGCGCCGCGGGATCACCGCCGAGACTGACCTGCACCTTTGCGCCTACTTGGGGCTCGATCCTGGCTACTGGCTGAGGGCCCAGCTATCCTACGACCTCAGGGAGGCCGTGAATACCATCGGCGCCAAGGTAAAGGCCACCGTCAAGCCCCTGCAAGCGGCGTGAAACAACACGGGGACGACACGGTCGTGCCCTAGCTCGACGCAGGCACAAAAAAGGACGGCACATCGTGCCGTCCTTTTGTTTAGGGCCCCTTTTGCAGTTACTTCTTCAGCTTGGCGCAGAAGCGCGCAAGACGCTCCAGGCCTTGGGCGATCACCTGGTCGGAGGTCGCGTAGCTGAGGCGGATGTAGCCTTCGGAGCCGAACGCGGAGCCCGGGACGACGGCCATCAGTTCCTCCTCGAGGAGGCGATCGGCGAACTGCGCGGAGGTCAGGCCGAAGGACTTAATGTTCGGGAAGAGGTAGAAGGCACCCTGGGAGCGGTAGCAGGTCAGGCCGGGGATGGCGTTGAGGCCGGCGAGGAGGTTAAGGCGGCGCTTGTCGAAGACGGCGCCCATCTCGGCGAGGGAGGCCTTGGCCTTGTCGGGGTGCTGGTGGACCGCCAGGGCGCCGAACTGAGCGAAGGTGGTGGCGTTGGACGAGATCTGGCTCTGCAGGTCGGCCACGGCGGCGGCGAGGGCCTTGTCCGAGGCGACGAGGGTGCCGAGGCGCCAACCGGTCATGGAGTAGCTCTTGGCGTAGCCGGAGACGGTGATGGTCAGGCGGGC
>JACCDX010141835.1_pt1 | contig 21129 bp, 39 predicted proteins | sample 7449681 | NCBI WGS metagenome assembly JACCDX01 (sample SAMN15323450, study PRJNA562643) | freshwater metagenome | isolation source: river surface water | place: USA:Blue River Watershed | collected 2017-08-18
GGAATTAAAAGAGTTGAAGGTCTCATCGAGAGCTACAAAACTGATGATGAAGGTTATGTAAACGAACTTATCCTTGAAAACGGTAAGTCAGTTAGAACAGATTTTGTATTTGATTGCTCAGGATTTAAATCGTTTTTTGCAAAGCAGTTCAATAGTGAGTGGGTTTCTGCTGAAGAACATTTAACCGTCAACGCTGCTATGCCATTCTTCTTGGATATGGAAAAACCAATCCCTCCTTACACAGAATCAATTGCGATGAAGTATGGCTGGATGTGGAAGATTCCTCTACAGGACCGTTACGGTTGCGGATATGTTTTCAACAATCGAATGATTGATGACGAACAAGCAAAAGCGGAAATCGTTGAATGGCTTGGTTATGAGCCAACTTGGCCTAGAGAAAAGTCTTTTGCTTGGACTCCAGGGTACCTCAAAGAACCGTGGAAAAAGAATGTCTATGCAGCAGGTCTATCTGCAGGATTTGTTGAGCCATTAGAGGCAACCTCAATTTGGACAACAATTATTGACTGGACTTCTTTCATACTTGGCAACGTAGAGCTTATGTACCTAAAAGACCAAAAAACTATTGATGACTTTAACGCTCTATGGCGTAAGAGTCAGGAAGAAGTTGTTGGATTTGTTTACGCCCACTACATGGGTGAAAGAACAGATACAGAGTTCTGGAAGCACTACACCTATGAAAATGCTCCAGCTAAAGCTAAGCATTACTTAGATATCAACAATAAGCGTGCTTTCATTTTGAATGATTTTATTGACCACAATTTCTTTGAGATTGATTCATGGTCGTATATTCTTCTTGGTCACAATAACAAAGACTTTGTTGAAAACCACAAGCTCTTTGATTTTTATAACGTTGCTAGACTTTTTGCAGAGCACAGGTATCAAAATTTCAAGAAGCTAATTCAAATTGTTGCAGACGAAGAAGGTATCACTCACGACGAGTTCCTAGAAAAAATGAAAGAGGAAGTATGAGTAAGCCAAAGAACTACCAGTACAAAGACCCAAACTTCTACACAAACAAGGAAGTCTTTGACGGCAATGTGAAGAAACACTTCCAGTGGCTTGCAGCCTTAAAGACGATGGGACAGCGTGAGTATTGGAATGCTCCTAACACCGTCGAGTTCTTTGCTTTCACCACAAAGGCAGCCATCATCATTCCAGGATTGCTCTTTGGTATTTCAATTTGGTGGTTGTACATCTTTGCCCTTATCACCAGTATTTTGCTAATTTGGTCTGCAACTATCAAAACAATGCCAACCATCATTTGGTTTAACATTTTGTGGACTGCTTTGGCTACTACATTTTTGGTTAAGCACTTTACGGGGTTGTAATGGACTTCTCTCAGTTTCCTTATGTGAGAGATTTAGGCGGTCATGTAATCGATGTCCGTCGATTGATTGACCCCAATAATAAAAAGTGGAGTGCAACCAATCTTTCGATTGGAAACTATAAGAACAAGTATGTTGGAGCTCTGCGCTCTAGCAACTATGTCATTCTTGAAAATGGGACTTACCACGTTACTGAAGGAAACCTAATAACCTCAAAGATTTATTGGGGAGAGTTCAATAAAGAATTCAAACTAGAAAAACTTCGAGAGATTGACACTTCAATTGCTGGCAATCTAAAGCGTGGGCTAGAGGACCCTAAGGTTTTTTATCGAGACGGCTCATGGCACATGACATGCGTAATAATGGATAAAGAGCAAGTCCCATACGCTCGCATGGCAGTTGCTAGGTTGGACTCAAAATGCACAAAGTTTGTAACTTTTGACATTCTCAACGGTATGGACACTCAGCGCCCAGAAAAGAACTGGATGACTCCGTATGATAAAAATCCTTATTTTGATTTTATCTATGGGCCAAACGCCACAGTTCAAAACAATATGCTGACTGTGCTTTTCTCAGACATAAGACAACTGTCTCAACTAAGGGGTAATACGAATCTTCTTTTACTTGAAGATGGAACCTACCTTGGAGTTATGCACAGAACCTTTGTCAAGAACGAGGCTAGGTGGGCACCAGAGAGGTTTAGCACCCAAAACGCTGCTATCAGAAACTATGTCCACTACTTTGTAAGATTTGATTCCAAAGGCAGTATTTTAGAGGTTTCAAAAGGCTTCCAGTTCTTTAAGTCTGGAATCGAGTTTGCAGCAGGTTTAGTAGCTCATAAAGACAACTTCCTAATAAGTTTTGGAAGAGACGATGTATCTAGCCACATTGCTGTATTGCCTAAGGAGACAGTTTTAAAATCACTAGTACCGATTGAGTACTAGAATCTTTGGCATGACCCTATTAGGTTCTGGCACCCAAAGCCAAGAAGATACTCGCACCTATACTGAACCAGGTGACCACGAGCGTTACTCACATTATGTAACTGCCGAAGACCAGATGAGAGCGTACGTGATGGGTGAGCCAATTATGGCTTTGTGTGGAAAGATTTGGATTCCATCTAGAGACCCAAAGAAGTTTCCAGTTTGCCCAACATGCAAAGAATTGTATGAACAGTCCAGCTATGAGTGAAGCGACTCAAATAGTAAAACTTGCAAGCACGGAGGTTGAGTATCTAACTCTTCGTGAAGTTTGTGATGTCTGCGGGCATCAAGCCTATTATCGAGTTACCTTTGAATCAGGACACTTGTTTTTCTGCAGACATCACTACATGAAGCAAGAAGAAGTCTTCTTTGAGAAGGCTTTAGATATCGTAGACGAGTCTGAGTTACTTTGAAGGCTTTGTAAAGTCTTCGATAATAAATCCATCAGTTCTTTCAAGAACCAGATGTGTATATTCGAAAAGACCTAAGTTTTCTTCAAGATTCTTTAAGACTTTATCTACTGGCAACTTTCCACAGGTATACAAATCAAACTGGACTTTAGACGGCTTGTCTTCATCCCAGATGTGCATTGCAATGTGTGAGGTCTCAATCATTACTGTTGCAGTCAACCCACGGTTTCCTTCAGCAGTTACGTATGAGGCGTAAGGTCCTTGAATGACCTTCATGTCAATAGACTCGACCAACTCGCGCATCCAGTTGATGACAAGTTGCTCATCTGTCGGTGGATTTAGTGTCCACCCGTTTACTAGTAAATGGTTGTGTAAAGGCATAACTAAACCTTACAACAAAAAGTTATTTATTCCTCGGAAGCAGGAGCTTCTTCAGCAGGTGTTTCGTCAACCTGCTCAGATACAATAACTTCTTCTTCTTCCTCTTCGTCGATGACAGGAGGGTTGTATCGAACAAGACCAATGTCATAGGTCTGTTCGCCCTCTTCAGCGGCCCGTACAACGGAGAATCCGCCATCACGCCACACAACAGTAGGGAGAGGAAGGATGTCCTTGCAAGGGCCATCAATCATGCAAGCTTGGACATGGTTAGCCAAGACGCGCCCATTGTTGGGCATCTGTTCAAATCCGCAAAGACATTTCATAGTTTTATTCTACATCCAATCCTTTGGCCTTACGCCCAATACGGGTCTTGGCTTTATTGTGAACCCTGCGAATTTTATCAACATGGAAGGACCTTAATGTTTTATAGCCGCTGGGGCCACCCACCACATCAACCCATTCAGAACCAGTTTTTGGGTTCAAAACGTGCTTTATAAAATTGAATCTACCACGCTCTCCTTTAATAGAAAGCTCAGACCCAGCCTTAACGTGTCTGCCATGAATAACGATTTCGTCGCTAGTTACCCAATGTGCCGTTGGGCTAGGCAATGGGTTAGAAGGTTCAGTCGTTTTTTTCTTACGCCCCATTTGTTTATCATACCTTCTTACTCTATAAAAGTCAAGCTACTTGCTTACTGAGATAATTTATACATGTCTTCGTCACCATTAAACAACGTATCTAAGCCATCACGCGACCTCATCAACGCGTTTCGCACAGATATGTTCGGTCGCACGAAAGTTTCCGAGCCATACACTCTTTTCGATTCAAGCCATAGATACCAAGATAATGGAGACTATAGCGATACAACAGCAAATGGTGGAAGTGTCACATTTGACGCAAATGCAAGCGCAGCTCTTCTCAATGTAACAACTGCTTCTGGTTCTGAGGTTACCCGCGAGTCTTTTAAAGTTTTTCCTTACCAACCTGGCAAATCATTACAGGTTATGCAGACTTTCGTCTTTGCTCCAGCAAAGGCAAACCTCCGTCAGAGGGTGGGCTATTTCAGCCGTCAAAATGGTTATTATCTGGAGCAAGACGGAACAAACATCTACTTTGTAGAACGTTCTTATGTAACTGGTCAATTAGTTGAAACTCGAGTACCACAGTCGCAGTGGAACATGGACAAGCTTGATGGTTCTGGTGCATCAGATGTTGTCCTTGATTTAAGTAAGGCACAGATTCTCTGGTCAGAGTATGAGTGGCTTGGTGTTGGCTCAGTACGCATGGGCTTTGCTATTGATGGTTTCTTCGTAGCAGCTCATCAGTTTAACCACGCAAATCGCATCGCTAACACTTACATGACTTCAGCTACGCTCCCACTACGCTTTGAAATTACTAACACTGGTGCAACCGCGAGCGCGTCAACCATGCGTCAAATCTGTAACAGCATCATCTCAAATGGCGGATATAGCCACGACGAGTCAGCAATCTATACAGCATGGAGAGATGCAGACGTAACAGTTGGCACTACAAGATATCCACTAATTGCTATTCGCATGAAAAGCGGTAGAACTGATTCAGTAATCCTTCCAACTTCTGTTGACATCACTTCTGCAGGTGCTGGTCAAGGTACTTGGGCGCTTATTAAGAATCCAACAACTCTTAATGGTGGAACATGGATTACGACCGACTCCAGTCCTAATGTTGAGTACAGCATCAATATGACAACTATGGATGGCGGAACTGTTCTTCGTCGAAAGTTCTTTACTACCTCAAACCAATCTGCAGCAGAGGATTTTGCCACTGACCTTGCTACTTGGGACCTTCAATTAGGCAGAACAAATGCAGTGACTCCCGTTAGCGATATCTACGTTTTAGCTTTCAAGACTCTAAAAAGTACAATGAACGTCCAAGCAATTCTTGGATGGCACGACCTATAGCCTGGACTTTTTGACCTTTCTCTGATAGCCTGGAGCTATGGAGAGTTGGCAAAAACTACTGAGGTCTTCTACCCCCTTGACCTCAACGGTTGAGATGGACAGTCTTACGCGGGATTTGGTCCGTCCCTTCGATTACGAAACAAACGGTTCTTCAACCTTTCACCCGTTCGTTCTTCCAGAACTTCCTAGTGAGTTCAACATTGGTGTAATCGTCGGAGCCTCTGGGACAGGCAAGTCAACTCTCCTGCAATCTTTTGGAAATCCAATAGTCCCAAAATGGGACTCAAGTAAATCAATTGCTTCACACTTTGAAAATCCAGTAGATGCAAATGAAAGACTTTCGGCTGCTGGATTGATGTCAGTACCTGAGTGGGTTAAGCCCTACAACGTTTTGTCCAATGGTCAGAAGTTTCGAGCTGACTTAGCAATATCTTTGCAAAGTGGTGCTGTCATTGACGAATACACCTCGGTTGTAGACCGAAACGTAGCCAAAGCTGCTTCAACATCAATGTCTAAGTACATTCGTCGCAACAACATAAAAGGAGTCGTACTGGCTACAGTCCACCGCGACATCCTTGAGTTCCTTGAGCCAGATTGGGTCATCGACACTGACCGTGGCGAATGGACCTCAGGAAGGTATCTTCAACGACCTGAATTGGTTCTCGACATTTACCCTGCCCACAACAGCGTTTGGAGCTACTTCGCTGCGCACCACTATCTCTCGCAGCAACTCAATAAAGCCTCACACAGCTACGTGGCTATCTGGGAACAACAGTTAGTTGGTTATGTAGCTGCCATGACTTATCCGTCTGGCACGGTTCAAAATGCTTGGCGTGAGCATAGATTGGTAGTTCATCCTGATTATCAAGGATTGGGCTTTGGACCAAAGATTTCAGAAGCAGTTGCACAGCATTATAGAGATAATGGCAAAAGATATTTTTCTAAGACTTCTCACCCTCGTTTAGGAGAATATAGAGACACTTCTCCACTGTGGAAACCAACATCAAAAAATCATATGAAACGTTCAGATGGGCGTATTGAAAGAGCAAATATACGTTGGCAATTGAATCCAAATCGTTGGTCTTATTCCCACGAATATGTTGGAACAAATAACTAGTTCTCCACAGGTCTAAACTTTAGATATGGACGAACAGCTCCCACCTGAAGAACCTCAGGGCGAGAAGGATGAACAGCTCAAACTGAGCTGGCTCGAGCAGAATCTTGGTCTCTCTTCTCTTGACCAAGACGCTGCGCACATGCATGAGCTTTTCAAGTCCTTAATGAAAGCTGGATTTAAAGAACGTCAAGCAATTCGTCTTGTTGCTTTAATTATTACTGAGCACGATGTTCTTGATGATGTTATTGCCTTTGAGATGGACCCCTATGAAATGGGAGATGATTTAGAACTCGAACTCGATCTTGACTTTGATTCAGACGAGGACGACTAGTAGTGGATGAGCAAGAAGAAAACGACAGACTAGATTATCTTTTCAATCTTCTACTTGAGATGGGTGCTGTAGAAATCTATGGAATTTCTGCAGAAACAGGCGAAACTATTTACAGAGTTACTGACGCCTGTGAAGAACTTTTCCCCGAACTGTGGAAAATGCAGATAGAACACATTGGTGAAACCGCTTACAAATTGTGGCAAAAGGGCCTTATAGAGCTAAATATTACGGCTACTGGAGAAACAGTTTATTTTAGGGAACATAACTACTTGAAATATCTAGACATAGTAGATACCTTAGACGAAGAAGAAAAAAGATTTATAGCTGTATTTATTGAAGATTTATAGTATTTAGTCTTTTTTTCTGCTAATGTTGAAAAAGAAATAATAAATATCGTATACTGATTAATCCACCCTAAAACTGAATAACGCTCAACAGACAACGGCTGAGAAATTACTCTCACTAAGGAAAGGTAGGCCGCCTAATGAAGAGATACATCGCATTGATTGTGACTGTTCTTGTAACACAAGCGTGCACAGCTACCATAGCTTCAGCACAAGGTTCAATTGTTTTAAGACCAATAAACCCAGTAACTCAGGTAAACATAAAAACTAGCCCTCCTACTAACTTTTTAGAGTTTTTAGAATTAAGAGCTAAAGAGCAAACTCTTCTCCAAAAACAGGTAGAAGAGTATGAAGCTAGAAAAATAGAAGAAGCGGCTCGACATAGAGAACTAGTCAAAAATCAAATAGCTATAAAACAAAGACTAAAAGACTTAGAGAAACATGTAGGCGTGACATGGTACGTCTTCTCAGGTTCAACACCGAGCGGCTGGGACTGCTCGGGGCTCACTAGATGGTTCTACGAGGGATTAGGCATAGAAATCCCACACTCAGCCAACAAGCAAAGTAAAGAGGGAGTTGAAGTTTTCTCTCCCAAACCTGGCGACATAGTTTTGTTTGATTACCAAAATAACTCCAAGATGTATGACCATGCTGGTATTTACATTGGGGATGGTCAGATGATTCATTCAGGTGGCAAAAAAGGCGATAGAACCGAGATTAAAGATGTCCAAGGGTATGGCTTGGATTCTAAAATCGTTTATATTAGACTTCTACACACACCCGACTAGGAGGTAGTTATGTCTTACGCAAGATTTTTTGCAGATGATGTTTATGTCTATGCTCACTCAAGCGGAGGCGTAGTCTGCCAAATGTGTAGCTTTGGTGACATGATTGAATCTTTTTTCAAAGCGGAGTCAACTCAAGAAATGGTTGACCACCTCAAAGCCCACCAAAAGAAAGGCGATGTCATGCCTTCAGATATTTTTGACAGGCTTTGGGCGGACGATGCTGAAAACTATCCTTCTAAAAAGGTTTGAAATCTTTTAGGTTAGAGAAGGCTTCTTCAATAGCTGGCGGAAGATTTGTGTTTTTAACTGTGTTGTTCGCGTAGTTCTCTTGATATCTAGGGAACATAATTACAGTTTCTCCCTTGTCATTTGAGTAGGCTCTTGGATTTCTTTTGTTTCTCCAAAGACCTTGACTAATTTCAACCCACTCATTTTCATGTTCAGTAAGTTGTCTTAGATTTTCAAACCTCATCAACTTTTCAATGGCTTCAGGAGTGAAATACAAAGTGTTCTCTGTGTGTGGGAAATCAGTAAACACGTCCAACACTTTTAGGTAGAACTCTCGAAGTTCTGGACTTTCCATAGCCAAGTCAAGCTCATTAATAGCGTGGGCCATCCATTTTTCTTTGCTGTACTCAATAGTCATTGGTATCCCTATTCCTTACATTGTCGTTGTACCACTTACGTCCCTCAGCAATGTTTGAGACGAATTCAGGCTCTCCTAAGTTTACCGAAGCAAACCAGTCATACCATTTAGGTAAACAGTCTATATACGGACCATCTAGTAGGGCAAAGGGGATTCCGTATGCGTGCGCTGTAATTGCAGCGTGCATAGCTCCAGCTAAAACAAACCTAGCACCAGATATGTGGTGCACTGTCTCAATAGTGTCATTTATAGTTTCTACGGTAGGACTGAGCATGTAGTCAGCACCATACTCATCGTGTGCTGTGAATTCACCATAATCTGATGGGTCTTTAATATGACGAACAACCATTGTCAATCCATTAGGCGCTGCTTTAGCAAGTATGTTTGGCAGTAGGTAGCCTGGGTCTTTTGATACTTCAACATCTACCCCATGCTTAGCCAACTCCGCTTGAGAGTGCGGACCTCTTACGCTAATAAATTCTGACTGTCTTACTAACTCTGGGTCTAGAGATTCTCCTCTCCACCCACATGAAACAAAGACTGGCTTTAAGCCCATCTTCAATGTTTCACTTATCAATTCATTACAAATGACGCTACCTAAGGGGAAGAACATATGTTTGGTGTCTTCGAACCAGTTATTATAAACAGAGGGGGGTGTAACCAATTCAGCTAGGGCATCCCCATAGTTTCGGACTACCCCATCCATCTTCCACTCGTATATCACCCAACAACCCTACCCTCTCCTTCCGCCCTTTATTTCTCGCAACGCCGATGCTTTTAACGGAACGAGAGCCCGGAAAATTGAATTTTGAACTATGATAAACACATGGCACGCAAAGACGAAATTACTGTTTACTGGTCTCCATACTACCCAGTTCGACCAGAAGAGCGATACGACTGGAACATGTTGTATCAAGACCCTCAATCTTTAACAGAATCTCTAAAGCCTGAAAGATTGACTGATATCGACCCGAACAGCAGCATCTTTAATTGTCCTGCCTATAGAAACATGTTTTCTAATACTTTTGTTTTTTCTAACCTTGTTGATAGCAAGTATGAATTCAATCCAGAAGCTAACCGATTTATCCCAGCGCAACAGCATCAGTACGAAATGTCTCGCTCAATGCAGCCTTTTCTAAAAGACAGAAGAATAATTTGGATTCCTCTTGGTTGGACATTCTTTTGCGAAGAGGATATTGAAATGGAGCTTATGCCTCCAATCCTGCACGACACTACCCATAGGCACTATGGAAGCATCACCCCAGGAAGATTTAATATATCTAAGTGGTACAGACCTTGTATAACGGAGTTTATTCTTTGGAAGGGTCAGAATAGGTTCCATCTTGCTGAAGAGCCAGTCCTATACGCAAGGTTTATCACCGATAAAAAGGTCACTCTAAAAAGATTTGAAATGACAGCTGATCTGCAGAAACTGGCTGAAAGCATCGCTGACACAAAGAATAACCTTGGTAGGTTTAAGTCTTTGGCATACAGGTACGATACTTTCGTTAAGTCTAGAACTAGAGACCTAGTTCTTCGTAAGATAAAAGAGGCAGTCATAAATGAGTAAAGAAGAGATTGTTGTTTATTGGGGACCTTGCTACGACGTTGGCCCAGACAACATTATTGACTGGAACATGTTTTATGCTGACCCTACAGAACTTATCCCTGACATGAAAAAGTCAAGAGATAAAACAGCAGGAAACCAGAGCATACTTTACTGTCCTGCTTTCACCGAGAACTACAAAAATACTTATGTATTCAGCAGTGTTGTAGATAGTAGGTTTTCATACAACCATCGAGAAAACCTTTGGGAGATACCTAATAAGTATCAAATCCACCCTGCCACAACCATGCGTGTTAGCTACATGGAAAATCGCAAGCCTCTGGTTCTTTCTATGATTTGGTTGTTTGTCGCTGAAGAGCCACTAGAGATGGAAATTATCTCTCCATACCTTCATCAAACAGAGTCTTCTAAGTACGGTGTCATCGCTACTGGGAAGTTTGACATTGGTCGTTGGTACAGACCTATCCATGCTGATTATTTGCTTTGGAGCGGCGTTGACAATTTTGCAATTAAAGAAGGAGACCCGTTCTTCTACGTAAGGTTCAACACCGACAAAAAAGTTGTCTTGAAGAGATATGTCAATACTCCTGAAATCTACAAACAGACTGTCTCTAATGTTGAGACTAAGTTTCTTTTTGGGAAGACGCCTCCTCTAGAAAAGCTCTATAGATACTTCTCCAAAACAAGGACTAAAGACATCATGCTCAAAAAGATAAAAGAAGCAGTGATTGACTAATGGAATCTTCAGCACTAATAGAGCTAGAACGTATGTTTAAGCAGAATAAGGTTGGGTTCACCGCCTCTGCTTTTGACCTTCTTCACGCTGGTCATATCCTTATGTTGGAGGAAGCAAAATCAGTTTGCGACCATTTAATAGTTGCGCTTCAGACTGACCCAAGCATCGACCGTCCAGAGAAGAGACGCCCAGTTCAATCCTTGGTTGAGCGACAGATACAGCTACGGGCAGTCAAGTATGTAGACGAAATCGTGGTCTATCAGACAGAGGAAGACCTGCTCAATCTGCTCAAGACGCTTCCTATTGACATTAGAATCGTTGGTGAAGACTACATCGGCAAAGACTTCACAGGTCGTGACTATTGTATCTCACACGACATAGAGATTTACTACAATAGTCGTATGCACACCTACTCCTCCACGGAGTTGATAGAGCGCATCCGAAAGTCTTAACGGAAAGAGAGCCCGGAAAAATGAACTATCGTGACATTCAAAGTGGCTCAATTGCTAAAGCTTGGGGAAGCTTTTCAGCAGAATCTTTAACAGAACCAATAACTCTTTCTATCACTACAAAGTGCCCCGAAAAGTGGCTACTAGTTGATAGAGAAACAGGCCAAGTATACGAAGGCTCAAAAGATGTAAATCCTTATGTGCCAGAGCAATATTTGTGGAAACCTATAGATTAAATACGTAAGGAAAGAAATTGAAAAAACCAGTAGCAGGTTTTCTTCTCATTGTTTTAGCAGCAGCAATTCTAGTTTTTACACAGCAATCAAAAGCAGATTGCGTCGAAATTTATGTTGATTATGGTCCGCTAAACAACGGAGCAAAGGTCACTCAATGCATTGACGTAGAGGGTGAAATCCCAGCTCTTGAAGTTTTAAAGCTTGCTAATCTAGACACCCAAGGTACCCAGAAGTATGGAAATGCTGTTGTCTGCAGAGTCAACGGATTCCCAGATGCTTCAGTAGAAAGCTGCGAAGAGATGCCTCCAGCAGAGTCTTATTGGGCAGTCTTGATAAAAGAGTATGAACATTTTCCAAACCCATTTGATTTAGTTGGGGAGTGGGGTTGGGCTCAAACAGGTATTGACCAAATCACTCTTCACAATGGTGATTCGATTGGTTTGGTATTTGCAGATAACGGAGAGGTTAAGTTCCCATGATGTTGCTAGAAGAGAGAACTAAAACTTCTCCTGTTTTAAATGTTGTAGTAAATGTGGCATTTAACATAGGTACTCTTTATTTATCTCATCTGATAACTCTTCACATCTGGCGAGCGCTAACAGGGCACTAATGGTAAATCTAACCAAGATATACACAAAGACTGGAGATGACGGAACTACATCTCTAGGGGATATGAGTCGTACCTCCAAGAACGACCCTCGTCTTGAAGCGTTTGCAACTGTTGATGAAGCTAATTCTTTTATTGGTGTTGCCCTTCTTCATGTAGAAAGTCGAGAAATAAAAGACCTGCTTCTTCGCATTCAAAATGAGCTTTTCGATGTGGGTGCTGACCTATGCACACCAGTTGTTGAAAATCCTAAGACAGAACCACTAAGAGTCACTGAAAAGCAGATTTACTACATCGAAACTCAAATTGATTACTACAACTCATTTTTAGAGCCATTGCGCTCTTTTGTTCTGCCATCAGGCACATCAGGCTCTTCACACTTGCATGTGGCTCGCACAGTTGTTCGTAGAGCAGAAAGAGCAACGTGGCACGCAATCCATCAGTTTGGAGATGGTGTTAATCTTTTAACTGCTAGGTATCTAAACAGGTTGTCAGACCTTTTGTTTGTGATAGCTAGATATGAGAATCGCTCAGTGGGAGATTCTCTTTGGGAAGCTGGTAAAGACAGATAACGCCCTGTTAGCTCAGTGGTAGAGCAACCGCCTTGTAAGCGGTAGGTCATCAGTTCGAATCTGATATGGGGCTCTAGTTATATTCTTTTCTAGTCCAGAACTTATCTTTGTAGGCATTATAAAAACTCATTTTTAGTTTTCTTATGCTCTTTCTAACAGTCACCATGTCAGAGCTTTCACCAAATCTCATTTCATAAGACTCTCTCTTAAATGGAATAACCTGAGCCATTGGATATCCTGCAGGAATTATCCCTTCCCAATCTGGGTCTAGTAAGAATGGAAAATTGATTGGGTGAGCGTAAGTGTCAGTATCTACAATCGCCGGGATACATTGAAGTATTTGTTCCTTGCCATCTCTATTCATTGGAGGAACAAATAAACAGGAATAGCCTTTTGGAGTTATTACTGTCCAAGGTGAGTGGAATTTAGGAATAGCGTTGTCAGGATGCTTCTGTACATGTGGGTGAGTAGACATTTGAATCGGTGGGTGAAATCCCAAGACATCGTAATCAGGCCACTGAAAAAGTTGTTGACCGTCTCTTTTTGTTACTTTCACATCTGTTGTCAGAGGGATGATGTACCCTGCTGTCATAGCATCTAACATTGGCATACATTTTTTTCCTGTTGCAGTGCCAGTGTTCAAGCCAATCTCATTCCAGTAGACAGTCCCCTGCTCTCCATCTATGTATGAAGGCAGTTTTTTATACCAATCTGGGATAGCTTTTTTAGCAGGATAGGGACGAGTCTCCTCTGGGAGGTCGCCCATAAGGTCTACAAAAGTAATTGGTATTGATGTCATACACCTTAAACTACACCGTTTTTTGCAAAAGACAATACACAACTTACTTATAATTGCGAATGTAAATAGATTTCCTTACCCGACAAGAAGGAAAAAGGGCGACTGGGCTAATAATCAACGGCTCAGTCGCCTTCCTTTTTGTAAGAGATAATAAAAAGGTAGGAACTACAATCGGGAGGAATAGTGGGTTCTCCACTACCGAATCAATTCAAAATCACAACTCCCTACAAAAAGCCAGGCAAGATGTGGAAAATTGGCTACCACGGTGGAGTTGACTATGCATGTCCAGTTGGAACTCAGGTGTCTGCAGTTCGACAGGGCAAAGTATTAGAGGCTGGTTCATCAGTTACTTGGGGACCGTCTTATGGCACAGCTGTGGTCATTGACCATGGTGATGGTGTTAGAGCAGTTTATGCACATTTGAGTAAGGTGACCGTAAAGAAGGGCGATACAGTCCAAGAAGGTCAACCCATCGGGTTGTCAGGCAACACTGGAAACAGTTCTGGACCTCATCTCCATCTTGAAGCCCGTATCTTCCCTTGGAAATACGGAAACAAAGACGTTGATCCTTTGCCTCTAATCTAAGAGAAAGCCCCCAACTCGGGGGCTTTTTCATTTTTAACCAAAGAATCAGCTTCCCTTAGTCAAGAGATAATAACTTCCGTCTAGGACAAAGACTCTGGAGGAACAAATGAATAAATGGAAGGCTTTGGGGGCTCTTGCTCTAACTCTATCTTTAGTTGGGTGCGGCTACCAAGGGGGATACAGATATACATGCCAAGACCCAGCCAACTGGGAAAAGGAAGAATGTAACCCACCAATTTGCACAGTAAATGGGACATGCCCAGAAGACTTAGTTGGTGAAGACGTAGTTAACGGAACTTCATCAGATGGAGGAACAGTAACAAATGACTAGAGGTAGATACTCTTCAGCAGATTTAGATGCAAGACTCAAGTTCATTCTTGGAATCATTCTTGGATTAATTTTGCTTTTCACGGCTATGGGCATTCTTTATGCACTTATTTTCGTGACTCAACCAGTAAACGCTCAATCCGAAAATGACAAGATGTTCTTTAATGTTCTGGGAAGCATTGCAACATTTATCACTGGAACTCTTGCAGGTATTTTGATTGGCAGCAAGGGTGGCGATTCTGCACCTATTGACTTTGGAACACCAGAGGCCCCAGTTGCAGCAGCTCCAGTAGACCCAACACCTACTGATGATGCTCCAGTTGTTGAAGAAGCTCCAGTTGTTCAAGAAGCTCCTACAGGCAAGCCAGAAGGTCAAATGCCAGAAGAGCAAGACATCGATGAAGATTGGGATAAGGACTAAACATGGCAGATATGGGAACAGCAGCCAAACTTATTGAGGTTGCAAAAGGCGAACTTGGGACTATTGAAGGTCCTAAAGATAACGAAACAAAATACGGTGCTTTCACAAAAGCAAACTTTCAGCCTTGGTGCGGAAGCTTTGTAATGTGGTGCGCTGACCAAGCTGGTGTAAAGGTGCCTAACACTGTTTACACACCAGGTGGAGCAGCAGCATTCAAGAAGGCTGGTCGTTGGTATGACGCACAGATTTGCGACCCAGAACCAGGCGATATTGCGTATTTTGATTTCCCTGCAGACGGTGTTGATCGAATCAGTCACGTTGGAATTGTCATCAAGGACAACGAAGATGGAACTGTTTGGTGCATCGAAGGAAACACAAGCCCTGACAAGAAGGGCTCACAGCGCAATGGTGGACAGGTTTCTAAGAAACTTCGTGCATACAAGAAGAACAAAGCAGGCGAGCAGATTTCAATTGTTGGATTTGGTCGTCCAAAGTTCAAGGGCGCAGGTGCATCAGCACCAGCAGCTCCAGCAGCTCAGGCACCTGTAAAGGTTTGCCCAACTTGCAATCAGCAAATTAAGTAAGGAAACAAATTGTACGAATATCGAGTCCGCAAGGTGCACAAAATTGTCGATGGCGACACTATAGACGTTGACATTGATTTAGGCTTCAACGTGAGCTTCTATCAAAGAGTCCGCCTTGCGGGCATCGATACTCCTGAGTCTCGTACCACAGATAAGTATGAAAAAGAGCTTGGCCTAGAAGTAAAAAAGAAATTGGGAGAATTACTCTCTGGTGCTAAAGATATAGTTATTAGAACAGAAAAGCCTGACTCTACTGAGAAGTATGGTCGCATTCTTGGCTGGCTGTTCATCGATGGCGCTGAGCAGTCAGTCAACCACGCTCTTATTGCTGGTGGTTACGCTTGGGAGTATATGGGCGATACCAAAGTTAAAGACTTTGAGCTTTTGAAAGCACGTCGCGCAAAATCTGCTTAATCGTGTTTTAGGTTGCTTGGCACTTTAGCCAGTTTTCCTACAAAGCCCTCTGGTACGTCTTCAAATCCAACTTTTTCCTCTAAATAGCCTTTAATGGCTCGTGGCACGATGTAGGTCAAAATCTCTCTCGCCTCACAGGTATGACACCCACAGAAGACCAGACCGCTCTCAGTTTCTATCTCGGCGGCTGGAGTCCCCTCCTCAGCATCCACAGAGTCGTACAAAGCCATCATGTACTCCTCCAACCCTTGTTGTAGGTCAGTAGCCCAACCCTCATCCCTAATCACAAACTCTTTAATTTCACTCATTCCCTCATCATACGCTGCTTTGGCTTAAAACGGAATGGGAGCCCGGAAAATTGGGTTTTTGATTTATAGTAGAGATATGAAAAAAGTTTTCCTTGTTTCAGACACCCACTTCGGGCACACCAACATTATTAAATATGCTGGTCGTCCGTTTGCCACACCTGAAGAAATGGATGAGGCATTAGTGGAGAATTGGAACTCGGTTGTTCGTCCCCAAGACAAGGTCTACCACTTAGGAGATGTGGCTATGTCTCGGAGGAAGCTGCCAATACTTGAAAGACTAAATGGCACAAAAATCTTGATTAAAGGCAACCATGACATCTATCCTTTAAAGGATTACACCCCGTATTTCAAAGATATTAGAGGAAGTCATGAAATAGCAGGTCTACTTCTCACCCACATCCCAGTCCACGAAAGCCAGAAAGCAAGGTATACAGGCAATGTCCACGGGCACACTCATGAGAAGGTTTTGTGGGACCCTTGGTATTTAAATGTATGCGTAGAACAAATCAATTACACACCCATTTCATTAGAACAGGTAATTATTCACTATGACAAATAACAAAAAGATAGATGAAACGATGTTTGATACCCGCCTCGATGGCATGGCTACCTGCCTAGACCTTGTCTACAAGGTTATAGAAGACGTAAACAACTCTATTGAAGAGGTTAGAGATATCTACACCCACGGCCACCTGGGACCAGAAAAGTTAGCTCAGACTAAAGAACTTCTTTTTGCAATAGACACTCTTGCCCACGTAAAAGACCGAATCGAAGAAGATTATTTTGAAAAGCTTGACAGCCTCAAGAAAAAGGTAGTAGAGTAGAGGTAACACCAAGACGACGGTCAAGGTGGAATATGGCGGAATGCCTCCAAAGCCAAATGGGGGAGGCAACGCACAGGTGGCTCTTAGCAGAGTGGTTAGCGACCGAACATCTGGTCTGTCCAAAATGGGTACTACAGAACCGCATTGGCTTGACAGTGGTGGTAAAAGCAAACCCACCTATTCACCCCTAAACCCCCCTTTCACGAGGGGGGTTTTTCTTTTAACGGAATGGGAGCCCGGAAAACTGGACTTTTCAATAAACGATAGTTATTATTCATTTAATGAAAACGACAAAGGACACTCAATGCTCACAATTAGGACAGAGACCAGCACTTATCTGATTGACCAAGAGAACTCTAGGTTTATGAAGATAGGTGTTGATACACCACACACTGTTGCTCCTGCTTATAAGTGGGTGGCATGTCAGGCTATAGATACTCCAAAACTAGGCTCTCCTATGCATATGGCATTTATTCATGAGGGAAAGACAAAGATAAGAGAGACCACCAGTGTCGTTGAAATCATTGACTTTAAAGCCGAATTGGAGGCTGATGTATGACATGGACCTACGAGGCAACCCCTCACAATGAGGCTGTTGCTACATCAGTTGGATTTTTAAGACAAGCACCTTATTTAGGTCAGCCAGAGAGAAATCGCAACTACTCAGAGGGAGACATCTGGGAGGCATGGCAACATCAGATAACTGCTCTAGCAGAGATTGCTTTTGCAGGCATGATGGGCAAGACAGATTTCATACCAAGTTACAACACCCACAAAGGAGAACCAGATTTTGATATTTGGGAGGTTAGGTATGGATTTTCAGATTTAGATGGCAATGTGCCTGGACTTAGGTTTAGCGAAGGAGTAGATAGCCTCGATGCTCCTTATGTTTTGATTGTTGGCGGTCCAGAACGAAAGATGAAGAGGAGTGCTGCAAACAACTATGCAACACCTGCTTTTACAGCGTTAGGGTGGATGTGGGGGCACGAATGCGTTCAACCACAATTCGAGACTATGTACTCAAACCCAAATCGTAGGAAGTTTCTAGTTCCACCAAATAAGCTTAGGTCTATGGATGAAATTGAAAGGACACCAAAGCATGAACTGGTTGAAGAGATATCTCTGTAAACACCCCTACACAGAATCGGCTTCCTGCCCATTCACAGGAAATACCTACACAGACTGCTCTCAATGTGGGAAGCGTCTATCAATCACAAAGACAGAAGGATAACCATGGCACGTCACAGGTCCACCTACACATGGCGCGGACACCTCATCCGCCTTATCAGCCAAATCATCCGTCCCCTAGCCACCTTTCAAGGCCACCTCATTACTCAGGACTCGCGCCGAAAGTAACGGAACGGGAGCCCGGAAAAATGCGATTTAGGACTAGTCATACTTTTAAGTTAAAGCGTGTATGGATTTGCTATGGCTTCTCAAAACAAATAGCTTTAGGATTCTGCCTCAATAAGTACTTTTTCATAATTGATATTGGACCTTTTTATCTAACGGTGGAGTTTTAAACATGAGTAAAAAGAAGAAAAAGGTTGAAAGACCAGAGTACATAGTTAAGGTGAGTCGAGACTGGAAATATGGCAAGAGAGCCAGATTCTGGGAGATTCAGAAATGGTATGAAAGAGCCGAAGGCGGGTACTGGTCAGCAGCATGTAAAGGTGGTTTGGCGTACACCGAATGGGGCATGTGGTGGAGCATTAAGAGAAGGCTTAAGAAGATGCAGCATGGCAGTTACAATAACTACTACACCTTAGACAAAAGACCAATGGAAGCCCCAAATGAGTAGATGTACAAAGAAAGGCTTTCAAAGCAGGGAGTTGGCTGACAGGATGGTTCAGATGAAGAACTACTCTGAAACCAAGAAGGGGCGTCCAGCAACCTACTTCTTACACCCTTGTGATGCTTGCAATCAATGGCATGTACTAAAAGCACGCTCAGTTCGTACGGTATGAAGGTTATCATACCTTTTAAAACACCTGTTTTGGGTGTTGCAATTTAGAATTAACTTACTATAAACTAATGGCGTGGTAGAACCTTACGAGAAGAGTACGGGCTTTTATTCAAGCTCAACGGCTATGTCATCACTTGATGACACTTGGTCTACGCCAAGAAATTACTATGCCAAGGTGGATGCAGAGTTTAACTTTGCTCTAGATGCTGCAGCCCTGCAGTCATCGACTTTGGTGGCTGGTAATTGGTATGGACCAGACCACCCAGAAGCAGACAGACGAGATGCCTTTACAAGGGATTGGACTGGTGATGCTTTAGGTGGAGCTATTTGGCTAAATCCTCCTTATGGAAAAACCATCAAGGATTGGATGAAGAAGGCTGATGCTGAATCTCGAAAGGGAGCCACAGTTGTGTGCCTAGTGCCAGCCAGAACTGACACTGCATGGTTCCACGACTACGCAATACACCACGAAGTTCGATTTATTCGTGGAAGGCTGAAGTTTGGTAACTCGACCAATTCAGCCCCCTTCCCCAGCGCTTTGGTGGTCATGAGACCACTAAACAGATAGAAAGGTAATAATTATGGATATCGATTGGCAAGCACCTTTTAAGTTGGCCTTTGACTTAGGTCTTTTCCTAATTGGGTCACTTTTGGTAGTAATCATCGTTGGATTCTGTCTTCTCCTGCTTTACGCAATTGTTAAGACTTTTTTCCAAGCTTTTGCTCGAGCTAAGGCTAACGTCGAAAACGGCAAGACCATAGCTCCGAAGAAAAAGGAAGAGTCAAAGCCAAACCACTTAAAGCCAGTTCAGTAGGTTGTAGATGCATAAAGAACTCCGATTCAGCTCAGACGTTGATGTAGAACTCGTTAAGTGCAGTGCAGAGGACATGGATGTTGTGTTTTCTGCTCGAGTCAGCACAGAGGGCGAGCGCACCCGTGACTACGGGGCATCTTTTGATGAAACCAATGAACTCTCCAAAAGAGAGCAGGGGTTAATTAATTTCTTGATGCGAGAGCGTCATGGAACTCCCTTCGAGCACTCCTACTTTACCTTCTACGTCAAGGCTCCAATCTTTGTTTGGCGTGAGCACATGCGCCATCGCATCGCCTCTTACAACGAAGAGTCAGGTCGCTATCGTGAGCTGGAGCCAGAGTTCTATGTTCCTAGCAAAGACAGAAAGTTAGTTCAGGTAGGAAAGCCTGGAGCTTATGTTTTTGAAGAAGGGACAGAAGAGCAGTATCAGATAACTGTCAATAACTACAAGAAGGCATGTTCAGAGGCATACTTCAATTATCAAGAGATGCTCTCAAACGGGGTAGCTCGAGAAGTAGCCAGAGGCGTACTCCCAGTGACTATCTACTCTTCTGCTTATGTAACCATCAATGCTCGTTCTCTGATGAACTTCCTCAGCCTTCGTCAGAATGTTGAAGGACAACATTTTCCTTCATACCCTCAAAGAGAGATTGAGATGGTGGCAGAGCGGTACGAGGAGATTTTTGCTTACCACATGCCAGTGACACACAAAGCATTTGTTGATAACGGAAGAGTCTCTCCATAATGGGAAAAATGAAAAGGCTAGAACTAGACCGCTATGACAAAGGATATGCCTGCGGGTACTACGACGCGCTTGCAGAGTTGACTTGGGAGTGTGGCGATTGCGGAAACATATACGAATCTTCTGTCCAATACTGTCCTAATAACAACTTAGACAAAGCGATAGTTAATTTGAAGAAGCAAGGCATCTCACATGAGTGAAGGAATTGCATATTGTTATGCACGTGTATCTACACAGATGCAAGCAGAAGAAGGAGTCTCTCTTGATGCACAAGAGCGTCAGCTTGTTGCTGCTGCAGAGTCTGCAGGATATAAAGCAGTAATTCTTCGTGAAGAAGGTAAGTCTGGTAAAAGTATTACTGGTAGACCTGTTTTGAGAAAAGCATTAGATGAATTAGATGCTGGAAAAGCGCAAGCACTTTTTGTTACACGCTTAGATAGACTTGCACGTTCAACAAGAGACTTTTTAAGTATTGTTGACCGTTCACATAAATACGAATGGCGTTTAGCACTTCTTGATTTGGGATTGGACACAGGAACTTATCAAGGACGTTTCGTTGTGACAATCATGTCTGCTATGGCAGAGATGGAGCGTGGAATGATTTCCATGCGTCAAAAAGACGTACACAAGGACCGTAGAGACGCTGGGAAGGTATGGGGAGTCAATATTGGACCAAAGTCTCCACTGCCTGCAGAGCTAAGGCAAAGAATTTATGATGAGCGTACAGCTGGACTTTCGTACGGAAAGATTGCTGAAGGTTTAAAAAACGATGGCATTGTTCCGCCTAGAGGTGGCAATGATTGGTACGCAGCTAACGTCAGACACATTTTTTTGGCGTATCAAAAAGAGAAAAGCATTTTAGACACTTAGCAATACGGTAAAATTTATA
>JACCDX010500972.1_pt1 | contig 21128 bp, 11 predicted proteins | sample 7449681 | NCBI WGS metagenome assembly JACCDX01 (sample SAMN15323450, study PRJNA562643) | freshwater metagenome | isolation source: river surface water | place: USA:Blue River Watershed | collected 2017-08-18
AAATCACTTAGATCCAAAAGTTCTTCACGAAAGACTTCCTGGAATTTCTGAAACCGCCAAAATTTTTGCTAACGTTGACGTTACAAAACAACCAATCCCAATTCTTCCAACCGTTCATTACAACATGGGTGGAATTCCAACTAATTTCAAAGCTGAAGTTTTAACCGTTAAAAATGGCAAAACTGAAACCGTACCTGGATTAATGGCGATTGGCGAAGCAGCTTGCGTTTCAGTTCACGGCGCAAACCGCTTGGGCTCGAATTCACTTCTTGATCTTGTGGTATTTGGCCGCGCCGCTGCAATTCGCGCTTCTGAACTAATCAAACCAAATGCTGCACATTCTGAATTATCAGCTGAGGCTGGAGCAGAATCCCTAGCTCGTTTGGATAAAATCAGAAACGCTAGTGGTAAATCTTCTACCGCCAAAATTCGTGGCGAAATGCAACATTGTATGCAACTTCACGCTGCAGTTTTCAGAACTGAAGATTCAATGACGGTTGGCCTTGAAAAAATGCAAAATATTTTCAAAAGCTTCGAAGATTTACATATCGAAGATCGCGGTTTGGTTTGGAACAGCGATTTGGTTGAAGCTCTCGAGCTCGACAATTTAAGATCTCAAGCTCTAGTCACTATCAGCTGCGCTTTAAACCGCAAAGAAAGCCGCGGTGCCCAAGCCCGTGACGATTACAAAGATCGTGATGATGAAAATTGGATGAAACATTCAATCATGTGGTGCGACCAAAATGGCCAAACCAAAACTGACTTCCGCGAAGTGATTTTAAAACCACTAAGCAATGACGTTCAGGCCTTCCCTCCAAAAAAACGAGTTTATTAAAAAGAAAATCAAAATTTATGGCAGAATTTACACTCCCAAAAAATTCACAAATCGATAAAAAGGCCGGTACACTTCATAAAGCTAAAGAAGGCGCAAAGAATGTGCGTGTTTTTGAGGTTTATCGTTATGATCCTGAAGATGCTGAGAAAAAAAATCCCCATATCGATAAATTTGAAATCGACATGGATGAATGCGGCCCAATGGTTCTTGATGCCTTAATTAAGATTAAATCTGAACAAGATTCTTCGGTTACTTTCCGCCGTTCTTGCCGCGAAGGCATTTGCGGTTCTTGCGCGATGAATATCGATGGAACCAATACTCTGGCTTGCACAAAAGCCATTTCAGATTGCAAAACTGAAAATGTTAAAATTTATCCATTGCCACACATGCCAGTGGTAAAAGATTTAGTGCCGGATTTGACTCATTTTTACGAACAGCACAAATCGATCAAACCTTGGCTTGAAGCTGATGCTCCAGAAAATCCAAGCAAAGAAAGATTACAATCACCCGAAGATCGCGAAAAACTCGATGGTCTTTATGAATGCATTATGTGCGCTTGCTGTTCAACTTCCTGCCCAAGCTATTGGTGGAATGGCGATAAATATTTGGGCCCTGCAGTTTTACTTCAAGCTCAAAGATGGATTGTCGATTCGCGTGACGAAGCAACCGATGCCAGATTGGATGCTTTAGAAGATCCATTCAAACTTTATCGTTGCCACACGATTATGAATTGTACCAATACTTGTCCAAAAGGTTTAAATCCTGCTAAAGCAATTGGCTCGATTAAACAGGCTATTGCAGATCGTAAAGCGTAAAAAAATGCAAAGCACACCTTCTTTGTAAAAGGAGGTGTCACGCCGCATGGCGTGACGGAGGATTTACTGAAGTTACGGGTAATCTTTTCTTCAATAAAATTCCCGTAACTCAACTTAAATCCTCCGGCGCTTTGCGCCACCTCCTTTTTCAAAGGAGGCTTCTTCTTCTCAAAATATAACATTGGAATGGCGCAAAATATTCTCTTCCTTGGTTGTGGAAAAATGGGTTCAATTTTAGCCAAGAATTTGCTTGAAGAGAAGACCGCCCTGCCCTCACAAATAAAGGTTATAAAGCAATCTGAAAAGAATCGCATTCCTGCCTTAAAATATTTCAAAAACTCTTTAGAATTACCTAAAAATTATCAGGCTGATTTAGTTTTTTTGGCGATTAAACCTCAAGATTCTGAAGAAATTTTGAGAGAATTTTCTCAAAGCCAAATTTTTCACCCAAAAACGATTTTTATTTCAATTTTAGCCGGCAAAAAGATCGAGTTTTTTGAGAAAATCTTTGGCAAAAAGTCGAAGATCGTGAGATCTATGCCAAACTTGCCGATCCAAGATTCTCAAGGAATCTTCACCTATTTCTGCAATCAAAACATTAAAGAAACCGAATCAAAAAAGCTGGAAAAAATATTTCTAAAATTTGGTTCAATTTTAAAACTACCAAATGAGAATTTATTCGACGCGGCGACAGCAATTTTTGCTTCTGGACCGGCTTATATATTTTTGCTTGAAGAAATTTTTACAGAAATTGCATTAACTTATAAAGTCAGCAAGTCTGAAGCTGCTGATCTGACCCGCCAATTATTTTTGGGTAGTTCCCTAATGTCGTGCAATTCCAATCTGGATTTTTCCGAACTTCGTGAATCGGTGACTTCTAAAAATGGAACCACTGCAGCGGCTTTGGAAGTTTTGCAAAAAGACTCTGCCCTTAAAAATCTTTTAAAAACCGCGATTGACTGTGCAGTCAAACGCTCACAAGAATTATCAAAATAATGAAAGACCTAGTTGAAATTTATACCGACGGAGCTTGTTCGGGAAATCCTGGACGTGGTGGATATGGTGCCGTTTTGCTTTATAAAGAACATCGCAAAGAGATTTCTGGGTTTGAAGCTGACACAACAAATAATCGTATGGAAATGCGTGCTGCGATCGAAGCACTAAGAACTTTGAAAAAATCTTCGGAAGTAAAAATTTACACTGACAGCAAATATGTGATGGATGGAATCACTAAATGGATTTTTGGCTGGAAGAAAAATGGCTGGAAATCGGCCAATAAAAAGCCGATTAAAAATATTGATTTATGGCAGGATTTAGATGCAGAAGTTGCAAAACATCGAACCACTTGGATTTGGGTTCGAGGTCACGATGGCAATTATTTTAATGAAGTGGCAGATAGATTGGCGAGGGATGCGATTCAATAACGCGGATAACAGCTAATTTCTTGAACTCGCATTATATAACATCGTCATTGCGAGCGAAGCGTGGCAAACCAGTAAAGCCCAAGAACTAACTGGTTTGCCACGCTTCGCTCGCAATGACGATGTTAGAAAGTTAAAATTCCTATTTTTTACCCAGAGGACTGTTTTTATATCCGTAACCAAAATAAACCATCAGACCTAAAATCGACCAAGCTAGGAAGTAAATACCGTTCTCAATTAACAAACTATAAACCAAATAGCCGCAGCTTATAATCGCCAAAGGCACAGTAACATAAATTGCCGGACATCTGAAAGAACGCGGTAAATCAGGTTGAGATATACGAAGAACTAAAACCCCAATCGACACAATCATAAATGAAACCAAAGTTCCCAGACTGGTCATGTGGCTTAAAGTTTTGAGCGGAAGGAAGCCAGAAACGAAGGCAACAATAAGTGCAACTGCAGCAGTTGAAACGTGAGGCGTGCCGAATTTTTTGTGCAATCTGCTGAAAGGTTCAGGAATTAAACCATCGCGCGACATCACGAAAAAAACTCGTGATTGGCTGTAAATTAAAATCAATAGAACCGAAGTGATGCCAGCAATTGCACCAGTTGCAACCAGAGCCGATCCGATATTACTGCCATTTTCGCGAAGAGCGCGAGCTAAAGGTTCTGCATTATTTAGTGTATCGTAAGGCACAATTCCGGTAAGAACTAACGATACTGAAACATAAAGTATGGCACAAATTACTGCGGAAAGAATGATTCCGATCGGCAAATCTCTTTTAGGATTTTTGCATTCTTCAGCGGCTGTGGCCACAGCATCAAAACCGATATAGGCGTAAAATACAGTCGCGGCTCCGATGAAAACACCTGAAAGTCCAAATGGCATAAAGTTAGACCAATTTTCGATCTTAACCATTGGCGTTGCAACAATTAGGAAAAGGAAAATTACGAAAAGTTTTACCGCAACTAAAACACGGTTTAAGGTCACACTTTCCTTAGTGCCGCGGAATAATAAAAATCCGATAAAAAGAGAAATACAAAAAGCGGGAAGATTTACAAATCCGCCACTATCTGGTGAGTTAGTAATAATTTCTGGAATAACCACTCCGCCAGTTTTCAAAATACCCACAACATAACCAGACCAACCCGAAGCAACACTTGCAGCGCCCACTGTATATTCCAAAACCAATCCCCAGCCAACTAACCAAGCGGTGAATTCGCCAAGAACTACATAAGTATAAGTGTAAGCACTTCCCGAAACTGGAACCATGGAAGCAAGTTCAGCGTAGGCCAAACCAGCAAAGATACAAACAACCGCAGCTAAAAAATAAGAAACTGCAATTGCCGGACCAGCGTAGGTTGCGGCAGCAATTCCAGTTACAACAAAAATTCCAGTACCGATTGTACAGCCAATCCCAATCATCACCAGATCAAAGGCACCTAGGGTTTTTTTGAGGGTATTTTTTTTAGCATTATCAAGAAGCGCTTGAATACTTTTTTTACGGGTAAAGAACATTTAAAAAATTATTTAGAAACTTTATTCAGCGGGCTTTTTTTATAGCCATAAAAAATATAAGCCAAAATACCGATCGCAAACCAGATCGCGAAAGGAGTACCGGTTTTTAGAAGTAAATTATACATCAAATAGCCGCAGCTTAAAATTGCCATTGGCGCAATGATCCAAACTGACGGACATCTGAAAGGTCTTTCCAATTCTGGTCTTTTGATGCGCAAAACCAAAACGCCAAAAGACACAACAACGAAGGCAAAAAGAATGCCAAGACTGCTCATATTTCCCATGGTGTGAATTGGGGTAAAGCCAGATATAATCATTACAGCGACCGTAACAAAAATACAGCCAACATAAGGCGTGCCAAATTTTTTATGAAGTTTGCAGAAAGCTGCTGGCATTAAACCATCACGCGCCATCACAAAGAAGACACGAGATTGTCCATACATTAAAACCAATAAAACCGCCAACATTCCGGCAATTGCGCCAGTTGCAACTAAAGCCGATCCGACATTGCTGCCATTGGCACGAAGAGCATAAGCCATTGGTTCTGGACTGTTAAGTTCGGTGTAAGGAACAATTCCAGTCAAGGCAAGAGAGACCACGACGTACAAAATAGCACAAATTGCCAAGCCGCCAATAATACCGATTGGCAGATCGCGATTTGGATTTTTACATTCTTCCGCAGTTGTAGCAACCGCATCAAAACCAAGATAAGCAAAGAAAATTGCTGCAGCACCTGCACCAACACCATGCCAGCCGAAAGGCATAAAGTCGGCGTAGTTTGTCATTTTAACATGAGGAGCGGCGATAACCAAGAATAAGAAAATCACACCAAGTTTGATTCCAACTAGAATGCGGTTAACCATGATACTTTCTTTAGTTCCGCGCACAAGTAGAGCGCCGATGAATAATGCAACAAAAACTGCAGGCAGATTAATAATTCCACCATCAGAAGGAACTCTGGTTAAAGCTTCTGGCAAAATCACGCCGCAAGTTTTTAGAATACCAACAAAATATCCCGACCATCCAGCTGACACGGTTGAAGCTGCAACGGTATATTCCAAAATCAATCCCCAAGCAACTAACCAAGCGACGAATTCACCAAGAATTGCGTAAGAATAAGTATAGGCGCTTCCTGCAACTGGAACCATGGCAGCAAGTTCGGTGTAAGCCAAAGCCGCAAACATACAGGCTAAACCAGCTAAAGCATAAGAAATTGAAATCGCCGGACCAGCATATTGAGCGGCGGCAATTCCAGTCAAAACGAAAATTCCGGTACCAATTGTGCATCCAATACCAAAAAGAATTAGGTCGATTGATCCGAGAGTTTTTTTCAAAGAATTTTTCTTAGCACCAGCAATAATACTTTCGATGCTTTTAGTTCTGAATATTGATTTCATTGGCCTTTAATTGATTGAAAGTTTTTGGACTGTGGTGATTGGTTAAAAAAATATTAAAAAGACAAAACTTTCCTACTCGCTTGCTAATTGAGCTTCTTCGGCAGTTTCTTTTGAGATAAATCCTCTTTCTAATAATTCATTGATTGAATCTTTCATTGTACACATTCCGGCTTTTTTACCCAATTCCATGATTGAGTTAATTTGTGGAATTTTATCTTCGCGAATCAAGTTGCGGATTGAAACATTGGCAAGCATAACTTCGTAAACTCCGCATCTTCCTCCCCCTTCTTTTTTGACTAATCTTTGCGAAACTACAGCTTTGATCGAAGAAGAAAGCATACTACGCACAACCGCTTTATCTTCAGATGGAAATACGTCGATAATTCTGTTAATAGTTTGAGCAGCAGAACTGGTGTGAAGAGTTGCCAATACAAGATGCCCAGTTTCAGCAGCAGTTAAAGCTAATTGGATGGTTTCAACGTCGCGCAACTCACCAACTAAAATAACGTCTGGATCTTCACGAAGTGCGCTCTTCAAAGCGCTGGCGAAAGATAATGTGCTGCTACCAACTTCGCGTTGATTGACCAAAGCTTTTTTATTTTTGTGAACGAATTCCACCGGATCTTCAACGGTGATAATGTGAACTTCTTGATTGGTGTTAATGTGATCGATCAAAGCCGCCAAAGTGGTTGATTTACCACTTCCTGTTGGGCCAACAACCAACACTAAACCTTTTGTAAGATTAGATAAAATACGAACCGCTTCAGGAGTATGTAAATCTGAAAGCGTTCTAATGCCATTTGGAATTTCACGAAATGCCGCCGCTGGACCATTGATAGTGCGGAAGGCATTGACACGAAAACGTAAATCTTCACCAACTTGAATGGCGAAATCTAATTCTAATTTTTCTTCGTAAATTTTTCTTTGAGTTTCATTCATGATCGAATGAAGCATTTCGTAAACCTGAGTTTCAGTAAGAGGAGAAGTTCCCGGAATTGCAACCATATCGCCGTCAATTCTTACAATCGGAACAGAACCAGTAGAAATGTGAACGTCGGAGCAACCTTGTTTTTTGGCGTAAGATAGAACTTTTTCAATGGCAAACGCCAAAATCTTTTCAATCATTTTTAAATCCTCATTACTGTTTGTTTCTAATAAATTCTACGCGCTTCCTTATCTGATCAAGTGGAATTGATTGATCAGCTCCGTTACTTTTTTTAATAACTTCAGAATAAAGAGAAAAGGCATTGTCGTAATCACCAGTTTTATCGTAAATCACCGCTAAATTATATTTGTAATCAACGCGATTTGGATCGCAAATAACTGCTCTTTTTAAAAGATCGATCGCTTGGTTGTAATTTTTTTCCTTGTCGTAAGCAATTGCTGCTTGAGCAAGAATGTAAGAAGATTTCGGATTTTCAGCAGTAAGTCTTGAAAGCAGATAAATCGCATCTTTAGGAGACTCATCCACCAAAATTGCCAATAAATTTCCTACAACTTCTTCTTTATTTTCAGCATCACTTTTTAGCAATTCATAGTAAATTGTTTTAGCTTGTCGATTTTGACCTAACTTTTGATATACAACCCCTAAAGAAAATTTCGCGTAAAGATTCTCTGGTTCGGATTTTATAACTTGTTTGTAAAGCTCGATTGCAACTTCGTACTGACCAATCAAAACGGCGTTATAAGCCAATTTTTCTTTTTCCCTAACATCGGAATTAGTGGCTTTGGGGTCGGCAACTATAATTTGAATATCAGAATTTGAATAATCTTTATCTGTCGAATCAACACCGTGATTTATCACCAGATTATTTTTTCTCTTAGTTTCTTTTGGCTTGTAAACATTGAGTTCTTGCTGCGCGCCTTTGTCAAAAAGCAGAGTTCTTTCGATTTCTTTTACAACATCTGAAGTAGCAACGTAACTCTCAGCAAGTGCTGATTTTAAAGGATTTGTCACCACAATCGTCACAAAGAATAACAAAAAATAAAGGCGATTTTTAACAGATCTTGCAATCATTGAAGGCTAATTTTCCCAGTTATTTTTGTAATTATTTTTAACGTAAATCATCACCGCCATCATCGAGGCCGGTGTAATTCCTTGCATTCTAAAAGCGGCCGCGATTGTTGCCGGACGTGACTTTTGAAGCTTTTCTCTAACTTCGCTCGAAAGACTTTGGATGTTGTTATAATCAAGATCAAGCGGAATTTTCATGTTCTCATCTTTGCGGAAAATCTGCAAATCTTGTTCCTGACGTTTTAAGTAAGAACTGTAAGTAGCATTGATTGCAATTTGATTTTTTATCTTCGAATCAATTCGAGACTTTTCTTCTAAAAGTTGCGGCCAAATTCTTTCTAAAACTGCGAAATCAATTTCTTGGAAAGACAATAACTGTATAGCGTTACGCACTACACCGTCTTGTTTAATTGTAATGCCAAATTCTGCTAACTTGCTTGGCGAAATTCTGAGCTCTTCCAGCATTTTTGTTGCTTGTTCAATCTTAGCTTTTTTAGCAGCAAAAAATTCCGCGCGTTCTTTTTTTACACAACCAATTTCAAATCCCATTTCGGTTAAACGAGCATCGGCATTATCAGCACGCAAAGACAAACGATATTCCGCGCGCGAAGTTAACATGCGATAAGGTTCGGAAGTACCAAGGGTTGTAAGATCATCAATCATAACTCCGATATAGCTGTTGGAGCGATCAAGAATAAATTCCGCATCAGAATTTCTTGCTTTCAATGCCGCATTAACTCCGGCAACCAACCCCTGCCCGCCAGCTTCTTCGTAGCCTGTTGTTCCATTAATCTGACCCGCAAAGAATAAGCCGCGAATTTTTTTAGTTTCCAGCGTCGGCAACAATTCACGCGGATCAACAAAATCATATTCAATCGCATAACCAGCTTGCGTAACTACGCAATTTTCAAGTCCGGGAATCGTTTTCAGAAATTCAATTTGCACATCTTCAGGCAGCGAAGTTGAAATGCCATTTGGATAAATCAAATCACTATCCAAACCTTCTGGCTCTAAGAAAATCTGGTGACGGGTTTTGTCAAAGAAACGATGAACTTTATCTTCAATCGACGGGCAATAGCGCGGCCCAACGCCGGCAATATGTCCGCCATACATCGCAGATTTGTGTAAATTATTTTTGATGATGTCGTGAGTTTCTTGGTTGGTGTAAGTAATGTAGCAAGAAATTTGCGGAACTGAAATTGTATCGTTCAAATAAGAGAAAGGCTGCGGCGGATTATCTCCTGCCTGTTGCTCAAGATTCGAGAAATCGATCGAGCTTTTTAAAATACGCGGCGGCGTGCCAGTTTTAAGGCGGGCGAGCGCAAAATTGTGACGCTCTAAAGTTTTAGAAAGTCCGTAAGAAGGCTCTTCACCAACGCGGCCAGCAGGAATTTTTTTCTCGCCAATATGAATTACACCACGCAAGAATGTTCCAGTTGTAAGCACCACAGAATTGCAGCAGATTTTTTGTCCATCATTTAAAATCACCGCGACAACTTTTTTATCAACAATTTCAATATCTTCCACGGACGCAAATTTGATCTGAAGATTTTCGTAATCTTTTAAAATTTTATTAATGGCTTTTTTGTAAAGCTTGCGGTCTGCCTGTGCTCGCGGCGAGTGAACTGCGGCACCTTTCGAGGCGTTTAAAATTCGAAAATGAATTCCCGCCTCATCAATTGCACGACCCATAACGCCGTCGAGTGCGTCAATTTCTTTAACGATCGTACCCTTTGCAACGCCGCCAATTGCAGGATTGCACGACATCTCGCCCAAATTCTCTGCATCTTTTGTAAGCAGCAAAGTCTTGGCACCCATGCGCGCCGAGGCGCATGCCGCTTCAATTCCGGCATGGCCCGCGCCAATTACAATTACGTCGAATTTATCTGACATTTTATTCAAGTTATACTAAGTTCGTCTGAAGCCAGAATCATCTGCAAGACCGAGTCTAATATTGTTTTTGGATCTATTCATAGCTCTGCCAGCATGGCTAAATACACTATGTTTTTTAGTAGTAACAATTTCAGGAAGCGGTTTTGCTTTACCTCTAAGAACGCACTCCAATGGTGGAGTCTTGAAAATTCCTTTGTTGAGATTGGCTATTTCTTTCTTACTCGCATCTCCGATACCTTTTCTTAGAGTATCTAAACCATCTTTTGTATCTTGGTCTGCGATTTTTTTCGCTTCTTCTTGTTGCTCTGGCGTTCCTCGAGCCGCCAAAGCCACAGCAGCATCAACAACTCTAGCCTGTTGAGAAGCCAAAGCCTGCAACAAATCCATTTTCAAAGCAGAGTTAGCTGTACCATTACGTCCAGCCTCAACTTCAACCACTGAATCACGTGCTTTGGAATCATATTGTATAGCATGCAGTTTCCATTCACCACCTTCTATTGCGGCTGTGTGATCCAAAGCTGCTGTCCAAGGTTTAATAGAAACCGAAACACTTGCAGATCCCAAAAACTTATTCTGCATTTCTTCAAGTTTCTGCCTAATGTCTTCGTCACTAATTGCTGCTGTTGGATCTTTTGCCAACATCTGTTCGCGTAGATGTGTTTTAAATACATCTGTCGGAGTTGTGGTTCCTCTTTCAAATACCGGCAATATAACCTCTCTTCCACCTTGAAGAATTTTATAAAAAATCTCAGGAGAGAAAACCACATCACCAGCTTTATCAGTTCCCTTTCCATCAACGGCATGAGACACAACCGAAACTTTTCCAAATAACTCAATGTCGGCATTAACACCCGGCATTTTAAGATATTTGCTATCGACATATCTTGAACTTCCGTGGTAATCATTAGTGTGACCATTCTCGGTAATCCTAATAGTATCATCCGCAACACCACCACTTACGTTACCGTCTTTATCAAACTTAAATTCCAATCTCTCGCCATCTCTAGCAACAGCAGTTCTGTCATAAACGCGAACTGAATTGTCATATCCGGGTCTTAAGAATGTTTTGACGTAAGTTCTTCTGCCAGCGGTGTGATTAATAACTTCACCTTGCGCCAGTGTTGAGAAGGCTCTTTCGCCATCATTGCCGGTGCTTCCTATCAAGACTTGCATATTTTTAACAGTCTGACGAATTTCTGCGAATTCTCTTTTACCAAATTCTTGTTCGCCTTTGATGCTGGAATCAACATTTTCGGGTTTTAAGATAGATGGAACAAGAAGAGTGGCAGCTCCTTTAACCAAATTAAATGTTTTAGCTGCACCTTGAAAGACAGATTCCTTAACACTGCCCAAACTAACCGGCTCATATTTCGAAGCACCATCTTTTCCTTTTGTAAGATGGAAAACCGTATCGTAATCCATAACCACATCGCCAACTCTGTGCTCTTCTTCACTGAGCACACCTTTTTTGTAAACTGACAAAACGTAATAGGTTTCTGGACCATCTTTGCCAGTTCTGGTTCTTGCCTCCAAATTATCTGAAGTACAAACCCTAGCACGCATAAATGCTTTATGCCCACCCGGAACCGGAACATAAGCTATATCTTGGGTAAAGCCGCATTTATTTCCGCTGCCAGCAACGCCAAAATCACCATTAAACATCACACTAAATTGATTGCGTGATGGTCTTAAAAATGACGTGCCTTGGAAAGTGGATGACTCAAATTTAAGATCAAGAACGCTGCCTAAAGCCGAGCTTTTTTCCAGCATTCTTCTCTTCTCTTCAGGATTTAAAGCCGCTCCTTCTTGAGTTCTGATTTTTGCAATTTCCGCTCTGTTGGCAAAGAAGCCTTCGTTATAAACCGCTGCAACTTTGTTGGCAGATTCTTGGGCAACTTTATCAACTAATTTATTATCTTTAAGAACCTTAGTGACCAATCCATCGTGATTGATAGGTCTCATGTCACCAGCAACAACTCTTGCTGGATAATCTTTGATTCTGTCAATTGCGGTTTGTAATTCTGCCTGTTTTGCTCTTTCAACTTGGGCACCGCGAGATCCCATAAAATTTGCAACGTGAGCTGCTTTTTCAACTGGGTTAACACTTGATCTTGCTAAATCTCCAACGTTTACATCACGATTAACAACATTGGTAATTGTTGTTACTGGTGGATTACGATTTATGGTTTCAAATAAATTTGGATGTTCTGGTTTTAAATTAAATCCAGCAACAGCATCACCTGTAAACAATGCATTCTGAATTGCTCCTAAGTTATCAGTATCCAGAAGATGCTGCATCTGGCGCTTTGTTGGTCTTGTTGTATCAATTTCTGTGTCCAAAAGGCGTCGACAGAATGCATCTTTTTCTGCCCTAGTTACAGCTGGAACACGAGCAATTAATGCTTCATAATCATTAATTACACCTGCTGCTCTACCATCACGAAAAACAGATCTGTTAGCATAATCTACATCTCCAGGTAACTTCTCAAACATTTGCTGAAGCATTTCATCAGCACCTTTATCGCGGAAAGTTAATGCAAATTCAGCCTGAGATGGTCTTTCAGCCATCAAATCAATAATATTCTGGAATTTTTCTCTGTTAAAAGCATTAAGCGCAACAGGATCAGCAACATGAAATGGAGGAAGAGCTGCAATTTCATAAAGAGCATCACCAGAATTATCAACGACGTCTATAATTGTCGGTCTTGTCGTAGCAGTGACCACTTCATCAAACAATCCCGCATATTTCGGAGTTGTATAATTTGTGCTTCCAACAGGATTAGAATTAAACAGAGCACCAGCAATATCACCACCACTATTCAGAAGAGTCAGCATCTGAAGTTTGGTCGGCCTTTCGGTGTCAATTGCATTAAGCGCAAGTTCACAGAATTCCCTTTTTTGTTCCACAGTTGCCGCAACAGCACGCGCAGGATCAACTAAAGCTTGATAGTCAGCAATAATTCCAGCCGCGCGCGCATTTTCAAAAATACATTGATGCGCAAAACCACCAGCAGGATTCCTAGCAAACAAAGCTTCAAGAACCAAATCAGGACCATCTAGCCCTTGCAACACAAGATTCATATCTTCCTTGAGTGGCCGATCGGCCATCATGTCGATAATCTTTCTGTACTTATCTTTAACAAAATCGGTTTCGCCTTGGGTGCGTAGATTTCGTTCTTTGTCTTTGATTACGGTATCAAGTCTTTGATGTTCTTCTTCGAGAGTTTTTAAAATTATTGGGTAATTTTGCTCGGAATATTCTTGCATTAACTTAGTAAGACCATCTTCCCCAATATTTATTTTGGTTAAAAGTCTTTGAGCATTTTCTGTTGCAACCGGATCAGCATGACCAGCAAGAGTATCAAAAAGACCTGGTATAATATTACCATCCATATCAGTTAATTGATCTCTTAACTCACCAAAATTTCTATCCTCTAAAAACCCTTGCAAATCATCTCGCAAATCATCATCAACAACCAAATCAATTATCCCTTGATAATACCTATCTATATCCCCAACACTCTGCCCATTTCTTCTGATATTTAAATTATCCCATCTATCAGCAAATTCAGCTCCTTGACGTGCACCCAAGAAAAAATCTTCTCTAAAATCACCATTCCCATCAACTAAGCTGTTACGTAATTCCTTGAATTTTCCTTTGTTAAGTAAATCTAAACGGAAATCTTTTTCATCGTTAAAAGGAGCTGCGATCCCTTCAATAATTTCTCGATATTGCTCTATTAAAGCCTTATCCGCCTCAACTTCAGCTGCCAAGGCATTTTCCTTAGAAACCTTGTCATAGATTTTTTTCATCAATCTTTCTTCAGGAGAATCTAAAGCAACTCCATCCAATAATGAATCTTTAAGACTAGGAATTTCTCCACGCGCAAAAGCTTCTTTTACAGACTTAGTTTTTTTCGCGTGCATTTCTGCAAGCGGTTTATCGATCTCTTTAAGGAAAGTTGCTTCAGACATGAAGGTATGACCAACGCCTTCGTGATCAACTTTTGACAAACAATAGACTGGAACGTCGCCACCGGGAACTGGTCTATTCTCAAACTTAGCAATTGTGAATAATGGATTTCTTTGTTTACCAGTAAGTGAAGTGTAAGTGCTGTTTTCATCACGCGCACTGGTATCCCAATTGTCAAAAGCCGCATTAGCATGCGACATAAAAAGATTACCCGTCTCAATTCCACTATAAGAAAATATCGGCTCACCATATTCTGTTAAAGTTGCTCCGGCAGCACCACCAATAATGGTTGGCATTAGGTTATCTCTTAAAACACCTTCGGCGATAAGTTTTCTTAAACCTTCAGGATCAAGTGATTCGCGTTCTTTCTTTTTGCTTTCTTCTCTTTGCTTTTCAATTTGTTCTCTCAACGCTTCATTATCGCTGGTTAAAGAAGCAAACATGCTATCTAAACCAGTTTTTAACCTTGATTCTGTATCACGCAGATTATCTTCGTGAATCCGTGCATCAATTGCGCGCTGGGCTTCTGATCTTGCTAATGCTTGGTTGACACCTGCAAGTTCAAGTTCAAGAGCCTCTCTTACTTCTTGAAGCTGACGAGCCTGTTCTTCTGTTGCATCTGTAAGTTGAGTTCCAAGTTGTGTAAGACGATTTTCAAGATCTTGTCTTGCTAGTTCAAGCGCTGCTGTTTGATTTAAGTTTGCTTGTATTTGAGCGTCGTTTATAGCATTAATCCTCTCTAGAAGAGTTGTTTGAACTCCTGCAATAATCAGATTAATACGACCCTCAGCTGCGTCAAGTTGTTCCCTAGTAGCATTTAATCTAACAAGATCTGTCAACTCACCCAAAGAATTCCTCAAAGCTGTTGTAGCTTGTTCCGATGCGTCTAATCTTTGTTGTAAAAGTTGAGTTTGTTGTTCTGTCGATTGATTTAATTGGTCTAACCTATCTTGAATTCTACGCAACTCTTCATCAGTTTCTAAAGAGCGATGATTAACATTTATTTCACCCGGGAATCCAGTAAAACCCATAATTCCCACAGGAAGTCCTCCACCAACACCACCATTGCCAGCGGCTGGCTGTTGTGGATTATTAGCTGCTAGAGCATTCTGTACCGCAACTTGTATCCTTTCTTCTAATCCTTGTGTAAGAATTCCCACCCTTTCTCTAAGGAAAGCCTCTTGATCATTTAGGGCGAATCTTAATTGCTCTATTTCAAAATTCGTTTGCCTTCTCTCTTCAATTAATCGCTGATTTAGTGCTTGAAGCTCTATCTTAGTTGCAAAACCTGGTAATTGATCTTGCAAACCTTGCAATCCATTTTCCAACTCTTGGTTTCGGACTTCCAATTGTTGAATTCTTCTCTGATGATTTTGAGAAGTAACGTTTAGGTCATATAACTCCCTATTCCTGGCATCAAGACCTTGTGTAAGCAAATTAACTACTGCACCTAGATTTTGAACTCTTGTACCCAGATCTCCCAATCTTTCTTCAAATTGTCGACTCCGATCTAGTATGTTTTGACGAATTTCAGCGTGTTCACCTACATCCCATTCATTATGCTGCTGTTCATAATCATTAATCCGCTGTTGAAGCTGTGCAGCTAATTCCTGCAGCTGATCTACAGTAGCAAATCCATTGGGCTGCTGTTCATCCCCTGTATTACGATCCTCAATCTGCGCTTGAAGAGCTATAAGCTGCTCTTGAAGCTCTATAAGCTGCTGTTGAATCTCTTCAACATCTCTCTCAATTGGCTCAAACCTATTTGCACCCGCCCATTTTCTGATCTGATTTGCGCTCTTTAATAATTTAACTCTTGGCAAATCTTCTTCTGATATTCTCCTTTCCCATTCTTTCTCTTCAGTGGGGTTAGCAATAAAACCCTTACTCTCATATAAACTTTTCAGATCAGGACTCTCTTCACCAATAGTACCATCATACTTTTCTATTTGACTAAAGACAAATTCTAGTCCCGGCATTTGTTTCAACAACTTGTTATAGATTCTTTCCTCATAACCAAGCAATTCAGGATTTTCTATATCACCATCTTCTATCTCATCATCCGCTTGAGTTTCTGTTTGTCGATTTTTTATAAGATTCCATATTCTATAAAAATCGGCAAAACTTTCCGAAATGCTGCCAGTATTTTTTGCTAATTCCCTAATTAAATCGTGATGTTCTGGAGAATGCGGATCTTCCAAACGCTCTTGCAACGTTTTTCCTACTAAATCTACCCAGTCTCCATTATCCTTATATCCATCAGATAATTTTATCCAATCACCCTTATGATCTGTATATCCATCAAGTTGTCTTAAAGCAGCAACAACGATTCCAGCTTTACCAATAGCTTCCTCTGCATCTACATTTTCAGTGCCTTGAAAAGCAGAAGTATTTCTTCTATCAACAAAACCACGCCAAACTTTTTGAATATTGACAGCTGCTGTAATAACTTTTTCTACTTTGTTCTGACGAAATTTCGCGCCAATAAGTCTGGCCGCGGCATCTTGAGCAAGTGTATATTGTTCCTCTGCTCCAAGCTCCGGTGCATTTGCTCTTTCAATATCTGATCCAATAAATGGAAGTGCAGAAACTATATTGCTATCTCGGGCTACTTCTACGATTGTTTTTCTGATATCTTTTCTAAGAAGACTAATTTTTTTCAACTTATCAAGCTTCACAGCTTCTTCATCTCCTTCGTTTATTTTATAATCAGCGATAGGATCAAAATCATCATTATAACTCCCTTTTGCACGCTCTTCCATCATCCTTTCCAAAACTCCTTGCTGCATTAGCTCTTTCGTTCTATCCAAAAGCTCTTCGCTAACTAGCGCATCTAAGTCTTTATCACTTATTCTTTGATTTGTACGCTTAATATCTTGCACTAAATCTCTCACAATACTTCTGGTTTCTTCTTCATCCCTAATTTCTTCTTCTTCTTGAGCCCTAACTTCCTCTTCTATTCTGGATTCCAGTTCAATCAAACCATCCTGATTAAGATCTCCTGCTTCATCAATAAACCTTATATCTTGCTTTAAATCTTCAGTTAAATCTTCAGTTAAAAACTCTATTCTTTTTTGTTTCCTTGCTGCTTTTTGTTCAGGAGTTTGCTCCGCGAGTAAATCCTTAACTTTAAATTTAAAATTTTCTTCTTTAAGAAAACCGGTTCTGTCAATTTGTTCTCCTATCTGAGTTCTCAAATCAGATAGATATCCTTCCTTATCTAAAATCCATATTTGTAAACCAACATCTACGTATCTTTGATTTGGTTGTTCTGGAATTGGGAAATCTTTTCCAACACTAGCTTTTGTAGTTCCTAGATCAATAATTCTATTCGCGTCATAGACGTAGTTATTAAAATACTGCCTTGGATTAAGCAATGTAGCCTGATTGACTTCTATTCTTTGATTAAGTTGAGGTCCAACGTCTAGTACATGCGTAAAATATTCCACCAATATCGCTCTATAAATTTCATGACTCTGCTCTAATTCATCATTTTCACCCCTTCCTTCGCCAATAAAATCCTTAAATAGTAATTTACTATCTTCTTGAGCACCCTCGAGATTGGTTGCCAAAGCTTGAAGGAAAAATTCTACCTCATCAACATCAATATTTTCATCTAAGTCATGCAATTCTTGAGCGAAATTTCCATCCAACCCTTGACCTATTCTTTTTCTGATATCTGGATTCATACTAACTTAACAAAAATTATTATTGATTAAACTTGTTTGGAATTGATTTTACTGCTCTGCCAATAGCTATCCGATTTAATTTCGTTAAGACGGGAGGCTGTGCGTTTAAAGGCTTCAGCTCCGATTCCATCTTGATAAATTTCGGAAATTTTTACTTTGGCATTTACAATTAAGGCGACTTTATTTTCATAAATTTCGTCGATAAAAAGCACGAAACGTCTGGCCTCATTTACATTATCTGGAGTCAGTCTTGGCAGCTTGAGTAGAAAAATCAAATCAAAATTTTTGCAGATGGTTTGATAGTCTGAAGCAGCGAAATCAACCGCGCATAAATCGGCAAAATTTATCACGGCAATTTTCTCAAAAGTTTTTTTGATTTTGATGTCACGTCCCCAAACTTTTAGATTCTTTGGTTTAAGCTTTTGCGACTTGGTAAGCTTAACAATAATATCATCGATAATTTCACGATTTTTTTGGTTCGAAATAAAATATCTTTTAGTCAGATTTTTTGTAAATTGCTGACGATAATCCACCGCGCCGTTAAGATGCAAAATGTCACAATTTGCCATTAAAACATTTTCGACAAATTCTAAAAAAACTTCGCGCTGCAATCCGTTTTTATAAAGATCTAACGGTTTAGAATTTGAAGTAAAAACCACCACAACACCGCGAAAAAAAAGATAAGAGAAAATTCGCGAAAGCAACATCGCATCGGCAATGTCGGTAACTTGAAATTCATCAAAACAAATTAAGCGGTTATTTTTGACTATTCTTCTTACGGCTTCAATCAACTCGTCTTTATATTTTTTTTCTTCTTTACGAATATCGCGCAAAGCTTCGTGAATCAAGCGCATGAAGGCATTGAAGTGAAAAGAAATTTTGGCCTCGTCGCCAACTGATTTAAAAAACTCACCCATCAACATCGATTTACCACGACCAACATCACTGTAAATATAAAGACTTCTGATTTGGCTTTTTCCTGAGAAAAATTTTTTAAGAAAATTACTGTTTTGTTGATCTGCAAGCTCTTTGGATAATTGCCGCAATCTGGTTTGCAGCGCAATTTGGTTTTGATCGAGAGTGATTTTTTTCATTAATTGATGACGAATATAGCATCTGAAATCCTTCACTTAAGTTCATGGTAACATTGGAAATTTACACCCTCGTCATTGCGAGCGCAGCGTGGCAACCCAGAATTGGTTTAAGTTTTACTGGTTTGCCGCGCTGCGCTCGCAATGACGAGGGTGTAAAACCCTCTATCACCCTTTAAACCCATTTACGTCATCCTGAAAGTACGTAGTGAAGGATCTCAATTTGGTATAAGATTTTTATTAACTGACCAATTGATTCTAATTTTTCACCCACCTAAAAAGCACGAGAATTTTTCACATCTCTTACTACCAAGAAATCTTTAAAAAAATCTCTCAAAATGGATCTTCCAATTCTTTCGATCGTCACATTTTTACCGATCATCGCAGCAGTTCTTTTGCTTTTTGTAAAATTTAAAAACCCCCGAAATTTCTTCATTTACGGACTTTTTGTCAGTTTTGCAAATCTGTTCCTAACCAGCGCCATGCTTAGCGCCTTCAATAAAGCAGATAAAAATTTTCAGTTTGCTGAAATCATCAATATTTTCACTTCTTACAACATTAAATACATCATGGGCGTTGATGGAATTTCGCTGATGATGATTTTGTTAACCGCAATTTTAATTCCAATTTGCTTGGCAATCAGCATCAAATCTATCGACAAAAGAGTTAAAGAATATGTGATCGCTTTCCTTTTAATTGAAGGCTTGGTGATTGGATCTTTCTGCGCTCTTGATCTTTTGCTATTCTATGTTTTCTTCGAAGCGATGTTAATTCCGATGTTCCTTTTGATCGGTGTCTGGGGCGGCGTGAATCGTATTTACGCTTCTTACAAATTTTTCCTCTACACACTTTTTGGTTCGGTAATTTTCTTAATTGCCATTATCTATATTTACATTTTCACTAATACCACCGACGTGGTTCTTTTAACCAAAGGCCTGCCTAATTATTTCCCACTTGCATTCCAAAAATGGTTTTGGATCGCTTTCTTCATTTCTTTTGCGATCAAAATTCCGATGTTTCCTTTCCACACTTGGTTGCCTGACGCTCACGTTCAAGCGCCAACTGCTGGTTCAGTAATTCTTGCCGGAATTTTGATTAAGCTTGGAGCTTACGGTTTCTTACGTTTCTCGCTTCCGTTCTTCCCTGAAGCTTCACATTATTTTGCCCCATTTGTTTTTGCTTTAAGCGTGATCGCAATTATCTACGCTTCGCTCGTTGCCTTGATGCAAGAAGATATGAAAAAGATGATCGCTTACTCTTCCGTCGCTCACATGGGTTTTGTCAGCATGGGAATTTTCAGCTTCACCCACCAAGGTCTTGACGGCGCGATTATGCAAATGATCAGCCACGGTATCGTTTCTGCCGCACTTTTCGTCTGCGTTGGCGTAATTTACGATCGTCTTCACACTAAACAAATTTCTGAAATGGGCGGCATCACAACTGTTATGCCAAACTTCGCCTTATTAGCGATGGTTTTCACTATGGCTTCAGTTGGATTACCGGGAACCAGCGGTTTCGTCGGCGAATTTTTAGCAATCCTTGGAACTTTTAAAGTCAGCAAAATCACTGCCATTGGCGCCGCTTTTGGCGTAATTCTTGGCGCTTGCTACATGCTTTGGTTGTTCAAACGCGTTTGGTTCAGTGAAATCACCAACGCCAAAATTTCTGATTTGAAAGATCTTAACAGCATCGAATTAATTTCTCTTACCACCATGGCCGCTTTCGTGATTCTTCTTGGAATCATGCCAAATCTGGTTTTGAGCTATTTCAAATTGCCAGTCGATCAATTGGTCGCTTTGGTTAAATAATATTTCTTACATAGACCCCGTCATGCGACGGGGTGACAATTGAGGAGGTTTAGTAACTTATCCCCAACTTGTCACCCCGTCGCATGACGGGGTCCATTAATTATAACTCATTAACAAAATGAATCTTACAGCAATTCTTCCAGAACTATCATTATTCTTCGGCGCCGTAATCATATTGATGGCTGATGTTTTTTTCGGCAAAAAATTCAAAGAATTTTTCTACGTCTCACATCTTTTAGCTCTGATTTCTTGCACAGTTTGTCTCACTTTGGTGGTAAATAGTTTCGCCACTTCCGAAATCAGCTTTTACCAAATGTTCATCTCCAATCCGCTGATTGTTTTCGTTAAAGCTTTCACCGTAACTTTACTGACAATCGTCATCTTATTCTCGCTCAACTTTTTATATTACACTCAAAGAATCAGCGCTGAGTTTTTGGCTTTGATGATGATTTCAACCGTCGGCGCGATGTTTTTAATTTCATCAAACGACTTCCTGACTTTCTATTTAGCTTTGGAACTTCAAGGGCTTTCACTCTATTTACTTGCTGCCTTAAACAAGAAATCCTCTAAATCTTCCGAAGCTGGTATGAAATATTTCATCCTTGGTTCAGTTGCTTCGGGTATTTTACTTTTTGGAATTTCAATGATTTATGGATTTTCCGGAACCACT
>JACCDX010931425.1_pt1 | contig 21125 bp, 19 predicted proteins | sample 7449681 | NCBI WGS metagenome assembly JACCDX01 (sample SAMN15323450, study PRJNA562643) | freshwater metagenome | isolation source: river surface water | place: USA:Blue River Watershed | collected 2017-08-18
ACTTCACGGTGTTGGTCTCATGTTCAGATGAAACCTACCAAGCAACCCTTGTGCCAGATTTAAATGGATTTAAAAAGCGTTGAAAAAACGAAAAGTGAATACTTTAATATTTTCAATTTGCATGCGATTTTGACACTGGGCTTGACGAAAGATTGACAGCGGCAGCCCTGAACAGTTGTCCAACCCGCAGCTCCTCGTCATACCCGCCAGTCCCCGTCATGCCCGCCAGTCCCCGTCATGCCCGCCACTGATCGTCATACCCGCGCATGCGGGTATCCATGGCTGCCGCGGGCATGGACCCCGGATCAAGTCCGGGGTGACGCTGTTGTGTCATATCCGCAAAATTTGTTGCACACGCAAAAGATGTCATGCCTAAAGAGATGTCATACCGCGCATGCGGGTATCCAGGGCTGCCGGAGGCATGGAGCTCGGATCAGTCGGGCGTGCCCCTGCTTTGTCATACCCGCGAGGCGGCCATCCACACCACGCCCAATCAGGCCAAGGTCTTGTCTTTGGCGCCAAAAAGCATGCAAAACTGCCCATCCACACGCAGTACCTCCATCGCAGGCAGCAGCCGCGACTGAAAGCCCATGGCCCTGCAGGCATAAGGTACCGATGGGATGTGGGTGATGGCGAAATGCCGGCATTGCCAGCAATTCGGTCCCTTTCCTTGGGTAGCTGATGTGGGTTGAATAACCATACTGTTTTAAAACACTACTCGCTAATAAAACAGGGACCCTTGAAGGTCCCTGTTTTAGCTTGCTTGACCCATTAACCTTGTAAAAGTTTCATGACGGACTGTTGATCCGTATTGGCTTGCGCCAAGATGGCTGTAGCGGCTTGTTGAATGATCTGAGTGCGCGCCAGCTCACTGGATGCCTTGGCATAGTCAGTGTCCAGAATGCGACTGCGGGAGGCTGATGTGTTGACAGAAACATTCGTGAGGTTGTCCATGGCATAAGTGAATCGGTTGATTTTTGCACCCATGTCACCACGGAAATCGTCCACGATGGAAATCGCATCATCTAATGCATTGATGGCCGAGTTGGCGCCTGATTGAGTGGTGATGCTCATGGCTGTCACACCCAAAGCTGAGGCGGTCATACTCACCAAATCCAGAGTGATCACTTGGTCGGCACCGGCACCGACCTGGAATGTCATGGTGCCTGATGTGCCTGCTGTACTCGCAGAACCAAGCAAAACACTCATGTTGTTGAAGGTGGTGTCGGTCGCAATGCGTGAGATTTCCTCGGTCAGTTGATCTACTTCTTTTTGTAAAGAAGCACGGTCAGCATCGCTGTTAGTGTCGGTGGCGGATTGGACTGCCAATTCACGCATGCGCTGGAGCATGTTTGTGATCTCAATGGTGGCCCCTTCGGCCGTTTGAGCTACGCTGATGGCATCGTTGGCATTGCGGACCGCTTGATCGAGACCACGGATCTGCGATGTCATTTTGTTGCTAATCGCCAATCCCGCTGCATCGTCCTTGGCTGAGTTGATGCGGCGTCCCGTCGACAACTGCTCCATGGCGGCACCCAGCGCACGGCTATTGCGGCCCAGAGCATTTTGCGAGATCAGTGATTTGACATTGGTGTTAATGACGGACATGACGAGTTTCCTTTATTTTGGTAAGAAAAGCGGCAATTTTTTGCCTCTTGTGTTTTGATGTTCAATGGCTAATTGCCGGAGTTTCCAATTGAGATGTGTCTTGAGTCATCTCGAGCAACTGCCGTTTTTCTACCTGTAGCTGCGGGTGTTCAGGAAAGAGCCCAGTCGCCTGCTTGGCTGCTTGAGTTGCGCTTTTGATTTCTCCTCGACATCGCAGCACACGGATCCAATGGAGCCATGTGTCTGGAGGGGATCCACCTTTTTGTACCCTCATGAGCTCTTGAAGCAGATCTTTAGCGCGATCCCAATCTTGTTGCACTTCTGCGACCAAGGCGCCAATGCAGAGGATGTCCTGAGAATGAGGGTGCAGGCTTAAGCCAGCGTCGACCAGTGCATTTGCCAGAGCCAATTGATCGCTACTGACCAAATAGGCAATCGTTTGCCTGATTTGTTCCGGCGTGAACCGAGACACCTGTTTTTCAGGTGTGGCGCGACCGTAGGCAGCCTCATGTAAAACAATTTCTGCGAGTGCAGTCATTCAAGTACTCCTTGACCTGTCAGAAAACCGGCGGCAATAAGTTGCCAACCGCTTTGTAGACTTGGTAAAGCAATAGCTGTGCCAGTATTTGAATCAGCCAGATCGTCGAGCTACACAGGGGCTGAAGTGCTTTGAAAAAATCTAGGCCGGGGGAGAGATGCTGGACTTCATGTCCTATAAATAATTTTTTCTAAAGATTTTGATCGCCGTGTCGATACTCATTGCGTACTGGTGTCAACATGGTGTCTGGAAGTCCCCGGCTGCCATGTTCACCGATGGAGGTTATGCCCATGTCAATATCTCAGATCACAAATCCTGTTCCAGCAGCCACACCGCACAAGGTAGACGTTCAGCAGGCAACTGCTGCAGGAAACCAGAGGGGGTCTTCGGCTGTAACCGGGCCTGCAGGCAAGAATTCACACGATGACACAGCAGCCGTACAGGTCGATCGTGAGGCCATGGCCAGAAATCTGGAGGAGGTCATACAAAAGCTCAATGAGCAAATGAAGGCCAATCAGCGAGGCTTGAGTTTTTCGAAAGACCAGGTCAATGGTGCAATGGTTGTCAAGGTGATCAACAGTCACACGGGTGAAATGGTGCGACAAATCCCAGATGTTTCCTTGCTTCGAGCAGCCCATTCCATCGAAGCTTTGAAGGGGTTGATCCATGATGAGTCGACTTAAAAATTTTTGAAAAAAGGCTCAAGTGTTTAGAAATCAGGTCGATTCACTTAGCAACGGGAACTTGAAATTGATCAAAGAAATTTGAGATTCCGTCCAACCAAAGCGAGTGAATGCAGTTTGATTTACTAGCAATTTTTGTGGCAGCGTTGCTAAAGAACTTTTCTTTAGACGCACTACCCTGATACTAGGGTGAAGGAGAAAGAAATGTCTGTTATCAATACCAACGTCAAGTCCCTCATGGCCGCCAATGCAATGGCCGTGAACAACCGCGCCCTCACATCGGCGATGGAAAAGCTTTCAACAGGTCGACGCATCAACAGCGCTGCTGATGATGCAGCAGGTTTGTCCATTTCCAATCGCATGACATCTCAAATTCGTGGTTTGAATCAAGCAGTTCGAAATGCCAACGATGGCATCAGCGTGGCCCAAACGGCTGAAGGTGCAACGCAGGAAATCACCAATATGCTTCAGCGCATGCGCGAGTTGGCTGTTCAGTCAGTCAACGACACGAACAGCTCTGCTGATCGCACCTCTTTGCAGGCAGAAGTGACTGAGCTGCAAGATGAAATCACACGAATCGCTGAAAACACACGTTTCAACGACATGACGATTCTGCAAGGCTCTGCCAGTACCGCTGGTACCACCGGTACCATGACATTCCAGGTGGGCGCAGCCAGTGGCGAAACCATCACACTCGATTTGGTGTCCATGACTGCCGCTGATTTGGGTGTGTCAGCGTCATCTGTCGATATCTCCACGACTTCAGGCGCGGCCAGTGCCATTGCTACCTTAGATGATGCCATTGCCTCTGTTGACGATTTCCGATCGGATTTGGGCGCCAAGATCAACCGCATGACGCATGCTGTGGATAATTTAACCAATGTGGCTCAAACAACATCTGCAGCGCGAAGCCGGATCTTAGATACTGACTACGCTGCCGAGTCGACAGAGCTTGCACGAACCCAAATCATTGCGCAGGCGGCCACGGCGATGCTTGCGCAAGCGAACCAACAGCCTCAGTCGGTCTTGGCGCTGCTCAAGTAAGTCGTTTAAATGACTAGCAGTTGAACTGCAAAAAGAAAGCCCGCGTTTCTGCGGGCTTTCGGTATCAAATGAACGCAGCCCAGGTTTCATGGACTTGGGCTGCGCTACAGCAGGAGAGTGCCCATGTCGGTCATCAATACCAACATCCAGTCATTGCAGGCGAGGGATGCGCTGGGCGTCAATAACCGATCGCTGACGGAAGCCATGCAAAGGCTAGCGACCGGCAAACGCATCAACAGCGCGGCCGATGATGCGGCCGGCCTGGCGATTTCCAACCGGATGACATCTCAAATTCGGGGTCTCGACCAGGCGGTACGTAACGCCAATGACGCCATCAGCGTCGCCCAAACTGCTGAGAGTTCCACGCAAGAAATCACCAACATGCTTCAGCGCATGCGTGAATTGGCTATTCAGTCTGCCAACGACACCAACAGTTCAGCCGATCGCGACTCCTTGCAGGCGGAAATGTCGGAGTTGATTGATGCAGTGGATGACATAGCCAGCAATACAAAGTTCAACGACATGACGATCTTGCAAGGCTCTGCAAGTGACTTGGGCACTGCTGGCGCTGTGACTTTCCAGATAGGCGCTGTATCCGGCCAAACCATCACCTTGAATTTGCAATCGATGGCCACATCAGCTTCGTCGTTAGCCATCGCCAGTCTGGACATTTCAACCCTGTCTGGGGCCAGTAGCGCCTTGGCTAGCTTAGACACTGCGATTGCAACTATCGATGATTTCCGATCAGACTTGGGTGCCAAGATCAATGCGTTTACGCATGCGATGGACAACCTGACCACTGTTTCGCAAAACACGTCGGCTGCACGAAGTCGAATTCTGGATGCGGATTATGCAAGCGAGACGATGGAGCTTGCTCGAACGCAGATCATTCAAAACGCTGCCACCGCCATGTTGAGCCAGGCCAACCAACAACCCAGAAATGTGCTGATGCTGCTTCAGTAAATCGGATTCACCGCTAGGATTTAACTTGAGGTTTGGCCATGATCGTTGAGCGGGTCAATTTGCAAGATATACGGCAGCAAGCGCATATCACCACCTTGAGTGCGCTGGAAGTTGGTGAGAGCGTTTACTGCACAGAGCTCAAGCAGGCGCAAAGCCTGCGAGCTTTGAGTTACTACATGGTTCGATCACGCAACCTGCAGAGAAAGTTCACATTCAGGAAAATGGACCGAGGATGGCGCATCATCCGAATCCAGTGATCAGTTGAAACTGGACTTGAGCAAAAATGTGACCAAATCCTTGTTCATCGAGAGGGACTGGGTCAGCATGGCGGTGGCGGCATCGCGCTGAATCTGTGCTGCAGTGAGTTTGGAAGTTTCTTCGGCCATGTTTGCATCCATGATTTTTCCGTAAGCCACTGACTGGTTGGTGATCATGGCGTTGGCCACATTGGTCTGTACATCCAGTACATTTTGTTTGGCCCCAATGTAAGACTGGTATTCATTCAGGGTGTCCAAGGCATTATCGATGATGCCTACCGCCAACGTGGCATTGCTTGAGCTCGAAACACTGAGCAAATTGGTACCAGACGAATTTTCGATGCTCAAAGAGTAAGAAGTAATTTTGTCAAAACTGATGGTGGTGGTATCACCAGACGCCGTGCCAGACTGGATCGTCATGCTGGAAGCGGTGGTCATGAGCGAACTGTCGTTCCAGACGGCGTTGTCTGCAATGCTGTCGATCTGATCCACATATTCATCAATCTGATCCTGGTATCCCGTTCGGTCGGAGTCAGTAAGTGTGGAGCTTTCTGCGGCCACTGCTGCAACCCTCATGTAGCTCAGAATATCGATCATCTGGGTGAGTGAGTCGTCCACAATTTGAGTGGTTGCCGTGCCCAAGGATAAATTGTCCAAAACTTTAGAAAAAGACCCGATTTGAGTTTTAAGTCTGTTGGCTATGGCCAGCCCCGTTGGGTCGTCAGAAGCGTGGTTGATGCGCAGCCCTGTGCTGATCCGCTCGCTGGCTTGCGCAATGTTGGCGTTGGCTGAATAGATCGCCTTGACCGCATTCAAGGCATTCAAATTGGTAGAGATTTGCATGGTTGGCCCCTTGTACAGATCCACTGGCGCGGATCTTAAATACAAATACAAGGTAACCATACGGTATCAATGCAGCAAGTGGGAAAACTTGAGCGATCTTTACACTTTTTACGGGAATTTACACGCTCATGGATGGCTGGTGTGTGATCTTGCCCCCTTCAACGCCTTGCAATCCTATGCCTTGCATGAGTCGCTCAACTTCTGGGGGGGATCACTGGGGCAGTTTAAACTCGAGATCAGTGGCCTTATTTCATATGCCAAATTTTGCGTTTGATGAAGTCACCATAGCTGATCAAAATCCGCAAAACCTTTTCTGATACATTGAGAGACTCATAATCTTTAACCAAATGCAGCAGGCGATCCGCGCCTCTAGGTTGCGTGCTTAAAATTTGCAGCGCTTGTTCAATACGAGCCCAGTTCATACCCGTCATCATCACGGCGGCTTCTTCAAACCCTTCGGGGCGTTCATGGGCATCGCGTAGATTGAGGGCAGGGAAATTCAAGATGGATGCTTCTTCGGTGATGGTTCCGCTGTCTGACAAAACAGCTTTGGCATGCATTTGCAGGTGAACATAGTCAAAAAAGCCAAATGGCTGACAAAAACGCACGTGATCGGGCCACGGACGCGAGAGCTGATTGAGTTTCTTGCGGGTTCTAGGGTGTGTCGACACAATCACGGATAAATCGTGATTAGCCAGACCGTCGAGCACTTGGCAGAATTTGTCGAGTTGTTCGGGATTGTCGACGTTTTCTTCACGGTGAACACTAACAACATAGTATTCATTTTGGGTCAGACTTAATTTTTCCAAAATGCGAGAGGCGTCAAAAGATGCTCGGTGTTTTTCAATGACTTCCCGCATAGGGCTACCTGTCTTGATGACTTGGTCGGGCGGAAAGTTTTCTTTGATCAAGTAATCTCTCGCGATCGTGCTATACGTGAGGTTGATATCAGCCAGATGATCGACCATGCGACGATTGATTTCTTCAGGCACATGCTGATCAAAGCAGCGATTACCCGCTTCCATGTGAAAGATGGGGATTTTGCGTCGTTTAGCTGCATAGATTGCCAGCGCACTGTTGGTGTCTCCCAAAACCAAGACGGCATCAGGCTTTTCGAGTTCAAGTAAGGGATCAATGCCCGTCAGTACTTGGGCGATGGTCATTATGGTGCCACCTTCATGCTGAGCGGCATTCAAAAAGTGATCGGGTGCGCGAAGGCCGAGATCGTCAAAAAAAACTTGATTGAGGCTGTAGTCGTGATTTTGTCCGGTATGAACCAAGACATGCTGGCAGCGCTGGTCCAGCAGAGGAATGATGCAGGACAGACGGATGATTTCGGGACGCGTGCCGACAATGGTCATGACTTTTAGCATGTGAAAATACATCCTGAGTTGAGTCAAAGCGGCTGAGGCGTAGACCGCTAGAGGTCAAGTAGCTTGGCAGGCCTGGCTAACCATGGGCAATCGCATCAGAAGCGCTTTGAGTTCGGCCATGTCTAGCCGGTGTGTATTGTGAGAATGATAGTCGTCGATTCTGGACAAAGACGTTTGGCCGTTGATGAAGTAGCGGTCGTAGTTGAGATCGCGTGAGTCAGCCGGTACGCGGTAGTAGTTACCATGATCCTGAGCACGAGCCATTTCTTCGCGGGACACCAAAGATTCATATAGCTTTTCACCGTGGCGAGTGCCTATCACTTTGATTTGTGCATCTTTACCTGTAAGTTCAGCCAAGGCATGTGCCAAATCCCCAATCGTGGCAGCGGGCGCTTTCTGCACAAAAATGTCGCCCGGTTTGCCATGTTCAAAAGCATGTAAAACCAAGTTGACTGAATCATCCAATGACATCAGAAATCGGGTCATTTTCGGATCGGTAAGCGTGATAGGCTTGCCTTCTTGTAGCTGTTGCAAAAAAAGAGGAATGACTGAACCGCGCGAGGCCATGACGTTGCCATAACGCGTGGCACACAAAACAGTTTTCTTGGGATCGCAAAGCCTAGCTTTTGCTACCATGACCTTTTCCATCATGGCTTTGGACATGCCCATGGCATTGATGGGGTAGACCGCTTTGTCAGTGGACAACAGCACGCAGCGACTCACGCCTTGATCAATGGCTGCACGCATGACGTTTTCTGCACCCATCACGTTGGTTTTTAGGGCTTCCATCGGATAAAACTCGCAAGACGGAACCTGTTTGAGTGCTGCGGCATGAAACACAAAGTCTACATTTTTTATGGCGTCATGAACGCTGTTATAGTCCCTGACATCGCCAATGTAGAACTTGAGTTTTGGATTGTTGTATTGGAGTCTGAGGTCTTCTTGCTTTTTCTCATCACGACTGAAAATGCGGATTTCTGCAAAATCTGATTCCAAGAATCGTTGCAGAACGGCGTTGCCGAACGAGCCCGTTCCACCTGTGATGAACAGCGTTTTGTCATTGAACATGCCCACAGTTCCGAAAGTCATGAAACACCTCGCCAGCGTAACAAAAAAATGACAGTTAATTAGGTGAAATCACGGGTTTTTTTGCCACGTTTGTCGTGAAGGTCACGTTTGACCCACAGCGCGCTGTGGGGGGCTTCAACGGCAATCTGACTCCGAGGCCTTGCTGCGTGTGTGTAATAATACAAAATGATGGATTTTCGATCTCGCCCACACGGAAAGTTCAGGGGATTAGGTAAGCCGTGGAAACTATAGTCGTGAGAGTCAAAAACCACCAGCCGGTTAAATAGAGGCGCAAGCTTTTTAATGCAGATTTTGCCCGTGGAGTCATATAGGCCAAATTCGCCGCCCCAGCCGTTTTGCCAATCAGGATTGAGGTAGATAAGCGCATTCAGGCGTCGGTTCAATCCCGTGGCGTCGTGGTAGTTGCCATCGACATGAACATCCAGCAATCCGCCGGGCTTGGTAAGGTTGAGTCCGCCGCCCGAAAAGTAGGGGTCAGGAATCAGTTTGGGAATGCCAATTCTCTCAGAAAAAGCTTTTAAAACAGGTGCACTGTTCAGAATTCGGATGGCCTCGACAATGCCATCTGGAATATCAAATTCGCTTTTCCACGTAGTGCGATATTTGATTTCAATGTCGGCATCGTTGGCGTGTTCCCAAACAGAATCTGTCAGTGCCGGAAAATTCTGTAGACATTGGTTGGCCAGTGTTTCTGGTAGAAAATCATCCAGAACCAAATGACGATAGGGTTGCTCGTAGTAATGTTGGCCTTCAATGGCATAGATGATGCGCTGTGCGCAAGCCTCTGCTATGCTTTTCAATTGAGTTTGGGAGTAGCTCATCGGAAAACCTCCATGCGACGAATCAGCTCTGGCCAAGGCGGGGCCTCGTAGCCCGTGGTCGTGCTGAAACGTTTGCCGTCTAAAGAACGATTAATCATCACATTATCACATGGTGTGATATCAATGTCTTTTCCATAAAATTTGGATACTAAAGATAGTAAATCATATTTACTAATGGGTGCTGATGCCACGTGATATAATCCTTGAAGACTGAGGTTGGGCAAAACGTACTTATGGATGATGCGAGCCAGCTCAACTGTCGGTAGCCCAGAAAAAACGGCATTGCGAAATCCACGGACAGAACCGCTTTGCGCTAAAAACCAGCTGATGAGACTATGCGGCGCACCCAATTCATGGCCAATGATGGATGTACGCAAGGTGAGATGAGGTGCACCGACTTCTCCAAGCCATTTGCTGCGGCCGTACCAGTCGTCGGCATCCGGAATATGGGACTCGCTGTAAAATCCCTTTTGTCCTGTGAACACGCAGTCTGTACTGATTTGAATTAGTCGTGCACCATTGAATTGACACCAAACCCCTAATCGCTGCGCAAATATAGCGTTGAGGTTAATACAAGCTTGAGGATCTTGACCTTGCGGCAATTGTTTGACCAAACCAATGGCATTGATCACCACATCAGGTTTGAAATCTTCTAAAACGTCTTTGAAGGCGCTGAAGTCAGATACATCAATACCCGTATTGATGCGCTCTTGCAGAGGTCTGGGCAAATGGTGAATATGTTCCGACTGACGAGACGTCCCATGAATCTCAAATGACCCAGTATCAGCACCATGCTCCCAAAAATATCGCATGAGAGCGTGCCCCAGCATGCCCGATGCACCCGGAATCAAAATCCGTAAAGGACCTTCCTTTGTTGGTTTTGGTAAGGTAGATTTTGTCGAGAGATGTTGAGGATATTGATACATGGACACAGGAAATCTCCATCATCAGAGACGGTCAAATGTTTTAAAATCCGTGCTGTAAATAGTGTGTGAGGATCCGTTTAAGTTCGTCGTCATTAATGTTGCTTTTCAAAAATGCCAAATGCTCTGGGTAACTGTCTGTGAAAGAAAGAGATAGGTCACCGGCAAGCCGCTTTTTTACTTCATCAAGATGTTGTAAGACAAATTTGCTCCGCTCGTCATTTTTGGTTGCTATGGCCTGATAAACCTGCTCCATCATCGCTGACAAATCAGCGCTCCCAATGAATTTGGCATAGTGATCAACCACAAAATTCATTAATCCAAAACGTTTAAATAAATTACTGGGAGAAAACAATCGAATAGTTAACATCAACAATTGAGATCGATTCATGCCAGCTGCTTGGAATGATTGAGGAATAAACCCCTTTAGGCCTTTGTGCTGAAGTCTGGTGAAAAGAAGTCGCAAGACATCCAGCATGCCCAACAAATCAGCGTCTTGCACAATGCTGGTGTTTAGACGGCTGAACGATTGGGGTTCTCCTTCAATAAATGAGATTTCATGATGATTCAAAAAATGGAACCACCGTTCGACGTCGTGCGCGTAGCGGAATCGCGCATCAAAGTTACCACAACTGACATACAAATGTCGGTGAGCACATACAGATAATCCGTTAATGTAATTTCCTTCAGCAAACTGCATCAAACGACATTCTGCAGGCGGTTTGATTTGTATGTCGCGAATAAATTGCCCGTCCTTGAAATACCCGAACCCAGTGGCTGACATCATGGATTCTGGGTGAGCTCGGTGATGTTTGTAATGAGTTCTGAGCTTATCTCTGCTAAATAAATCATCGCTTGAAAGCCAGCAAATGTACGAGCCGCGAGTTACCATCAGCGCAGCATTCAGGGCCGAGACCGTACCGCCGTTTGGCTTGTCTATGACACGTAAGCGTGAGTCTTTGAACCCGTCGACAATGTCCAGAGAGCCATCGGTTGAGCCATCATTACACACAACAACTTCGAAGTCATCGAAAGTCTGTTCCATGAGCGACCTTAGTGCATCGCCGACATATGTATCGTGGTTGTAAAGTGGCATCAAGACTGAGAAGAATGGTTTCATGAGTCGGCCTGTTGTCAATCGGAGTAAAGGAAATACTGGCCTAGATTTATGAGTTCCACTTGGGCATGGGGGACAAAAACGCACCATGCTTAGCTATCCAGTAATTACGTCCAGCCTCCACCTTGTTATTCCAAGTTAGATCCCTTCGGATGACGCTAGCCTGCAAGCTACCTATCTGCTCCATTAAAAGTGAGTCGCTGTCCGGATGATCCATGAAGTACCAAAAGGGAGGAATTAGCCCTGTCTGGCAGATGCGCCACGTGTGCTCTACGTGGTCCCAAGCATTCTTGAAGTTTTCGTCGATAAGACCGACTCTCGTGATAATGTCTCGGGAGTAATAGCTGAATGCACCAACACAATGTGGATAAACACACACAGTCGTCGGTGCTTGATTAGGGTGCTGCCATGTTGCCATTTTTCTTTGGCCTTTGTTCAATTCTCCATGCAAGGCGAAATTCAGATGTGGTACCTGCGTAGAGCGCGCGTAATCAACGTACTTTAAACAAGTCTGTGCATCCCTCATCAGAATATCGTCTTCCATTATGAATAGATCTGTACATCCTTCTTTAATCATGTCGGAAAGGGCGAGGTTCTTGGTGGGTGCGATGCCTTGATTTTCCTTGTAGGTGAAGGAAAGATGTGAGTACTGTCGGAGCCATCCATATTTTTTTTCGCTAAAAGGCTCATCCAAAATAATCGCCTTGTGATGCGCACCTCCCCACAGACTGCCTTCTAGTGAGTCAAGAGTCCGTTTTAGGAAGTCTGGGCGATCATAAGAAATTATTGATAATCCGATTTTGCTCATAGATTTAGAAATAAATTTTAAGTTGGAAATGGAAGCATGTGATATGACTGGACTTCAAATTGGGAAATACAGATTTGTGCTGGTTAACTGCATCTTTATATCCACATATAAATCGTCGAGTCCAAATGCGACGTCAGCGACTACTGGAACGACTTGATCGGTCTTATCCGAATAGACATGAAAATATTAATTTTCTTGGCTGAGATGCTTGTGATTTTGTGGTTTGTTTGCACTGGTTAAATTTAACGGGGTGGTTGTTACTCTTCATATTTGAATTCTCCTTAGTAAATAATTTTTATTATTCGGAAATTTTTTCTCTATGATGGACTCAAATATTTTCAAATTAAAATCGCGATTGCTTCTTGATGCTATTTTTGCTTTTATTATTCCATATTCTGCTAAAATGAAATCCCATAGAAGTGATGTTGGATTTAATTTTTGTGCTATATTTAGCTTTAAATTTATTGCATCTGAGTTGAAGTTGTCATTTAATACGGGTGTTAGGTGATAGTTTCCGATCGCTCTGCAGCTGGATATCAAATTGGTTGCAAATGATGGTTGAAATGTTGATATCAATGGTATGCCTGCATCGGAGAAATATTGGGACATTCCGACCTCGTACTTTTTGATGACTTCTCGATATTCTGAAATTGGCGTCATTTTGCTCCACCATTTTTCAAAAATTTCTGAATTAATGAGAGAATTTGAGTTGAATTGAATCCAGTAGGATTGAATGTGGCAATCAATCTCATTGCTTTTGGAAATTCCTTTTAAACATGGATAATCTGGTGTTTCGGAAAAGAATTTTTCTATTAATAGTGTTGGATCGGCAATTATAAATGAGCTATTGAAAATCAATATGCTATCCAAGGATTTTTTATTAGTTAATTGATCTATGCCAATTTTATAAGACCAAAAATCGTAGCCGTAATTTTCTCTGGAGATGACGTTGGCATATTTATTTATCTTTTCTATTTGATCATTTTTGATTTTGGTGGAGATAAAATATGTTTCGGTTGATAGGTCCGATATGTGCCTAATCATATTAATTAAATCGTCATTGACGATGCCATTGGAATCGTAGTGGGCTATTATTGTTGCCATTCGTTTTTTTTTCATTTTCGACCTTTAAAATTTTCATGCAGATTTGCGAAATTAATGAATTGCATGAAGCTCGTTAAATATTCCATGCAAATATTCACTTCGATGCTGCCATGTGTGGCCATTGGAGAAAATTAGATTTCCTTTGGATGCGATTTCCATCCATTGATTAGTTTTCAATAACTCCTTGAATTCACTCATTCTTTCTTTGGCGTGATTGGGTTTGTAGAAAACAGCAGCCCTATCATTTTCAAATAACCTTTTTAATTCCAACGACTCCTCTGTAATTAGCATAGAACCAGCGGACAAACAATCAAATGCGCGTTCGCACGCACCATTGGCAGCATTCAAATTCACCACAGACTTAGAGTCGGCGTAGATCGCTCTCAGTTCTTGATGCGTGCATTCTGGCAAAAATGTGACATTTTCTGTATTATCAAGGACACTTTTCCATATTTCTCCACCAATCAAAATAATATTTAATCCGCTAGCTACAGCATCCTTGACAAGTTGAATACGTTCTTTTTTTCTGGCATACCAATAAATACTTCGCATGGCTTGTGCATGTAGCTTTCTATTTGAAATATCAAATCCATAGTATTGAGCTGCTGCTGAGTAGGCCAAAAAGGTGTCACGGTTTTCTTCTGATTCTTGCAACTCGAGAACTGCTTCGAAAAACTCTTTGGTCTTTGAATTTGAATTTTTCCAAAATATATTTTCAGATTCCGGCCCTCGCCATTGAGCTGCTATGCACATTTCATATTTTCTATCAAATGGATTTTTGATGGTTTTTGTGAAATCACTACCAAAAAGTTGAGTTGAATAAGATCCATTTAATCCCATGGATTGTGCGAAAAATGCATGAGATTCATTGGGGAAGATGTAATGTCTATTGTTTTCTGATTGCAAGTAATTTGCGTAGAAGGTAATCGGATGTTCTACCAGCCAGCAGACATGCATTCTTTCAATGTTTTTTAACATATAGCCAGTTTTGTTTCGGCTCGCAATATCTGTACCTGTTCGATTGTATGTAAACAAAATATCATAATCCTGTTTCTCTACAGTCGAATAGGCTTTTGACTTATCCATTTTTGAAGTATCTACGATTTCAATTTGGGCCTGCTCATTTAAAGATTGGCCAAGTTTGCTCATCACATCTCTTTGAACATCGTTATCTACTGAGTTACTAACTCCATCGATATAAAATAATACTTTCATGATGAAACCTTCATTTGGAATTGCTAGAGATCGATTCGAATCAAAATGCTGGGAATTGATGGCTACTGCTTCTGGGTTCTGCAGGATTCGTTAGCAGCGACACCTTTTTAGATACTTGCTTGGTTGAGGGTAAAAGATTGCGGAATTGTTTCCCACGTTTTTTAGGCCTCACGTGTTGCGGTTATGTTTGACAGTTTGGTAGTTGTTCATCTTTGTAATACACCACGATTATTTTTGTACTTGTATTCATGTCTTGATGTTCCATATCAAGTTCTCAAACGCGCAGCACTTGCCCGGTGGCCTTTGAGCTCAGCGCCTTGGCTGCGCACAAGGCCACTTCATAGGGGTTGCACAAATCGGCTTGGGCTTCGTTGTTGAAGTTGGCCCTGCGCATTTCTGTGTCAGTGCGTCCAGGAACGATGCAATTGACGCGAATTTCATCGTCGTTCCATTCTTCGCTCAGCCCTTGTGTCAAATTGACAATGGCGGCCTTCGTAGCCGAGTAAGCGACGTAATCTGCTCGTCCTCGGGTGTAAGAGGACGACGCAAACTGCAGCAGCATGCCCTTTGTTTCTTTCAGCGACGAGTAGGCGGCCTGCGCGATCCACAGTGCACTGGTCAGGTTAACATGGATCTGGTTTGCAATATCGCTTGGGCTCTGGGTCAGCAGGGCACCTTTGTTCAGCAATCCAGCGGTGTTGATGATGTAGTCGATGCTGCCCAAGGTATCGCGAGCATCGCTGATGCTGGATTTGATTTGTCTGGGATCGGTGATGTCGCAGCCGTTGTTTCTTGATCGGGCAATGACGTGCGCACCAGCCTCGTTCATGATTTGTGCCAATGCCTTGCCGATGCCTGCCGTCCCACCAAAAATCAAGGCGTTACTGCCTCTCAAATCAATGCCATGCATTTCGGCAGCATTGTTTTGTGCACGCAAGCGAAACATTTCGTCGGCCAGTACCAAATCAATTGGGTTGGTGATTTTCAGATTTTCTTCGTGCCCCTGCACCACCCGCACTCGCCCCATGGGGTGGCATTCCAGGTAGATGCCGCAGTCGTCGGTAAATTGAGCCAAACGTTCTTCGCCCACTTCCTCGTAGCAGCGCATGAGCAAGTCAAAGCGGAAGGCTTGGGGTGTTTGGCCTCGCAACAGGTGCTGCCGTTTCGGAATACTTTGTATGAAACCGTCGCGCTCCACAATGATGGTGTCGGCAGTGGGAATGGCCACATCGACAGCCTCATATTTTTCCAACGCCTGCAAGACATCATGGATGATTTGGCCGCTGACGAAGGGTCGGGCACCGTCGTGAATCAGCACGTTTTTTGGCCGCACTGCCCCCAATGCATGAAGTCCCTGTAGGGTCGATGCCTGGCGACTTGAGCCTCCTGGAACCACCTGGCAATGAGGGTCGGCGGCCAGCAGCTGGCGCACTTGTTCGATGCTGTCGACCGGAGCCACGACCACGATCAGTGAATGCGGCATGTAGCGTCGCAGTGCATCAAAGCTGTGGCATAAAACAGGTTTTCCAGCCACACGAATGAATTGCTTGGCTTGGTCGCTGCCCATGCGGGAGCCGGTTCCACCGGCTAGGAGAATGACTGCAGTTGAATCAGGCATGAAGAGGCTCGGTGAGGGAGGTTTCCAAAAGAGACGCTGGCGCTTGCGTTCCATCAAAATTCGTCGCTATAGAAAGCAGCGACTGCAGCAGTGGCTCGGGCATAGCGCAGGGCCGGTCTGCGTAGAGTTTGAGAATCTCAACCACCTTGCGTAGTTTTTTAGGTTTGCGTTGGATGATGGCCCCGAGCGCTGTCAGACGCGCGGTCAACAAGTGCTCCAACCCGCCTTTGTTCATGGTGGAGGGTGATTCCAGGTGTGAGATGTAACTGGCATCAGGCTCACGCCAGTTGCCAAAGTTTTCGGTCAGGTTCAGATCGGCATCGCTGGGCACGTACATGTCTACGCCCAAGAAGCTAACGGGCTTAAGTTCAAAGGGCGTAAAGGCAAAGGTTTGTCTGTAGCCAAAGAAAAAGTCTACGCCGGTGACCAGTTTGTCGCCTTGGTCAAAATAGATAAAGATATCGATCCATGAGCCTGTGGCGTTGTGCTGAATCGGGATGTAATGCGAGGCATGTCCTTTGAGGAAATGCGCTGAAATCGTGAATTTGTTGCTCTTTTGCAAGGCCAGACAGATGTCATATTGTTTTTCCCAGCCGATCACCCCGATGTCAATGTCCTTGTCGTGATCGAGCAATTGGCCTTCACGTTCGTAGCCGAGCAGGGTGCCTGAAACCAGGAAAAATTTCAGATCAATCTCATTGAAAATACCAGCCAGGTCTGACAAGGCGCGGGATGCTGAGCGCACATCAAATGGCGTATCGGGCGCTCGTGCTGGGGCAATGGCCGCTTGCAAGTCTTTGTGGTCATCGCCATAGGTTTCAAGATATTTGAACTCGGTGAGCGCCTGATCCAGTGCTTGAATTGATGCAGGCAAATCACCTTTGCGGCAGTGGTTGCGTGCAATACCCATATGGGCTGGAATGGCCTGCTTGCCTTTGTTGAATTGCTTAAGAAGTCGGATGGCTTCTTCATACTCGCCACCCATTTCCAGGCACCGCGCACGCAAATGGGCCAGCGCTGATGCCAATTCAGTGGCATTGGCGTTTTGTGCCGCCTGAATGCATAGGGCATATAGCCTTGACAGGCTTTGGTAATTGACGTCGGTAAAAGGGATGCCGGACTCATCCATGAATAGGGCATGGCGTTTGGCCAAGCGTTTTGCCAACTGCAACCAGAGAATGGTTTCAGTCCTTTTCTTGCCCAGTGTCTCTAAGGCACAAACAGCCGTTGCCCAGGCTTTGTTGTCAATCGCCAACTCAAAAGCATCCCACCAGTGTTGGTGGTCGCCTTTGATTTTTTGAAGATCACCCAGTTGCAACGGTGAACCATAAGCCAAGCTTGTCACCACCTTGCGCAGGATGTTGTGTTCTGAAAGTCGGGCGATACCTTGAGTTAATTCTTTGTTGACGATTGACTGGTAGCAGTCCAACCAGATTTGAGCGCGGGAGGGGGTAATGTCGTTGCTGACAGCCAATGAGCACAGCAATAGGATCAGACTTTTTTTGTCTCGGGCTCTGACACAGGCAATGTTGTCTTCGGACAGCAGTTGTTCCAGAGGCACACTTTCCAGGCCAGAGATCAACGCATCCTCGTGACCTTCGATCAAAGCGGTGTTGATTTTGGTCAGCGTATGCTGCATCGTTGGATTGAGCTTCATGGGGCACTCCTGAATTCAGCAGTGTCAATAAAATGAAACGACATGCTTCATCGTAAATAAGCAAAATCCAGGCCAGGTAAATATTTGCCGCTTATGCCTCTTAAGTATTATTTTTGTTTTGCTTGACTTTGTTGTTGACGAAAATTCACTGACACATCAGTTGTTTTTGTACATGGCCATCATGCCGTCGAAGCTGTTCTTCAGGTTGGTTCTGGTGGCATTGCTTTCGCCCACAATGGCATCCATCGCACCGAATTGTGTGGTGTAGCGCTCGAGGAGCTTGGTCATTCGATCTTCTAGCTTGATGAGTTCTTCTTTTTGCTTGGCAATACTCTTCTCTGTGGTGACGCTTTGTCTTTGGATCAGACCGGTCGACCTTTGCATTTTGTCGAGCTTTTTGAAGGCATCACCTGCAATGCCTCCGTTGTCTTGAGAATAAATGCTTTGACCGCTCACGTTGGCCGTAAACATTTGCGTTACTTCGTCATAGTGCGTGCTCAAAGCTGCATCTAATTTGCTTTCATCTAAGCTCAATTTGCCGTAACGGTCAAGGCTTAAACCAATATCACGTAAAGCTTTGATGGTCGTGCCAGGGGTACTGGATGTCTTGGTGAACATATCACGGACTTGACTTCTGACACTTTGCAAGAGGCTGTCGCCTGCCAGTGCCCCGCCAAAAGTTTCCACCGAGCTTTTGCGGTCGGCCAATACCTTAACAGAGTCTTCAAATGCGTTAAAAGAAGTAATTAAACTTTTTAGGTTGTCTTTGATGGTGCTGGTTTGTCTTGTCAACTCAAGTTGTGCGACACCACTGGTTTGGCCGTAAATTTGCAAACTAACGCCCGAAACTACATTGCTTAGGGTATTAGTCGAGCTGGTCTTGATTGCCCCGTTGACGTCAACAATCGCATCCGAAGCAGATCTTAAGGTACTTGAAAAGTTTAGATCGGCAATCTCTGTGGGAGATGAATCGGTGGTTTTTGCACTGATCTGAAAAGTATTGGCTGCTCCTGTAGCGCCCGACACCATGATTTTTTGACCGCTGCTGGTGTTGACCAGTTGGGCGGTAAGTCCCAAAGCCGCATTGTTGATAGCCGAGACAATTCCACTGGGTGTGTCATCGGTAACGGTCAGATCATGACTGACCAGACTCGACCCACTTCCTTGACTGATGCTCAGTAGCACTGGACTGCCGTTGTTGAGGCTGCTGGCCAGTACACCACTGGAACTCATTTGCCCCTTTGCAACTTGCATAACCTCAACGCGCAGATTGGCTGCGGCAGAACTGCCAGTGGTCGTGACAGTGAAGGCGCTTGGTTGTGAGTTTGTGACAGTCAGAGATTTGAATTCGCTGGCATCGTTGATTTTTCCAAATGCCGATTGAAGCTCGGAAAGCGAAAATTTGAGTGCCCCGTAACCAGAAATTTTGTTTTCCGCCTGTGAAATCTTGGTTTCAATGCGCTTTTTCAGCGGCGCTCGCTCAGCATCCACCAGACTGGTGGCCAGTGATTTGGTGTCGATGCCCGAACCTGCGCCCAGTGCGGATACAAAATTGGTTTCCATTGGTTTATGTGAGTCGTTATCGATTTGTCATGCTTTTTAACCATCGGTGGCTAAATTTAAAACTTGAGCGAAAGCAGATGCCCTTAGCTTCTTATGTATTCGAAAAGACTCAAGCCTGAAATTTTTGAGAAGCTTCCCATTGCTGCTTCCAATGCCATCATTTCCTTGTTCATCCTCGTCACGGCCTCGGCATAATCCAGGTCTTCGATATCTGACAGCGTAGATTTCAAACGTAAAGTTGTTTCACCCAGTACATCGATCTGGGATTGCACAATATTCTGATCTGATCCATTTTGTGCCAAGGAAAGATTCAAACTGGTATGCATTTTTGTGACATCACTGATGCCTTGTTGAATCGCAAAATCCTGGTTGCTTGTGACGCCTTCAATCATTTGATCCAAAGCGTCAAAAAATCCAACGCTTTGGCCATTTTCCCGAACAACCCTGCTGAAAACATCCGTACCGGCACGGGTAAATTGAACGGTTCTCTCGACGCCTGCAGGAATTCGGGTTTGGGTCTGATCCCCCTGATAAATCACATGTCCATCAGGTTTCTCGGCGAAGGACGGAGTGTTGACCCGGGTGCCAGAAAAAAGGTAATTGCCACTGTCGTCGCGAGTATTGGCCAAGCTTAGCAATTGATCGCGTAAGGCTTTCATTTCGGAACCAATGGCTAAGCGATTGTCGGAGCCTAAAGTCCCGTTCGCAGCTTGAATCCCCAGTTCTTGCAAGCGGATAAGCAAATCGTTGGATGAGGACAATGCAGTTTCCTCCGCACCATAACGCCGCAATGCAACGTCCAGTGTTCTAACGTGGCTGTCCTGTCGTTGGATCTCGCCTTTCAATCGCTGAATGGCTGCAGCTTGGTCTGGGGCGTCACTTGGTGAGAGGATTTGTTTTGACACCGCCAGCTGTGCTTGGGTTGTAGCCAGTTTGTTCTGAATGGTGCTCATGCGCTCAGTGGCGCGGTCAAACAAGAAAGATGTGGAGATTTTCATGAGGGCTCCGTTCAGCGCACTTGCAAGATGGCGTCAAACAAGGCCATGGCCGTTTGCATGACTTTGGCGTTGGCCTGGTAGGCTTGCTGAAAACGCACCAAAGCCGAGGCTTCTTCGTCCAGGCTGACACCCGAAATGCCATCTCGAGCTTCTTGCGCTTGCTGATAGACCACGCTCAGGGCTTGCTCGGAAATGGAAGTCTGCCTGGCGACGCTGCCCACTTGGTTGACACGTTCAATGTAGGCTTCGGTCATGGTCAACCCGCCCGGCATGATGGCTTCATCTTCCAGTGCGACCAAACGCAACATGGTTTCGTTGTTCCCAATGCCATCGGCGTTACCGTCAATGGTGAATACATCGCCAGCTTTGGGCGCAGTCGAAAATTCAAGCTTTAAGCCCCGGTAGCTCAGAGTAGGAATGGTTGAGTTGGCGCTGGCTTGCAAGCTGCGTTCTGCCACAACAGTATCCGTTGTGGTGTCCACAATTTTGTATTGCGTATCCGAGGTGAAAGTGACCTGCAGTGGGGAGGCTCGCAGCACTTGTTTCATGCTGCCTTCGATACCGGTGAATTGGGCACTCACCGTGGCGCTGCTGGTCGCGCCGCTGCGGTCGGTCACAAAAATCAACAGATCGTCTTTGGCAGCACCCTGAATGGCAATGCGTGTGTCAAAGCCCAGGCGCCTCAAATCCGCAGGTGTGCCGTTGGTTCCCATGCCCAGACGAATGTCATCGGTGGTGTTGTTGCTCGGGCGTGACAACACCAATCGCCCGGCCGATTCACTGGCTGTGATGCCGGTCGTGGCTGTTTCCGTGTTGAGCCAATTGACCACCGAGCTCAGGGTCAGCGGCCCTGCCAGCGCAGGCAGTGGCTTCCCGTTGAGCGTGAGTGCGCCTGCTGCGATG